>OAZW01000153.1_pt1 | contig 99391 bp, 95 predicted proteins | sample 1495231 | NCBI WGS metagenome assembly OAZW01 (sample SAMEA2580062, study PRJEB22360) | human gut metagenome | reverse complement strand
TTAGTTTAACTTTCAGTGGTTCAAATCCACTCTCCTCCACCAAAAATTTTATATAAGTTTTATTCATGCGGGTGTAGCTCAGTGGTAGAGCCCCAGCCTTCCAAGCTGGTTGCGAGGGTTCGATTCCCTTCACCCGCTCCATATTAAGCACCTATAGCTCAGTTGGATAGAGCAACGGACTTCTAATCCGTGTGCCGGGGGTTCGAATCCTCCTAGGTGCGCCAAATAAATATTGGGGTGTAGCCAAGTCGGTAAGGCACCAGACTTTGACTCTGGCATGCGTAGGTTCGAGTCCTGCCACCCCAGCCAAGTGAGACCCATTAGCTCAGTCGGCAGAGCACTTGACTTTTAATCAAGGTGTCGCGCGTTCGAATCGCGCATGGGTCACCAAGTTAGCTGTGAATTTGTCACAGCTTTTTTTATTATAATATTTTAGATTTTAAGAATAAGATTTTATTAAAATAGTAAATTTTATTCTGTTTGCTAGGGGATAAGAAATTAAAAATCAAAAAGACTTTCTTAAATAGCTTGTATGAATTTAAGTAGAAAATTTTTTGGGCTTTTTAAAAGATTGTAGAGAAATTGGGAGATACTATTCTTGAAGTTGTTTCTTATTTTAGCTAGAGCTTATTATTATATTTAAAATTTATTTGACTTAGAACTTATTATTGAACTTATTATTTTATTTGAAATTTTTTTGACTTAGTATTGTTTCACTCTAAAAATTTTTTAAAAATTAAGATAATTAAGATTTCTTAACCTTATCTTTACACCCTTAATGCTATACTACTTGTGAGGTGAAAACATGAAGGATTTTGCAGAAAAAAAGTTATCATATCTTATGTTACTCTTGTCTATTACCTTTGTTATTTATGGAGCTTATAGACAGGAAGTGGATACAGTGCTTTCTAAGGCAATAAGAATTTGTTTGGAGTGCGTTGGAATTGGCTAATTTAATAAATCTTCTAAAAAATATTGGTAAAAAACGAAATTTATTTCAAGGAACATTTGCCCTTCTTACAAACATACATATTCCAAACTTCATCAAGGGAACTATCTACACAGGTAAGACTAAGAGCCTTTGTGTTCCAGGACTTAATTGTTATTCTTGTCCGGGAGCTGCCTTCTCTTGCCCAATAGGATCCTTTCAAGCACTAGTTGGCTCGTCAAAATTTAATTTTGCCTACTATGTGACGGGACTAATGCTTTTCTTTGGAACTCTATTTGGAAGGCTTATCTGTGGTTTCATGTGTCCCTTTGGTTTTTTTCAGGATCTCTTGTATAAGATTCCTACAAAAAAGTTCTCTACAAGAAAATTTTCATTTTTAAAATACTTGAAGTATTTGATTTTAATTTTTGTAGTCTTTCTTTTTGGAATATTCTTAACTGACGAACTTGGAGGAGCTTCTCCATACTTCTGTCAGTATATTTGCCCACAAGGTATACTGGAAGGAGGAATACCTCTTTCTATTGCCAACAAATCTATAAGAGGAGCCTTGGGAAATTTATTTAAGTTAAAGTTTGCAATTCTCACACTAATAACTTTGCTTTCAATATTTTTCTACAGGCCTTTCTGCAAATACCTTTGCCCTCTCGGTGCTTTTTATGCCATAACTAATAAGTTTTCATTTTACAAGTACCATGTGGATGATTCTTGTATTTCCTGTGGCAAGTGTAAGAGAGTTTGTAAGATGGATGTGGACATGTCAAAGAACCAAAACGCTCTAGAATGTATAAGGTGTGGGGACTGCCTAAGGGCTTGTCCAACTTCTGCAATTTCCACCTCTATTAGTAAAAATAAAGTTGATGAAGGAGTAAGTTATGAATAAAGTTTTTAATAAGATAAGTAAGTTATTTGTCCTTATGATTCTATTGGTATCTATGACTGCATGCACAAGTAAGGCACCAGAAGCAAGTGATATTTCTGGTGGAGATTCTTTCCCAAAGTTTGATGCAGTAGACTTTAAGGGCAACCCAGTAAGCAGTGATGTCTTTAAAGACCATCCGGTGACAATTTTAAGCATTTGGTTCACAGGTTGTAAGGGTTGCATTGATGAAATGCCAGCTCTACAACAAATTAGTGAAGAGTTAAAAGATAAGAATGTAAAGGTTATGTCAATTTGCCTAGACACTTATGAAAATAAAGAAATTAAGGAAGAAGCAGAAAAAATATTAGAAGCTAAGGGAGTAAAATATACTAACCTTGCTGTTAAACCTTCTGAAGAAATTGATGCTTACCTTAAAAACCTAACTGCCTTCCCAACAACTTTATTAATTGATAGACAAGGCAAGATCATAGGCGATGCAAAAGTGGGTTCAGTTGATGACAAAGAAAAGAAGGCTGAACTTTACAAGAAAATTGACGAAGCAATAGCTAATGACAAAAAATAAATTTTTATATTGCAATCACTATATAAATCCTCATTAATATACACCTATGGAGACCCTAAAGGGGTCTCTTTTTTTTTTTTTTTTACTTATTGTTGCATTGGCAACAGAAAAGTTTTTATCTCTCTATTAAAATATTTTTAGAAGTTAAGAATTTTATGAATTTTAAAAATAGAAGGGATGAAGATTATGGATATGTTTTGTTACCAATGCCAAGAAACTTTAAAGAATAAGGGATGTACAAAGAGGGGAGTTTGCGGAAAGACAGCGACTGTTGCCAACTACCAAGACTTTTTAATTTGGATCTCTAAGGGACTTTCTGAAATCGCTGTGAAAAGTGGGAAGGAAGATAAAGAGGTAATAGACAGAGTTATTTTAAACCTCTTTACTACTATCACTAATGCAAACTTTGACAATGCGCAAATAAAAAACAGAATCATAGATACTATTGAGCTTATGAATTCTTTGAGAGAAGAAAAAACTTATAGCGATGCAGGAGCTTGGTCATCTGTAGATTTTTCTGAAATCGATAAAAAAATTGCAAGTCACGAAGTTTCTATTCTTAGAGAAGAAAATGAAGACCTAAGAAGTTTAAAAGAGCTAATAACATATGGACTTAAGGGAATGGCTGCCTACGCAAGACATGCTAAGGTCTTGGGATATGAAGACCAAGAAGTAAATAAATTTATTTTAAGAACCATGGCTGCTCTCTTAGAAGAAAAAAGCCTTGATGAATTAATTGCCTTGACTCTTAAGACTGGAGAGATGGGTTATAAAGCAATGGCGACTCTTGATGGCGCCAACACAAAGACTTACGGAAATCCAGAAATTTCTGAAGTAAACATTGGAGCAAGAAAAAATCCTGGTATCCTAGTATCTGGTCACGACTTAAAAGACTTTGAAATGCTCCTAGAACAAGCAAAAGATTCTGGTGTGGATATTTACACTCACTCAGAAATGTTACCAGCAAACTATTATCCAAAGTTTAAAAAGTACGAAAACTTTGTTGGCAATTATGGAAATGCTTGGTGGAAACAAAGAGATGAGTTTGAGTCCTTTAATGGTCCAATCCTAATGACAACTAACTGTATTGTTCCTCCAAAAGATTCTTACAAGGATAAGTTGTTTACAACTGGAGCTGCAGGCTATCCTGGATGCACTTACATTGAAGATGACAAAGATGGTCACAAGGACTTCTCAAAAATAATTGAGCTTGCTAAGACTTGTGAGCCACCAGTGGAAATTGAAAAAGGAAAAATTGTGGGAGGCTTTGCTCACAGTCAAGTTATGGAACTTGCTGACAAGGTAATTGAAGCTGTAAAAAATGGCGACATAACAAAATTTGTTGTTATGGCAGGTTGCGATGGAAGAATGACTGACAGAAATTATTATGAAGATTTTGCCAAGGAACTTCCTAAGTCAACTGTAATTTTAACTGCTGGTTGTGCTAAGTATAGATACAACAAGCTAAACCTTGGCGACATTAATGGAATCCCAAGAGTTCTCGATGCAGGCCAATGTAACGACTCCTACTCACTTATCCAAATTGCCCTTGCTCTAGTAGATGCCTTTGGAGTGGAAAGTGTAAATGATCTTCCAATTGCTTACAACATAGCTTGGTATGAACAAAAGGCTGTAATAGTTTTACTAGCTCTTTTAGCCCTAGGTGTTAAAAACATTCACCTTGGACCTACTCTTCCAGCCTTTTTATCAAAGAATGTAGTAGATGTTCTGGTAGAAAATTTTGGAATCGCTGGTATCACTAGTGTTGAAGAGGATATGAAAATTTTAAAAATAAAATAAATATTATGCTTGACATTTAAAATCTAAGCTAATATAATCATAAGTAATTCAAAAATAAACTTTTGAGAAGAAGAGTAACTTAAAATTTTGATTAAAGAGAGCTTCGCTGTGGTGAAAGAAGTAGATGAATTTTTTGTGAACATGGCCTTCTCTAGGAAATACTGATATTAGGTATTTACGGGTCTTCCCGTTACAGAAGTAGAGTATGATAGTACTTGAAGAGGTCGCTTTCGTGAGGAAGCGATAAATTAAGGTGGTAACACGAGCTTTCGTCCTTATGGGATGGAAGCTCTTTTTTATTGTTTTGGAGGAAAAATGATTGAAGTAAAAAATTTGGTTAAAGAATTTAAAACTGATGGAAGAAGTTTTAGAGCCATAAATGATGTTTCTTTCAAGGTCAATCGGGGAGAGATTTACGGGGTCATCGGTTTATCTGGTGCCGGCAAGTCAACCCTTGTTAGATGTATCAATAGACTAGAAGAGCCAAGCTCTGGAGAAATTTTAGTCGATGGCAAATCTATCATTGGCCTAAATGAAAAGGAACTTAGGGCTGCAAGAAAGGATATTGGAATGATCTTCCAATATTTCAACTTATTCATGCAAAAGACCGTAGCAGAAAATATTGCTTATCCCCTAGAAATTTCTGGGGTGTCCAGGGAAAAGATAAATAAGAGGGTAGATGAACTTCTAAACTTCATAGACCTAGAAGATAAGAAGAACTCTTATCCAGCAGAATTGTCTGGTGGACAAAAGCAAAGGGTGGCAATAGCAAGAGCCATTGCAACTAACCCATCAATCCTACTTTCAGATGAAGGAACATCAGCCCTTGACCCGGCAAACACAAAGTCAGTCCTAAGTCTTTTAAAGAAAATCGTAGATGAATTTGACATGACTGTTATAATGATCACCCATCAAATGGAAGTTGCTAAAGAAATTTGTGACAGGATTGCAGTTATGGAGGCTGGAAAAATTATTGAAGAAAATAACACAAAGGAACTCTTCACTAATCCAAAGACTGCTGTAACAAGATCCTTTATAAAAAATCTTGAAGACGATGTGGAAGAAGGCTATGTAAGAGCTAGCGACTACAAGGGAGATGTCCTTAGACTATCCTATGCAGACAACAACTATGACAAGCCAATTCTTTCCCAATGCGTCAAGAAGTTTGACATAGATTTTTCCATCTTATCTGGAAATATAAACAAGCTAAATGCGGCAAATGTTGGTTACCTTACAGTTCAAATCCTAGGTAAGGATGAAGAAAGAGCAAGGGCCATTGAATTCTTAAAAGAAAACAGCGTAATTGTGGAGGTGCTTTAAATGGATAGAATAATTGATATAGTTTTACCGGCAATTCCACAAACTTTAATAATGGTAATTGCTTCTACAATAATTGCCCTTCTAATAGGTCTTCCCTTGGGAATAATTTTAACAACAACAAGACCTGGAGGACTTACTGAATCCTTAAAAGTTTATTCAGTCCTAGATGGAATCATAAACATCCTAAGATCCTTTCCTTTTGTAATCTTGATGATAGTTGTATTCCCCCTATCAAGATTAATTGTTGGAAAGTCCTACGGAACTGCAGCGATGATAATTCCCCTTTCAGTTTCAGCAGCACCCTTTGTTGCAAGACTAATGGAAGGTTACCTTATCCAAGTTGACTCAGGAATCATCGAAGCAGCTAAGTCTATGGGATCATCTAAGAGGGAGATAATCTTTAAGGTCTTGATACCAGAGGCAATGCCAATGATAGTGACAGGTATCACAATGACAGTAATAAATGTTATTGGTTACTCTGCTATGGCTGGTGTCATGGGAGGTGGAGGCCTAGGAGATGTGGCAAACAGGTATGGTTACCAAAGAAATGAGCCCCTAATCCTATGGTCAGCAGTTCTTGTTATTATAATCTTGGTTCAAATAGTCCAATTTGTTGGAAACTTTTTGACTAAGAAGATTGACAAGAAAAAATAGAGAAGAAAAAGCGGAAGAAAAGAAGAAGAAAAAAGAAAAAAGAAATGACAACAAGGAGAAAAAAGATGAAGAAGACGAAAATTTTATTTACACTAATTGGACTTATTGCAGTTTTAACAGCATGTGGAAAAGACAACAAGCAAGAAGTAAAGGACGCAAAGTCAGGAGAACTAACTAAGGTGACAATAGGTGCATCAGAGACACCTCATGGAGAACTAATAAAGGCCCTTGAACCAGAATTTAAAAAGGAAGGCATTGATCTTGATCTTGTAGTTTTCTCAGACTATGTTCAACCAAACCTACAACTTGAATCAGGGGACTTAGACCTAAACTTTTACCAACATCAACCCTACCTTGATAGCTTTAACAAGGATAGGAATACAAATATAGTTTCCCTAGAAAATTCAAAAATATTTATAACACCCCTTCTTGGATTTTCATCAAAGATAAAGGACATCAAGGACCTTGAAGATGGGGCAGAAATTATAATTCCTAACGACCCAACAAATGGAGCAAGAGCCCTACTAATTCTTGACAAGGAAGGACTTATAAAATTAAAGGATAAGAACAACTTAAATTCAACTGAAGTGGACATAGTGGAAAATCCAAAAAATTTAAAATTCACTGCAGTTGATGCACAGAATATTCCAAGAGTTTATCAAGATGCAGATCTTGCCTTTATAAATCCAAACTTTGCAATCTCCAATGGACTTGATCCAAAGGATGCAATAATTAGAGAAGCTAAGGATTCACCTTATGCAAACATAGTGGCAGCAAGATCTGGCGAAGAAAATAATGAAGTTTATAAAAAAGTTGTAAAAGTTTTACAATCAGAAGCAAGTAGAAAGTACATCGAAGATACTTTCAAGGGAGCAGTGCTTCCAACATTTTAATATTAATTAGTTAATAATTTTTTTAGAGGAGGATATATATGAAAAATTTTAAAAAATTATTTTTACTAGGATCAGTGGTCCTATCACTTGCCCTAACAGGATGTGGCGGTGCAAAGAAAGATGATGCTAAGGCAGAAGCTCCAGCAGATGGAGACAACAAGATCGTTATTGGTGTATCACCAACACCTCATGGAGAAATCATTGAAGGTTTAAAGCCAGAATTTGAAAAAGAAGGTCTTGATGTAGAAGTTGTTAACTTTGATGACTACATTCAACCAAATCTTCAACTAGAAGCTGGTGACCTTGATGCCAACTACTTCCAACACAAACCATATCTTGATAGCTTTACAGAAGAAAGAAACATCGATGATCTTGACGTCCTAGGTTACGTTCACATCGAACCAATGGCTATATACTCAGAAAAGTATAAGTCAGTTGATGAAATCGAAGATGGTGCAGAAATCATCATCCCTAACGATCCAAGTAACGGTGCAAGAGCCTTAATCTTACTAGAAGATGCTGGTCTAATTAAGTTAAAGGACAAGACAAATCTTAACTCAACAGAAAAAGATATTGCAGAAAATCCAAAGAACTTAAAGTTCACAGCAATGGATGCACCTTCAATTGCACAAGTTTATAAGGATGCAGGTGCTGCAGTTATTAACTCAAACTTTGCAATTGGACAAGGACTTGATCCAACTAAGGACTCAATCTTCTTAGAACCAACAGATTCACCATATGCAAACTTAGTTGCAATTAGAAAAGAAGATGCTGATAAGGAAAAATTCAAAAAATTCTTAAAGGTTCTTAACTCTGAAGAAGCTAAGAAGTTTATAGAAGAAAAATTTAAGGGAGCAGTTATACCAGCTTTCGAAAAATAAAAATTTAAAGAGATCCGAGAGGGTCTCTTTTTTATGCAGTCTAAAGTTAATTTACTTTTGAAAACCAAAGAGAAAAAAATAAAAATCATTTCAAAAAGCTTTTATTATAAATTCATTTATCTTTCACAAATCCATACTAAGATAAAGTCATAAATTATTAGAGGAGGAAGAATATGAAGAAGAATGACAATTTAAATAAAAACCCTGGCATGGGAAAGATTGTAATCATTATCGCCCTAGTTTTTTCCCTTATTGGGGGAATAATTGGTTCAGCAATTACTACTTACAAGCTCTTGCCACAGGGAGAAACTAAGACATCAAATAGTGATTCCAATATTACTATTTCTGCCAAGGACAATGTCTCAGTGGCATCAGCCGTTGCCAAGAAGGCCATGTCCTCTGTAGTTGGAATAACAACTAAGGGAGTCCAACAATCCTTATTTGGACAAGTTGAGGTCCAAGGTGTGGGCTCAGGTGTAATTGTTGACCCAAAGGGTTACATCCTTACTAATGCGCACGTTGTTAAACTAAATAACCAAGTTGTAAAAGACGTAACAGTTAGACTTAACAATGAAAAGGACATCCAAGGCAAGACAATTTGGGCAGATGAAATGATTGACCTAGCCATTGTAAAGATTAACACTGATGAAAAATTAAATGCAGCAAGTCTTGGAGACTCTGATGCTCTTTCCATTGGAGACACTGCAATAGCAATTGGTAACCCAATCTCATTACAATTTTCTCAAACAGTAACTCAAGGTATAATCTCTGGACTTGACAGGTATGTTGGAGCAGTAAGTGGTGGAGGTTACATGACTGGCCTTATCCAAACAGATGCATCAATAAACGGAGGTAACTCTGGTGGAGCCTTATTAAATGCTGAGGGAGAAGTCATCGGTATCAACACAGTTAAAGTTCAATCAGCAGAAGGCCTTGGTTTTTCAATTCCAATAAACTTCATAAAACCAATTATTAAACAAGTTATTGAAACTGGAAAATACAAGGAAATGTCCATGGGAATGCTAACTATGAATGTTGATGTAGCAGCCCAAGTCTTAAACGAAAAGCCAGATCTTGACAAGGGAATTTTTGTATACAAGGTTTACGATGGATCACCTGCAGCTGCAGCTGGCCTAGAAGCAGGAGACATTGTTACAAGAATTGGCAAAGACCAAGTATCTGATAACAATGCCTTAAAGTCAATTCTTTACAAGTACCAAGTTGGTGACAAGGTAGAAATCGAATATGTAAGAAATGGCAAGAAGATGACTACTGAAGTAAGCTTCACTGACTACTCAATAGAAAATGACAAGGAAGCTCAAAAGGACTTAAGAGCACAAAATAGAGAAAAATCTGCTGAAGAAGAAGCAAGAGCAAGAAGACAAGAAGAGTTCTTCAATAGGTTTAGACAAGAATTTGGAAACAATTTTTAAAGAAGAGATAGAAGTTAAAAAAGATTTTTATAAAGTAAAAGTGACACCTCATGGTGCCACTCTTGCTTTATTTTTTTGCAATTCTTTCTAATTTATCTGCGTGGAAGGAATTAAAATATTCTTCCAAGAGGTCTACGAACCTCTTGGCGTACTTGGTGATGTAGCGATCCTTATTTTTTATGGCATAGATGCCAAGAGTCACAGGCTCATCTCCAGAATAAAGAGGGAAGATGTTGACGTCGTCTTCAAACTCGTCAGTCCACCTCTTGATATTCATTTGAGAAATGAAAACTGCAGCTATTGCCTTGTTGCAAATAGATAGGGCAATCCTGGAGTAGCCTGTTTCAATGTAGTCATTGGGTCTTACATCAGCCGCCTTAAAGCTCTCGTTGATAAGGCTCCTTATCCTGTTGTCTTGTGTATATAAAAGAAAGGGAAGCTTGCTGAAGTCCTTGAGATCAACTTTCTCAATAGATTTTTTCTTTAAGGTCTTAAGATTTCTAACATGTTTTTTAAGTAGCCTATCGCTGACACAGAGGTAAAGTTTTTCGTCTAGGAGGAGGTGAGATTTTAAATTTTCATTTTGGTAGTTCTCGTCAATGGAGATGGCAAGGTCTAATTTATTTTCAAGACACATGGCCTCCAAGTCTTTGGACTGCTTCTCGTGGAGGACTAGGCCAACTTGGGGAAACTCTTCAGTAAATTTTTCTATAATTGAAGGGATAAACATATCTGCACGAGGGGAAGAGGCACCTAGGATGAGCTTACCAATGTTTTCGCTCTCAAGGTCTCTTATTTTATTTATCATGTCGGACTCATTCGTTAGGAGTCTCTCGGCATAGGCAAGATACTCCTCACCAATTGGTGTAAGCATTAGCTTTGGCTTTCTAAAAAAGAATTTGGTCCCGTAATAGTCTTCAAGTCTTTTAATGTGGTTGGAGAGGGTTTGTTGTGAAATGTAAAGTTTTTCTCCAGTTTCATTCATATTTAAAGTCTTTGCAAGTTCTGTAAAGTAGTAGATACTTTCAAAATTCATATTTCCTCCTATCAAAAATAATTTGTCATTTATACAAATATTTATTAATTTATTTTGTCGTACTTTTATTATATACTATGTGTATGTTAATTGTGAAATAAAATATTAAGAATCCCTTATAGTTTACCAGCTTTTTTTCCTTAATATCACAATTACCGGAATCCCCTTGCACCCACCTCCTTGGGTGCTTTTTTTTACAAAAATTTAAGTTTATGGATTTTAAAATTAAAAGCTTGTGAACTTATAGGAGAGCATGACTCTAAAAAGATTTGAAAACTTGTAAGTAACTATGACTTCATAAAGATTTATAATCTTGTAAATAACTTTGAATTCATGAATATGTAAAAAGTTGCAAATAACTTTGACTTTCTAAAAATTTGTAAAGTTGCAAGACTTGGGGACTTAATAAATATTTGAAGGCTTATAAGACATTGGAAGTTTAAAAAAATTTGCGAACTCCTATGATGATGTAAGTTTATAAAAATTTCTAACTTATAAAAATCCCATAATTTCTTAAATATAAATCTAAAATTTTTAAATAAATTACGATAAAATAATTTTGATAAATTTTATCAAAAACCCTTTACAAAATAAATTACCTATACTATAATAAACACAGTTAATGATAGCTAATGTCATTTAACAAAAATTACTTTGATTTTGGGAACCCCATAACTCCTAAGATTAATAATAAAATTATACCAATCTTCACTCTGAAAAGAGAAATTAAGACTGCTTCGGCAGTCTTTTTTTGCGGTAAAATGAAATTTTTAAATAAATTAAAATAATATATTAAATAATTTGAAATGCTTAGGCTTATATTAACTTATGGGAAAGTTGTGGCTTCCTTGTAAGCATATACAATTTATGGGAAATTTAATTTATGAATTTAATATTTAGCTTGACTCTATAAAAATTTTATAGCTCTTAAATGAAAAATATTGAAAAACTTCTAAGTTTGTAAAATTTTGTAGTTTAAAATTAAAAGCTAGACCTAGCATTATAAATTTAAAATTCAAACTTAGACCTAGCTTTATAAATTTAAAAACTCAAGCTAAAATCCTTTAGATCCATAAAATATATTTACATAAACTTTACAAAAACTCCCCAAAATTTTAAAATATTGTATAATTAAAAATTAGAAGGTGATTAGATGTTTAACAAAAATAAATCAAAGGAGGTCAAGGCCTTTAATGTCTATGACATTTTGATTCATGGACTTTTTGGATTAATAATTGGTCTTGCCATGCTTGTATTGGCACCAGGTGGAGGGCTTCCTGACAAATTAATAAGGACCCCTCTGGTTTTAATTTTAAATTTTATTCCAATACTACTTACAGGAATTTTACTTCAGGGACTTATAGGTAGAAGAAGACCTGCCTTAATTTTAAATTCCATTTTTTACTTAGTGATTTTTATTGTCAACAGAAACAAGGTTTTTTATAGGAATGCGCCCCTTAAAATTTCGGACATAAGGCTTGCTGGCGAAGCTCTTAATATGACAAAGAATTCTTATTATCCTGACCTAAGAGGTAGTCTTACAGCTCTTGCTGGCTTAATTGTCTTGCTTGTCATAGCATTTATATTTAAAAGTAAAAAAATTAGATTAAAGGACAGAATAATTTCAGTCCTTGTAGTTTTAATTTCATCAGCCTTGCTTATTACTTTTGTCTACTCTAAGGACGGTCTATACTACAAGCTTCCAGTTAAGGGAAATATTTACAATTCAATTGATCAGTGTAACTCAAAGGGCTTTAATTATTCCTTTTTATACAATCTGAAAAATTCTTTTATTAGGCAACCAGAAGGCTACAATGAAAAAGAAATTGCAGAACGTGACTCCAAAGACCAAAGCAAAAACATCGAAGCAATAAAGAAGATGGAAAGACCAAACATAATTTGGATAATGGGAGAGGCCTTTACAGACTTGTCGCAAGATCCACAATTTACTTTTGAAAAGGGCAATGACCCTAATGAAAACTTTAAAATCTTGCAAGATAAATCTGTTTTACATGGAAGGGTTGTTGTCCCTGCATATATTGGTGGAACAGGCGACACAGAGTTTGATGTCTTGACAGGAGCAATGACTATTAATTGTGCACCAGACAACAACTACGCCTTTAATGCCATAAAAAGAGATGTTGGATCTCTTCCAAATCTTTTAAAAACTATTGGCTACAAGACCTATGGTTTTCACCCTGGCTTTGCCTGGTTCTATGGAAGGAAGGATGTCTATCCAAAAATTGGACTTGATGACAATATCTTCCTAGAAGATATAAAGGAACCTCTTATGAAGGGTGGATATGTAGATGAAAAACAATTCACAGAAATTTATAAGGAAAGATTTTTAAAGGCTGTAAAGGAATCTAAGGACCCAGTTCTTTCTTACGCAGTTGATATCCAAAACCACGGACCTTATGATCTTGGCAAGTATGGAGAAATTTTGCCCTTCACTTGTAAGTCACAACTTACTGAAGATGTAAAGAATAGTATTGGTTCTTACTTCTTGGGGGTAAAGGCCATGGATACAATGTTGGGAGAAATGTACAACATGATGGAAGAACTTGATGAGCCAACTATTATGATCTTCTACGGTGACCACTTGCCAGGACTTGGCACAAATCAGTCAGGTTTTGATGAAATTGGAAAGCATCTTTCCAATGATAATATTGACAAGGAAGTAGAATTTTACTCCACTCCTTATATAGTAGTTGCTAATGAAAAGGCAAAAGCACTTATGGATAAGAATAAGGTTGAAGTAAAGGATGGTCAGCCAATTGCAGCATGCTATCTTTCATCAACTGTCCTAGATATGTTGGGCTTCAATAAGGTAGATAACTTCTTTATCTACAATTCAGATTTGAGAAAGAAGCTCCCAATTATTTCAAGAAATTATGTATTTGATGGCAAGGAAGCTTATCCAAGACAAGAAGTAAAGGGTAAGGCCAAGGATTATTATGACGACTACAGGAGATACCAATATTACAGGATTAACAAGTAGGTGATTAAATGGAAAATATTTTAAATATAGTTGAAGAAATATCTGGTGAACTCGATTCACTTAGAAAATTTATTTATGATAACCCAGAAATTGGCTTTGAAGAGTACAAGTCTTCAAAAGCCCACATAGATTTGTTAAAAAAGCATGGCTTTGATGTGGAGTGCCCTTATCTTGGATGCGAGACTTCCTTTAAGGCAGTTTACGATTCAAAAAAACCGGGAAGGACAATTTCATATTTGTCAGAATATGATGCCCTACCAGGAATTGGTCACGGATGTGGTCACAACATCCTAGGAGCTACTGCCACAGGAGCTGGAATAGTCTTATCAAAGTTAATTGATGATATTGGAGGAAGAGTTATTGTCTTTGGAACTGCTGCAGAAGAAGTTGGTGGAACAAAAATTGAACTTTCAAGATCAGATGAACTAAAGAATGTTGATGTTGCCATTGAGATGCACCCAGGAGACATTAACTCAGTTACACCAAACTCCTTGGCCCTTGCAACAAGAAGGTTCGAGTTCTTTGGAAAGACTGCCCACGCTGCAGACACACCTCATGAGGGAATCAATGCTCTTGATGCACAAATAGTTTTATTCTCAGCTATCAATGCCCTAAGACAACAAACAAAGGACGGTTCAAGAATCCATGGAATCATAAAAGATGGTGGCAAGGCTGCCAACATTATTCCTGACTACACTGATTCAAGATTTTATGCAAGAAGTCCAGAGAAAAAATATCTATTAGAACTTTTAGAAAAACTTGAAGCTTGCGCCAAGGGTGCTGCCCTTGCAACAGGATGCCAAGTTAAAATTTCTGAATACGAAAAGGGAAATGATAACACAGTTAGAAATCTTGCCTTTAATGAAGTCCTAATGGAAAAAATGGAAAAGTATCTTGATGAAGAAGTTAAGGACATAGAATTAAACTCAGGCTCCACTGATGCAGGAGATATTTCTCACGAAGTTCCAACACTTCACGGCTATTTTAAAATCGCTGAAGAAGGAACACCATCTCACACAGTTGAGTTTAGGGACGCAACTATGACTGACTATGCCTTTGACCAAATGAAAAAAACTATTGCAGCCATAGTTGAAGTTGGAATAGAAGTTTTACAAAATGATGAAGTTTATGAAAAAATTATTAGTGAGTTTAAAGAAAGTGTAAAAACTGGTAAAATTATCCCTCACAAGAATTAAATAGCTATAAGGTATTAAAAAACGCCTCTCTTCTTGGTATAATATTAAGGATAGAGGTGTTTTTTTGTGAAAACAGACATATTTAAATTTAAGGGAAATGGCAAAGATAAAGTTTATCTAAAAAAAATAAGCCAGACCCTAAGAGATGGAGGCCTCGTTGTCCTGCCAACAGAAACTGTCTACGGACTTGGTGGCAATGGACTTAACAAGAGGACTTGTAAAAAAATATATGAAGCCAAGGGAAGGCCTAGCGACAACCCACTAATACTTCACATAGCAGACAATTCTCAACTTGACGATTTAGTTGCAGAAGTACCAGAAGTGGCAAAAAAATGTATTAAAAAGTTTTGGCCAGGTCCCTTAACAATAATTTTCAAGAGGTCAGACAAGGTACCTGATGAAGCGACAGGAGGTCTTGACACAGTTGCCATAAGAGAGCCAAGCAACAAGATTGCTCACGACATCCTAAAGTCAGTGGATTTTCCAGTAGCTGCTCCTTCAGCAAACTTATCTGGCAGACCTTCACCAACTAAGGTGGAACACGTAATAGAAGACCTTGATGGTCGAGTTGATATAATTGTAGATGGTGGCCACTCTGTTGTTGGAATAGAATCAACAGTTCTTGATGTGACAGTTGACCCACCAATGATTTTAAGGCCTGGTAAGATTACTCTTGAGGACCTACAAGAAGTTGATGAAAGAATAACTATTGATTCAGCAACTATTGATTCCAAATCCCATGAAGTACCAAAATCACCGGGACAAAAGTACAGGCACTATGCCCCAAGGGCAGAGGCAATTTGCTTTGGTGGTAGACTTGACAAACTTGTAAATGAAATTAAGAAAAATATAAAAGAGAACAAGGGCAAGAAAATCGCAGTCCTTGCAACTGAGGAAACCTATGACGAGTATGAAAACACTGGTGTAGAATTACTTATAAACCTTGGATCAAGAGAGCATTTGGAAGAGGTTGCTACAAATCTTTTTGATGCACTAAGAAGATGTGACGAAGAAGATATTGACATAATTTTTGCTGAAGGCTTTGAACTTAGGGGAATTGGCCTTAGTATAATGAATAGACTTTTGAAGGCTTGCGGTGGCAAGGTAGTCATGAGAATTTAGGAGGAAATATGAAAATAGGAATTGGTTCAGATCACGCAGGTTTTTATTTAAAAAAAGACCTAATCCAATATCTTGAAGAAAAAAATATTGAAGTTAAGGACCTGGGACCCTTTGATGATTCAAGGGTAGACTATCCAGACTATGGTCACGCAGTTGGTCATGCTGTAATAGATGAGGGCCTAGACTTTGGAATAGTAATTTGTGGATCTGGAATTGGAATTTCAATTTCTGCAAATAAGGTAAAGGGAATAAGGGCAGCACTTTGTTCTGAACCCTACTCTGCAAGGCTTGCAAGACGTCACAACGATGCCAATGTATTGGCTCTTGGAGCAAGACTTATAGGTCATGACATGGCAATAGAAATACTAGATGCCTTTTTAGATGAAGAATTTGAAGGCGGAAGACACATTAATAGAGTAAATAAAATCGAGGAGGACTAAAATGGGATACACTTTAATAAAACACCCACTAATTGATCACAAGATGACAATCTTAAGAAAAAAAGAAACAAGCTCCATGGAATTTAGACAAGTTGCCAATGAAATAGCAACTCTTATGGGCTATGAAGTTACAAGAGACCTTGAAACTGAAGAAATTGAAATAGAAACTCCTATTTGCAAGACTACAGGAAGAGTTATCTCTGGAAAGAAAGTTGGGATCGTTCCAATTTTAAGAGCTGGACTTGGTATGGTAGAAGGTCTACTTACAATTATCCCTGCAGCAAGAGTTGGTCACATAGGAATGTACCGTGACCCAGAAACTCACAAACCAGTAACTTATTATTCAAAACTACCTAAGGATGTTTCATCAAGACTTATGCTTGTTGTTGACCCAATGCTAGCAACTGGTGGATCCCTAATAGAAGCTATAGACGAACTTAAGAGAAATGGTGCAAAAAACATTAAATCTATAAATCTTTTAGCAGCACCAGAAGGAGTTAAGGCAGTTCAAGAAGCCCACCCTGATGTGGAAATCTACCTTGCAGCCCTTGATGAAAGATTAAATGATGATAAATATATTGTACCTGGCCTAGGAGATGCGGGAGACAGACTATTTGGAACTAAGTAAGAGGTTAATATGCATAAATATATAATTCCTTTTTTGGCTGCCTTTATACTGACATTTATTCAAATGCCTTTTACTATAAAGATTGCTAAAAAGAAGGGTTTTTTAGATGTGCCTAAGGATGAGAGACGTGTCCACAAAAAGCCTATACCAGTAGGCGGTGGCATAGCTATGGTAATATCCGTATCCATCCTCATGGTCTATTTTCTGCCAATAAATAAAAACTTAATAATGGCACTTATTGCTTCTCTTATCATTGCCATATCTGGGCTTTATGATGATAAGGAAGGTTTAAGTCCCAAGTTAAAATTTCTTTTTCAAATTTTAGCTGCGGTAATATTAATTATTGGCGGTATGAAAATTGAATTTTTTACAAATCCCTTTGACTCCCATGATGCCCTACTTATTTTAAATATATTGTCCATACCAGTAACAATTTTTTGGGTTTGTGGAATAACAAACACAATTAACTTAATTGATGGACTAGATGGATTGGCATCAGGTGTCTCAATGATATGTGCCATCTCCATGTTCTTCATAACATACAAGATGGGAAGGTACGACGTGAGTCTTGTCTGTGCCCTAGTAGCAGGAGCATGTCTAGGATTTTTGCCCTTCAACTTCAATCCGGCAAAGATCTTTATGGGAGATACGGGAGCCCTTTACCTTGGATTCATGCTTTCATATATAAGTATTTCTGGATTTTTAAAACAAGCTGCTATCTTAATGATATTTGTGCCAGTTTTAATCCTAGGAGTACCAGTATTTGACACAGCCTTTGCCATGGTTAGAAGGAAATTATCAGGCAAGTCCATGGTGGAAGCCGATAAGGGTCACCTTCACCACAGACTTTTGAAAATGGGACTAAATCAGAGGCAGACTGTTGTAATTCTCTACTCTATATCTGCAATCTTTGGAGTTCTTGCAAACTTAATTTCAAGATTCCATTCATCCATTGCCCTTGTAATCTCAATAGGAGTTTTACTTATAATAATTGCAACGGGAGTTGCAGCTGGTATGTTAAAAAACAAGGAGGAATAAATTGAAGGTATTATTTGTATTTGGTACAAGGCCTGAGGGCATAAAGATGGCACCAATAATAAAGGAAATTCAAAAGAGAAAGAACCTTGAGTGCTATACTTGTGTCACAGGTCAACACAGAGAAATGTTGGACCAAGTGCTAGAAATTTTTGATATAGAACCAGACTATGATTTAAATATTTTTAAGAAGGGACAATCCCTTACAGATGTAACTACAAAAACTCTTCTAGGCCTTGAAGGAATCTTAGATGAATTAAAGCCAGATATCTTGCTTGTCCAAGGAGATACTACTACAGTATTTGCTGCAGCCCTTGCAGCCTTTTATAAAAAAATAAAAATTGGTCACGTAGAAGCAGGCTTAAGGTCAGGCAACCTTTATTCACCTTATCCAGAAGAGGCCAACAGGAAGCTAACAGGTGTAATTTCAAATTATCATTTTGCTCCAACTGAATCAAACAAGCAAAATTTAATTAGGGAAGGTTATGACGAAAAAAATATTTTCATAACTGGAAATACTGTTATAGATGCACTCAAATATTCTGTAAGAGAAGATTTTGTTTTTGACGATGAAATTTTAAACGATATAGATTATAATAGAGATGTAGTGTTACTTACTGCACATAGGAGAGAGAATTGGGGCAAGCCAATGGAAGATATTTTCAAGGCTATAAGGCGTGTAGTCTTGGAAAAAGAAAATCTTGAAATTGTATTCCCAAGACATTTAAATCCTATAGTAAGGGAAGCTGCTGAAAAGTATTTTGCTGATTTAGATAGGGTTCATTTAATTGAACCACTTTCCTACCTTCCTTTTTCAAACTTAATGGCAAGGGTAAAATTTGTCGTTACTGATTCAGGAGGAGTTCAGGAAGAAGCACCTGCTCTAGGGAAACCCGTTCTAGTTCTTAGAAATGAGACAGAGAGAATGGAGGGAGTAGAGGCTAAGACTGCAAAGCTTGTTGGTACAAAAGAACAAGATGTTTATGAGTCTATAGTTGCCTTACTTGAAGATAAGGACCTATATGACGAGATGGCAAGGGCTGTTAACCCTTATGGTGACGGTCATGCTGCAGAAAAAATTGTTGATGTACTAGAAGGTATGATTTGATTTTAGGATATTAAATCTATTTAGCTAGCAATATAAATTGGCATAGCTTTTAGCAAAAGTTGAAATAAGAGAGAAATAATATTTTTACTCGCACAACTTGTACAAATCAAAGGGAGAGATTGTTTTACTAGTGGCAATTGCCACAGGGAAGTAATAAGGAGGAAAACATGGAAGATAGAATTGTTATAGCATCAGCTGCAAGAACAGCTGTAGGTAGTTTTGGAGGACAATTTAAGAACACTTCAGCAGTAGAACTTGGTTCAATTGCAGCAAAAGAAGCTCTTAAGAGAGCAAATGTTAAGGCTGATATGGTAGACGAAGCTTATATCGGTAATGTTCTTCAAGCAGCACAAGGACAAAACGTTGCAAGACAAGTTGTACTTGGAGCAGGAATTGATATTAAGACTCCAGCAGTTACACTTAACATCGTTTGTGGATCAGGACTTCGTGCAGTAAGTTTAGCAGCTCAAGTTATTAAGGCAGGAGATGCTGAAATCGTACTAGCTGGTGGTACTGAATCAATGTCAATGGCACCTTACGCTCTTACAAACGAAAGATGGGGAGCAAGAATGGGCGACAAAAAAGTTGTTGATACAATGATTAACGACGGACTTTGGGATGCTTTCAACGACTACCACATGGGTATTACAGCTGAAAACGTAGCTGAAAAATATGGCATTACAAGAGAAATGCAAGACGAACTTGCTGCAAGATCTCAAAACAATGCAGAAAGAGCTAAAAAAGAAGGAAGATTTAAAGACGAAATCGTTCCAGTAGAAATTAAAGATAGAAAAGGAAATGTAACAGTTTGTGACACTGACGAATTCATTAGAGACGGTGTAACAGCTGAAGGACTTGCAAAACTTAGACCAGCTTTCAAAAAAGACGGTACAGTTACAGCAGGTAACGCATCAGGAATCAACGACGGTGCAGCAATGCTTGTACTAATGAAAGAATCTAAGGCAAAAGAACTTGGAGTAGAACCTCTTGCATACATTATTTCTTATGCAACAGCAGGTGTTGACCCTAAGATTATGGGTACAGGACCTATTCCTTCATCAACTAAGGCACTTGAAATTGCTGGACTTAAGGCAGATGACCTTGATCTAATCGAAGCTAACGAAGCTTTCGCTGCTCAAGCTGCTGCAGTTAACAAGGAAATGGGCTTTGACATTAACAAAGTTAACGTAAATGGTGGAGCTATTGCAATAGGTCACCCAATTGGAGCAAGTGGTGCTAGAATCTTAACAACTCTATTATTCGAAATGAAGAAGAGAGATGCTAAGAAAGGACTTGCTACACTTTGTATCGGTGGAGGAATGGGAACAGCTCTTATCGTAGGAAGGGACTAAGCTAGATGGACTATAAATATTTAATAGTAGAAGAAAAACCTAATGGAGTTATTCTTATAACACTTAGTAGAGAAAAGAGCCTAAACGCTCTTAACTCTGCTATGTTAAAAGAAATTCACCACTTCTTCTCAAATGTTGATGAAGATGTAAGATGTATTATAATAACAGGCGCAGGCAAATCCTTTGTTGCCGGTGCCGATATTGCAGAAATGGCAAACTTTTCTGCTAGTGAAGCCTATGATTTTGCAAAACTTGGTATGGATACCTTCATGGAAATCGAAAAATGTAGAACTCCAGTTATTGCAGCAGTTAACGGCTTTGCTCTTGGTGGTGGATGTGAAATCTCTATAGCTTGTGACATAAGGATTGCATCTACTAAGGCGAAGTTTGGTCAACCAGAAGTTGGTCTTGGAATCACACCAGGCTTTGGTGGAACTCAAAGACTATCAAGATTAGTTGGACCAGGATACGCAAAGGAACTTATTTATACAACAGAAATGATTGGTGCTGACAAGGCTTATCAAATTGGACTTGTAAACCACGTTTACGAACCAGAAGAACTTATAGATAAGGCTGTTGAAATGGCAAACAAAATTGCATCTCACGCTCCTAAGGCTGTTGAATACGCTAAGCAATCTATTATCAATGGATCTCAAACAGATATTGATACAGCTATGCAAATTGAAAAAACTCACTTTGGCCTATGTTTTGCAACTAATGACCAAAAAGAAGGCATGGATGCATTTTTAAATAAGAGAAAATCAGAATTTACAGGGGAATAAAAGAGGGGATAACAATGAAAATAGCAGTAATTGGATCAGGTACTATGGGAGCAGGTATTGCTCAAGTACTTGCAACTCATCATGAAGTAATAGTTAGAGACATTGCACCAGAAGCATTAAAGAATGCTGAAAGCAAAATCGTAAAGGGTTACGAAAAAAATGTTTCTAAAGAAAGAATGACAAAAGAAGAAATGGATAAGGCTCTAGCAAATCTTAAATATTCAAGCGATATTGAAGATGTAGTTGACTGTGACCTTATTATTGAAGCAGCTACAGAAAATCCAAAAATCAAAAAAGCTATCTTTACAGAATTATGTGAAAAATGCGAAGCAAAAACTGTTCTCGCATCAAATACTTCATCTCTTTCAATAACTGACATTGGCGCAGCTACAAAAAGACCTGAAAAAGTAATTGGAATGCACTTCTTCAACCCAGTTCCAGCAATGAAACTTGTTGAAGTAATTTCTGGAAAGAAAACTGATCCTAAAGTTAAGGATATGATTATTGAACTTTCTAAAGAAATTGGCAAGACACCAGTAGAAGTTGACGAAGCTCCTGGTTTCGTTGTAAATAGAATTTTAATTCCAATGATCAACGAAGCAATTGGTATTTACGCAGAAGGCATTGCATCTGTTGAAGACATTGACACAGCAATGCAACTTGGCGCAAACCACCCAATGGGACCTCTTGCATTAGGAGACCTAGTAGGACTTGACGTTGTCCTTGCAATCATGGAAGTTCTTTACAATGAATTCGGCGATCCTAAGTACAGACCTCACACACTTCTTAAGAAGATGGTTAGGGCTGGACTACTTGGAAGAAAAACTGGCGAAGGATTTTACAAATATTAATTTTTTAAACTTTAAAGAAGGCTTAGGCCTTCTTTTTTTATTTAAATTTTTAAACAAATAGGAATAAATAAGAATAAAAAAGTTCTTAAATATAATTTCTTTATGAAAATAATTATTCTTATTCCAAAAAGGAATTGAATTGAGTTAATAAGAAAAAGAATAAAAAACTTGAATTAATTTCAATAATTTAATATTAACATCTTTAAATTTATATGATTTTGTAGTAAAATATAGATAAGTTGAACGTTGTTCAGAAATATTTTACTTAAAAATACCTAGGAGGTTAATTATGAAAGTTGATTATAAAGAAAAAACTAATGAAAGCTTATTGACTCCACCTGAGGAAAATACAAGTGAAAAGAAATCTTTTAGAGAAAATTTAAAGGACAAAAGGGATGAAAAAATATTTACATCTGCTCTTAACCTTGCCTACAAGAGGGTAAAGAAGGATCCTCAAAAGGGAATGCTAGAAGTTGTAAATGTTTTTGACCAATTTATGATGCCATCATCAAAAGATGAAAACTCTGCAAAAGCTGGACTTGAGAGAGTCAGAAATGAATTAAAGGATGAAAATTCAAAGTGGGTTTGCTTTGGTAGCGATATTGTAAATGGAATAGACGAAAATATTGTAAAGACTTCTGTTAAAAATATTGGCTACAATGCAGCTTACAAGGGAAATTCTTTGAGGAACAAACTTCAAAAAGAATACAATTGTAACATTCCTTGGACAATTTTATTTGACCCAACTTCTGCCTGCAACTTAAAATGTACTGGCTGCTGGGCTGCTGAATATGGCCACAAAAACAACTTAACTTATGAAGAAATGGCAAGCATTGTAAGACAGGGAAATGAACTGGGAACTTATTTCTTTATCTTAACTGGTGGGGAACCTCTTGTTAGGAAAGATGATGTCATAAAGCTTGCAAAAGAATTTAATGATTCTGCCTTCCACGTTTTTACAAATGGAACTTTAATTGATGAAGAATTTTGTAAAGAAGTTAAGGAAGCGGGAAATATTTCCTTTGCCCTAAGTATTGAAGGAACTGAAGAGTCAACAGATTTTAGAAGGGGAGATGGAGTCTTCAAAAAGGTTATGAAGGCTATGGACCTAATGAAGGAAAACAAACTTCTTTACGGAGCTTCTATTTGTTACACAAGTAAGAACTACGAGTATGTGACAGACGACGAATTTATAAAAATGCTTGTAGATCATGGATGTATACTTGCTTGGTACTTCCACTACATGCCTGTTGGAAAGGGAGCAGACACAAGTCTTCTTCTTGACCCAGACCAAAGAGAATATGTTTACCACAAGGTTAGGGAAATAAGATCAGCTGAATATCCTCAAAATATTTTTACAATTGATTTTCAAAATGATGGGGAATTCATCAATGGTTGTATAGCTGGTGGTAAAAACTACTTCCACATTAACTCTTTAGGTGACATGGAGCCTTGCGTTTTCATCCACTATTCTGACTCAAACATCAGGGAAAAGACTATTAAGGAATGTCTAATGAGTCCTCTATTTATGGGCTTCCACGACAATCAACCTTTTAATAAAAACTTATTAAAGCCATGCCCAATGCTTGAAAACCCTGGAAGACTTACTAAGATAGTTAATGATTCTGGTGCAAAAAACACTGACATGATTGAGCCAGAAAGCCCTGAGGAATTACAAGAAAAGACAACTCCTTACGCAATGAATTGGAATAAGAAGGCCAACGAGCTTTGGAATGCTTCAAGGGAAAAGTCAGAAGCTTTTAAATAATAAAAGAATAGCTGAAAGGGGCTATATATCTCTAGTCAGCTATTACAATAAAGTTCATATTAAACTGTAGAACCGCCGTATACGGAACCGCACGTACGGTGGCGTGAGAGGAGGTAGATGAATTAATCATCTACCTCCTACTCGATTTGGTATAATAAGATGATAACGATATCATAAAACATTTTATATTCATTGATTTAAAAATAATTTGTTGTATAATACAATTAAAATAATTTTATAGGAGGATTAATATGAAGAAAGAATTAGATATAAAGAATATACTTTTAATTTCTTTAATTGCTTTACTATTAAGTTATTTAGGAACTAAATTATACTTATATTTTGGAAATAAAGCATTGATGGCTGTAATGGATATTGTATATTATGTATTTATAGTTGTTGGTTTTGTAAAAATATTTAAAGCTATGTTTAAAGATAATATTAAGTTTTCAAATAATGAAGTTTTCTTTATTATAGCTGGTGCTGTTTATACTTTTAGTTTAGTATTAATTCAAGAATTCAATGATATACATTCGAGAAGTCTAATTTTTTCTATTATATTGATACTTTCTTCAATTTATCTTATTAAAATCAAATTAAAAGTTTAATATATTTATTAAATTAGGGAATTAAATTGAAAAAAAGGTTCTAATGTATTAATAAATCTTAAAACGATTATAAAATGTATGTTGTATGTAGATAAAAAATACATTTTGGTTTGTTTATCAGAAGCTTTATGAAACGGATTAAAAAGGAGGACGTCGCAGTCCTCCTTTTTGTTAGGTTAATAATATTTTTAATTGTGTTTTACTTTATCATCTTATTTTTTCGGAATTTGTTTTAAAATTTTTTCTTGCTATAAAATAAGCTTTCACGATTTCATTTTTAATGAATTATAGGATTTCTAAAATTTCTTTAATGGAATCAATTTTATAAGTTGCATCCTTGCCTTCTTCTACTGGTCCGAAGCCGTAGGTACAGAAGATGCTTCTCAAATTATTTTTGTGGGCTGCGGCCATGTCGTGGTGTCTGTCGCCAACAAAGATAATTTCTTCTCTAAGATTTTTTCTCTCTTGCTTAATGATTTGATCCTTTGGGATAAAGTCAAAAGTTTCTGCTGCGTAATACTTTTTGAAATATTTTTTTATCCCATAGATATCAAGGGCTTGGTTCAGGTAGGACTCACGACAGTTGGATAGGATGTAGAGGTCGTAGGTCTTTGAAAGTTTTTCCAAGACTTCCTCTGTTCTATCATAGAGCTTGCCAACCCTATTTTTTATATTTTCATCCATCTTTTGACCAACAAGAGTCATGACTTTTAACTTAAAGTCTTCATCAGCATCTTTTGCTAATAGGTCGTAGGCAAAGTTTGGCTTCTCTCCCAAAAATCTTTTTACATTGTCTTCAGAAAGTTCAAAGTCTTTGGCATATCCATGGTCCTTTAAAATTTTTACTCCTTCTGAAAAGGCAGGGTAGTAAATTTTTATGGTGTCGTGAAGGGTCCCGTCAAAGTCAAAAATTATGCTTTTGACATTTTTAAGATCCTCTCTTATAGATTTTTTATTCACGAATCTCACCAAGAAGGTTTGCCATTTCAATAGCAGCTGTTGCAGCATCGAAGCCCTTATTGCCAGCCTTTGTGCCAGCTCTTTCAATTGCTTGTTCTATATTTTCTGTTGTTATAACTCCAAAGATAATTGGCACTCCAGTTTCAAGTGAAGATTCCCTTGGCAACTTCAGCTGATACGAGTTCGTAGTGGGTAGTTGCTCCCCTTATAACTGCGCCTAGGGCAATGACTGCGTCGTATTTTTTGCTTTGAGCAAGGGCCTTGGCAGCCAGAGGGATTTCAAAGGATCCTGGTACCCAAATTACTTCGATTTCTTCCTCCTTAACTCCATGTCTCTTTAGTCCATCGAGACAGCCATCTAATAATTTTGAAACTATAAACTCGTTAAATCTTGCTAAAACTATTGCGTATTTTTTTCCTTGTGATTGTAAATTTGCACTGTAAACTTTCATAATTCCTCCAATTTTATTTTAAAATTTTAAATTTAATTTTCCTACTAACTTATTTATTATTACTAAATTCTGATAAGATGTGGTTCATCTTTTCTGCCTTAGTCCTCAAATAGAACTCGTCGTGTTTTGTTGAGTGAACTTCTATTGGAACTCTTTCCTTTATCTTCATGCCAAATTCTTGAAGTGAATAAACCTTGTCTGGGTTATTTGTAAGAAGCCTTAACTCTTTTACTCCAAGGTCTTGTAAGATTTGTGCACCAGTTGCATAATCTCTTGCATCTTCTGGGAAACCTAGGGCCAAGTTTGCCTCAACTGTATCCATGCCTTGGTCTTGAAGGGCATAGGCTCTGATTTTATTTACAAGTCCAATTCCACGACCTTCCTGACGCATGTAGAGGAGGATGCCTCTGCCTTCCTTGTCAATTTGGTTCATGGCAAGGTGGAGTTGGTTGCCACAGTCGCATCTTGAAGATCCGAAGCAATCGCCAGTTAGACATTCAGAGTGAACTCTTGTGAGGACGTCCATGCCGTCGCCAATTTCTCCCTTAACAAGGGCAATGTGGTGTTCGCCAGTTACCTTGTCAATGTAGGCATGGGCCCTAAATTCGCCAAACCTTGTTGGAAGTTTTGCCTCAGCAACTTTTTCTACGATTTTTTCGTGTCTCTTCCTATAAAGAAGGAGCTCTTCAGTTGTTGTAATCTTCATGTTAAGCTCTTGGGCAAGTTTAAAGAGGTCTTCGCCACGCATCATGTGACCATCATCTTGCATGATTTCACAGCAAAGGCCAACTTCTTTGAGTCCAGCAATCTTTAAAAGGTCAACAGTTGCTTCAGTGTGGCCACGTCTCACAAAGATTCCATCTTTTTTTGCAACAAGGGGGAACATGTGACCAGGTCTTCTAAAGTCCTCTGGCTTTGCATCATCTTCTGCAAGCTTGTTGGCAGTTAGGGCTCTCTCCCAAGCTGAGATACCAGTAGTTGTGTCTACGTGGTCAACGGAAACTGTAAAGGCAGTTTCGTGGTTGTCTGTGTTATCTGCCACCATTTGATTTAATTTTAACTTTTCTGCGTATTCCCTAGACATGGGCATACAGATTAGGCCCTTGGCAAGGGAAGCCATGGTGTTTAGACTTTCGCCAGTGGCAAACTCTGCTGCCTGAATCATGTCACCTTCGTTTTCTCTGTCTGGCTCGTCAGTTACTATAATGATTTCGCCCTTTTTAAGAGCCTCAACAACTTCTTCTATAGAATTAACTTTCATTTTATCTCCTCTCAATTTAAAAACCATTTTCTAGTAAAAATGATTCGGTAATTTTGCTTTCACTTTTTGCATTTACAAAATTGTAGACATAGCGACCAATGATATCGGTCTCAATATTAATCATGTCTCCAACTTTTTTATTTATAAGATTGGTGTCCCTAATAGTTGTTGGAATAATTGAAACTTCAAAATATTTTTCTCCAACTCTTGAGACAGTAAGACTTATACCGTCAAGGGCAATGGACCCCTTGGGGGCGATGTACTTAAAATTATCGGAATCAAACTTTATCCTGTAGACAATTTCATTTCCGTGGTTGAGGATAGAAATTATTTCTCCAAGTCCATCAACATGGCCTTGTACTATGTGGCCGTCAAGTCTCTTTGAAGGACTCAGGGCTCTTTCAAGATTTAGCTTTTCTCCTCTTTTTAAATTTTTAAAAGTTGTGGACTTTATTGTCTCTACCATTACATCAGCCTTGTAAAAGTCTTCGCCTAATTCTGTGACTGTGAGGCAAACGCCATTAGTTGCAATGGAGTCGCCAATCTTTGTTCCCTCCAAAACTTTTTTGCATGAAACTCTTAAGCTGTAGAGGTCGCTTTCTTTTTTAATATCAGATAGGCTGCCAATTTCTTCTATAATTCCTGTGAAAATTTTAATCACACCTTCCAGTGACTAGTATGTCATCAAATAATTTTTCGCACTTCATGTCCTTAATCCTAATTGCATCCTTAAGCTGGTCTATTTCAAGATCACCTATGGCAGGTATTCCCTTGGACCCAAGGAGGATTGGGGCAATGAAGAAGTAAAATTTATCGACTAAATTATTTTTTAGCATTTCTGCATTCAATGTCCTTCCACCTTCAAGTAGGATGGAGGAGATGTCGAAGTCTTTTAATTTTTCCATAAGGTCTTTGAGGTCAACCCTCTTATCTTTTTCCTTACAAATTATGACTTCAACATTTTTCATAGCTTTTAATTTTTCTAACTTATCCTTGTCGCAGGATTCTGTTGTTGCTATTATTGCGATTGAATCTAAGTCATCACTTAGGACCTTTGCATCAAGGGGGATCCTCAAACTTGAATCTGTGATAATCCTTATGGGATTATTTTTATATTTACCATGGCGGGTGTTAAGAGTAGGGTTGTCTGCAAGGACTGTTCCAATCCCAACCATTATTGCATCAAGTTGACCCCTAAGTTCATGACCGTGGGCTCGTGAAAATTCTGATGTTATCCACTTTGATTCGCCTGACTCTGTTGCAATTTTTCCATCGAGGGACATGCCAGTCTTTAGGACCACAAAGGGCCTTTTATTTTTTAAGTAAGTGAAGAATCTTTCATTTAGGTTTAAACATTCTTCTTCGCAAAGACCTTCTGTAACAGATATGCCAGCATCTTCTAAAATTTTTATTCCCCTGCCAGAAACTTTTTCAAAGGGGTCGGCTGTTCCAATGACAACTCTTCTTATTCCTTCCTTTACAATTCTCTCAGCGCAGGGAGGAGTCTTGCCATAGTGGGAGCAGGGCTCAAGGTTAACATAAAGGGTTGCACCTCTTATGTCTTCGCCACGAGATTTGGCATCTAGGATGGCATTTACTTCTGCATGGTTTTCGCCAAACTTTAGGTGGGCGCCTTGGCCAATTATCTTGTCATCTTTTACAATTACGCAGCCAACAAGGGGGTTGGTCTTTGTCTTGCCAGTTCCCTCTCTTGCAATTTCAAGGGCACGTTCCATGTAAAAGATATCGTTAAAATCTTCTAAATACATTAAATCACCTATAAAAAAAGAGCCCATGCAGGGCTCAAAAAATTCAAAAAATTATCTTCTTTCATCCAGACTATACTGTCGGTATTGGAATTGCACCAATTCAGCTTTCGCTCGCGGACTTTACCGCCGGTGAGGAATTGCACCTCGCCCTGAAGAGTTTTATTAACTTATAAATTTATAATAACACTAGAAATTAAATTGTCAAGAAAAAGTAAATCATTTTCCTTCTTTGATATTTTTCATTAGGCTAATGACATCTTCAAAGACAGAGTCTATGTCCCTGTCGGCATCAATGATGTAGTCAGCGTAAGGGTCAAGGTCTTCTAAGACATCAAGTCTCTTTTCTATATCATTTTCATTGTCGTGCCTCTTTATCATCCTGTCCCTCAAAGTATCCCTTGAGCATTTTAGATAAATTGATTTGGCATTTTCAAATTCTTTTTTTATAGCTATGACGCCTTCCTTATCGACAACAATTACGCAGTCCCTGTCCTTGTTGTTATTCTTTTCAAGGTCTTCCTTTAAAGTTGAGTAGTAGTTGCCTACGTAGCAAGTTGTCCCAATAAATAAATTGTCCTTGTCCATCTTCTTAAAAAGCTCTGAGTCAATGAAGTTATAATCCATCCCATCAACTTCAGAGATTCTTGGTTTTCTTGTAGTGTAAGTAATAATTTTTTCGATTCCGTGTGAAGTCAAGGCATTTCTTATAGTAGACTTGCCTGAACCAGAGTGTCCTAGTATTAAATAAATCATAATTGCTCCTTAAATTTTAATTTATTAAAGTATAACATATTTTTTCTATTATACTTTACAATTATAAAAATTTGAAGTAATATGGAAAAGATAAAATATTAGATGGAGGTTAGGATGAAACATTTAATTGAGCCACTAGATTTTACAACTGAAGAATACGAAGAAATTTTTAGACTAGTTGATAACATTATCGCAAATCCAGGTGATTATTCTCACGTTTGCGACAAATAAGTTATTGGCTAGTCTTTTTTTTGAGCCTTCCACTAGGACGAGACTATCCTTTGAGACTGCCATGCTAAGACTGGGAGGACGAGTAATTGGTTTTTCTGACGCAGGTGTAAGTTCATCGACAAAGGGAGAGACCCTACTTGACACAATTAGGGTTATAGAAAATTATGCGGACATTTGTGCTATGCGTCACCCAAAGGAAGGGGCAGCCCTTATGGCATCAAAGGCTGTGAAGACCATGCCAATTATAAATGCAGGAGATGGGGGACACTTCCACCCAACGCAAACTCTTGCAGACTTAATAACAATTAGGCATTACAAAAAGTCCTTTGACAATTTGACTGTGGGACTTTGTGGTGACTTAAAATTTGGAAGGACAATTCACTCTCTTGTCAGAGCACTTAATCGCTATGAAAATGTGAAATTTATTTTTATTTCGCCAGAGGAACTCAAGATGCCAGATCCTTTTAAGAACTTTATAGACGAAGAAAACTACGCTGAGACTAGGGACCTTGTAAGCGTGATTGATGACTTAGACGTCCTCTACATGTCAAGGGTTCAAAAGGAAAGATTTGTTTCTTCAGACGAGTATGAAAGATTAAAGGACTACTACATCTTAACTGAAGAAAAATTAAAAAATGCGAAAGAAGACATGATTATCCTTCATCCTCTACCAAGGGTAAATGAAATTGCTCCTGAAGTGGACAAGGACCCTCGAGCAGTTTACTTTGAGCAAACAAAATTTGGAATGTACGGTAGGATGGCGCTAATCATGAAACTTTTGGAGGCTACAAAATGATAAATGTTTCAAAAATAAAAAAGGGAATTGTACTCGACCACATTGAAGCAGGCAGGGCTCACGTTCTTTATAAGGCTCTTGAACTCGACAAGGTCACTGATGCAGTTGTACTTATGCAAAATATTTTCTCAACTTCCATGGGCAAGAAGGACCTAATAAAAATAGAAACAGATTACAACTTGGACTTTACAGTTCTAGGACTAATTGCTCCTCACACAACAGTAAACTTTATTGAAGATGGGGAAAGGGTGAAAAAAATTCGCATGGAATTGCCAGAGGTTGTTGAGGATGTCTTAACTTGCAAGAACCCAAGATGTATCACAAACTCTGAAAGAGAAATACCAGGCCACAAGTTCTTCCTTTACAACAGAGACAAGAAGGAATACAAGTGCGAATATTGTGATACAGTAACCACATATGGAGAATGATATGGCAAAGATAATAGAAAATATTAACGTGTGCAAGGACTACTTCATACTGAGGACAGACCTAGATGTAAAAGTTTATCCAGGGCAATTTTTTATGCTAAGGGCCTGGGATTCTTACCCAACTCTTTCAAGACCGATTTCAGTTTATGACGTCACAGAGGGAGTTGACTTTCTCATCGAAAAGAGGGGAGAAGGAACAAAGATCCTTGAAAAATTGCAAGCAGGCGACGAGATAAAATTGTTTGGTCCCTTTGGCAATGCCTTCTACGCCAACCTAGATGAAGTTGCCCTAGTTGGTGGTGGAGTTGGAGTCGCTCCCTTTCACTATCTAATTAAGGAAATTCAAAAACTTAAACCAAATTCAAAAATTACTCTTTACATTGGAGAAAGAGAAGAGCTGGAACTTGAAAATGCCTTTAAGGATATTAGCTGCGACATAAAGATAAAAAAAGGCGGCTTCATAACAGATATAATTGATTTTGAAAAACACGATTTGATTTACACATGTGGGCCAGAAATTATGATGAAGAAAGTTGTCGAACTTGCAAAAGTTCATGACATAAGGACCTATGTATCGCTTGAAAAGAGAATGGGATGTGGTGTGGGCGCCTGCCTATCATGTTCCTGTGAAACAAAAAAGGGCAGAAGAAGATCATGCAAGGAAGGACCAATATTTAAGGGGAGTGATTTAATTGACTTCTAGGACTGAAATAGATTTAGCAGGAATAAAATTAAAAAATCCAATAATAATGGCAAGTGGAACCTATGGATTTGGAGAAGAGTTTAAAGACTTTTACGACCCAAGGATCCTAGGAGGAATTTCATCCAAGGGGATCACAAGACATCCCAAGAAGGGAAATGATGGCATAAGAATTTGGGAAACCCCATCAGGAATTTTAAACTCAATAGGACTTGAAAACCCAGGAGTTGAAGAATTTGTTAAGACAAAAATCCATGACATGAATAAACTTGGGACAGAAGTTTTTGTAAATCTTGGTGGCAATACCATTGAAGAATATATTGAGTCAGCAGAGATTTTAAACGACTATGACTTTGCAGCCATTGAATTAAATATTTCTTGCCCAAATGTCAAGGAAGGTGGCATGGCCTTTGGCATGGACAAGGACTCTGCCGCAAAAGTTGTTAGAGAAGTTATGAAGGTTACAAACAAAAAAGTTTTTGTAAAACTTTCTCCTAACGCTGGCGATATTGTTGGCATAGCCAAGGCAGTGGAAGCCGAAGGTGCAACAGGTCTTTCTCTTATAAATACGATTCTCGGTATGGCAATTGATTTAGATAGAGAAGAAATTCCCTTTGACAACACTTACGCAGGTCTATCAGGTCCAGCAGTAAAACCAATTGCCTTAAGGATTCTTCACCAAGTTGCAAAAAATGTAGATATTCCAATAATTGGCATGGGAGGAATTTCAAACTACAGAGACGTCCTTGAGTTCTTAATGGCAGGAGCAACTGCAGTAGAAGTTGGAACCTATAACTTTATGAATCCAAATGGAGGAGCAGAAATTATCACAGACCTTGAAAGATATTTGGAAGAAAAAAATAAAAATGTAAATGACTTTATAAAAAAATTAGTTTAAAGATTATAAATTTTAATTTCAGGACTCCTGAGCAGGGAGTTCTTTTTTATTAAGAAAAATTTTACATGATGTAAAAATTATTATATTATACAGAAATTTTGTATAAAAAAAAGGCAAAAATTGATTAAAACGAAGAATTAACAATTTATTATATTATTTTACTAAATCACGGTTTAATTTAAATTAAATCTTAGTTATAATAAATATATCGAACATTGAATCTTTGCTTAAAGGATTTAATAGATTCGAAATTTTTTGAAAGGAGATGAGTTTATGGATTTATTAAGTATTTTAAATTCAAAACCACTTTATCTTTTAGTTGGAGTATCGTTAGCTATAATTTTTGGAATGTGTATCTTTTTTTGCAAGAGAGCAATTAAAAGAGCAAAAGAATTGAACATTACGCAGGACAAGATTAATTCTGTAATTAGATCTTCAGTAATTTTTTCAATAGTACCTTCAATTTCTGTTATTATTGGACTTATTACTCTTGCACCAATTCTTGGAGTACCATGGCCATGGTTTAGACTTTCAGTAGTAGGATCACTTCCTTACGAACTAATGGCAGCAGACCTATCTGTAAAAGGAGCAGGTTTCTCTGGATTTGAGGACTTCCTAGCAAATGGTACATCGACTGTAATTGGAGCAATTATGTTTGTAATGAGTATTTCTATTATGGCTGGAATGGTTTTCAACATTTTTGCTCTTAAAAGAGTACATACAGGAGTACTTAAGGCTGGAGAAAAGGACACACCTTTTGTAGACCTTGCCTTATCAGTTCTTGTAATTGGTATGATGTCCGTATTCGTTCCAGTTCAATCAGTGAAGTCAAAAATTCACTTACTTACAATTATAGTTAGTATGCTTATTACTGTTATTTGTTCAAAGCTTGCAGCAAAGTATAAAATTTCATGGTTAAACGATTTTACAATGTCCTTTGCACTAGTTGGAGCAATGGCAGCTGCAGTTGTTTTTACTAATATGGGAATAGGAGGTTAATTATGCAAATGTCAGATTATATGAAAAATACTTATAGGTATGGAATTATTGCAACAATTCTTGCCATGGGTCTTATGCTTGGTATACCAGCAGTTATGTGTACTATTTACGGAATGTGGCCAGAGTGGTCACTTATAGCTTCAGTAGCAGGACCATTACTTGCTTTATTCGTCCCAACTGCTTTAGCTGAACAACTTACAATGATTCCAATTGGTGGTACAACTTGCTATTTAAATTCAATTCTTGGTAATGTTATGAACATCAAATTCCCTTGCTACTTATCAGCAATTGCAACTGTAGATGCAACTCCTGGTACAGAAGAAGCAGACGTTATGGGAATGATTGCAGTAACAGTTTCAGGAATGGTTTCAATGATAACTATAGTAATTGGAGTTATTCTTTTGGCACCATTAAAACCGATCCTTCAAACAGAAACTGTTGCAACAGCTACAACTTATATTTTACCAGCTCTTTATGGTTCCATGGGAATTTCTGCCTTTATTTCAACAAGTGCAGGTTCTAAGTACAAGGCACCAAGAAGACCATTAATAGCAATTGTAGCTTTAGCAATAGTATATGCTTTTAACTTCCTAGTAATGCCAATAGCAGGAAAAGAAGGCTATGCCATGTTAATTATGTTAGTTGTGACACTTCTAATTTCCTACTCTTTTTATAAGTCAGGAATCGTAAAATTAGTGAAGAAGGAAGATTAATATGGATAATTTTTTAAATTCAGTAATAGAATATGGAAAAGATTTTGTAGATCAAGGCAAACTAGTTGATTACATTCCAATTTTAAAAGATGCAGATAAGACTGCTTTAGGAGTGTGTCTTATTGATAAAAATGGAACTGTTTATGAAGCAGGAAAATCTCGAGAAAAATTTGCAATAATGTCCATTGTAAAAGTAATACTTTTCGAAATCGTGCTTGAAAATTATGAAATAGAAGAAATAAAAAAATATATTGGATTTAAAGGTTCTTCAAAACCCTATGATTCAATTTTAGACTTGGAAATGGAAAACGGAAAACCAGTAAATCCTTTTATAAATTCAGGGGCAATAATGTCTTCTTATTTAATTTTCAAAAAATTTAAAGAAAAATCAATAGATGTTCTTTTTGAAAAGGCAAAAATTTTAACAGATAATGAAGATATTGATTATGCTAGAGAGTTATTTAAAATAGCAGGTAAAGGTGGAGATAATAATTTAGCCCTTACTTATATATTAAAAAAGCATGGTAGTATTGATAAAGAAACAAAGATAGAAGACGTTCTTTATATTTACAACTTAGCATGTTGCCTCATGGTTAACACAAAAGATTTAGCTATTTTAGCATCTATTATTTCTAGGAATGGAATAGGAATAGATGGTAAAAGAGTAATAGACGAAGAACATGCTAGAATTTTAAGGACTCTTATGTCAATTTGTGGTACTTATGACTATTCGGGAGATTTCGCAATTAATATTGGTATTCCAGCTAAAAGTGGTGTTGGCGGAGGCATAATGGCAACTACTAATAAAGATATTGGTCTATGTACATTCTGCCCAGGTCTGGATAGTTCAGGAAATTCAGTAGCTGGAGTAAAGATGTTAGAAATGATTTCTAAAGAATTAAAGTTGGGTTATTATTAAATTGAGATTTATAAAATAGTAGAGAAAGAGAGATGATTATATGACGGGCGCAATGCTAACTACATTATTTCAAAGTGTATGTTTTTTATCACTATTTTTACTAATAGGATTTTTCTTAAGAGCAAAAATTAAGGCTTTTCAAGAAACTTTTATACCAGCAAGTGTAATTGGAGGTTTTATCCTTTTATTACTTGGACCAATAGGTTTTGGAATTCTTCCAATTCCAGAAGAATGGATTAAAATTTGGTCACTTATTCCAGGTATTTTAATCGTACCAGTTGTTACTGCCACTCCACTTGGACTTGATTTAGGTGGAAAAAATGCAATGAAGAAGTTTAAGCCAGCAGTCCCATTATTTTTCATAATGTTTGCAGCTTATTATCTTCAAAATGCTATTGGTTTTGGAACTAACGAGCTCTTTAGATCAATGGGTCAAGATTTATATGATACTTTTGGATGGGAACTTTGCATTGGTTATACTGGTGGTCACGGTACTGCAGGTATTCTCGGTAATATGCTTAATGAACTAAATATACCTTATTGGGAAACTGCACAAGGCGTTGCAGTTACAATGGCTACTTTTGGTCTAGTTGGTGGTATCTTAATTGGTATGGTATTAATTAACTGGGCAGCAAGAAAAGGTGAAACTGCTATACTTAAAGAACCTGGAGACATTCCTGATGATGTTAAAATTGGTTATGAAAAAGATGTTACTAAACAAGGATCATTAGGTAGAGAAACAACAAAATCAGCATCTATGGATACAGTCACATTCCACGCTGCAGTAATATTTTTAGGTTGTTTAATTGCATACGGTATTTTAGCAGTGTCTAAAAAATACAATATTCCAGGACTAAAATCAATTTCAGTGTGGGCATACGGTATTCTTGTTATGTTTGCTATTTGGGCAGTTATTAAAAAGCTAAATCTAGATTTTTTAATTGACTCAAATGTAAAAGGGAAAATAACAGGATCTCTAACTGAATTTGCAGTAATTGGAGCTGTTGCTTCATTGCCACTAAAGACAGTTTTCACATACTTTGTTCCAATTATGGTTATGGTTATATTGGGATACATTGGAACTGTAGGGATTCTTTTATTCCTTTGTAAGAGATATCTAAAAGTAGACTGGTTCGAACATATGATAGCTACTTTAGGAATGTCTACAGGAGTATTCTTAACTGGACTTTTACTTTTAAAGATTTGCGATCCAGATTCAGAAAGTACAGCACTAGGAAATTATTCAATTTCCTTCTCAATAATATCTGCTGTAACCTTTGCCATTATGCCGTTAATTTTAAATATTATTTTGGCAAAGGGTCCAGGCACAGCTTTTCTATTAACTAGTGGTCTTACAGTATTTGGAATAATTGCAACAATAATTACATCAAAAGCACTTTTAAAAGATTGAGAGATTTGTAAATGATTTTTAAGGAGAATAATATGGATAAATACAATAATGAACTTATAGAACTTGCTAAAAATATTTGGGGATATGCGGAAATTAAGTGGAAAGAGTATAAATCTGTTGAAGCTCAAAAAGAAATTTTAAAAAAACATGGTTTTAAAATAAATGACAATTTGGCAGATTTGCCAACAGCTTTTAGTGCAGAATATGGAGATTCTAGTGGAAGTACAATTGGATTTTTAGGTGAATTTGATGCTCTTTCAGGACTTTCACAAGTGGAAGATTTAGCTGAGAGAAAGGAAAAGATTGAGGGTGCATGTGGTCATGGTTGTGGTCACCACCTTTTGGGGACAGCATCTATTGGTGCAGCTCTTAAACTAAAAAATTATATTGATGAAAATAATCTTAAGGCTAGAGTAGTTTACTTTGGCTGTCCAGCAGAAGAAGGGGGAAGTGGAAAGGCCTTTATGGCTAAGGCTGGTTGCTTTGATGATTTAGATATTGCAATAACTTGGCATCCTTTTAATGGAAATGCCATCTTCACATGTTCTCTTCTAGCTAATAAGCAAGTTTATGTAAAATTTAGGGGCAGGGGAGCCCATGCTGCAGGGTCACCTCATTTAGGAAGGTCTGCTCTTGATGGTCTTGAACTTGTAAACATTGGCGTACAATTTTTGAGAGAACACATGCAAGACTTCGAAAGGATACACTACTCAATAATAGACCCTGGTTCTGCATCTCCAAATGTTGTTCAACCTTATGCTGAAGGAATATATTTGTTGAGGTCAAAGGATACTGAACATGTAAATAGACTTTATGAAAGATTTGAAAAAATAGTTGAAGGCGCAGGTCTTATGACTGAAACTGAGCCGGAAATTATTTTTGACAAGGCTTGTTCTAATGTAATTCCTAACCCTATAATCGAAGAAGAACTTTACAAGGCCTTTTTGGAAGAGGGACCAATAGAATTTACAGAAGAAGAAATAGAATACGCTAAAAAGTTTAGAGAAACTTATCCAATTGAAAATATTGAAAGCGAAACTACAATAGGATTTTCAGAAGATAAAAATGCAGAATTAAGTTATTTGAAAGAAAATATTTTGTATGACAAAATTTTAGATTACAAACATTCAAATGATATAATGATGGGTTCATCTGATGTCGGTGATTGTTCTAATGTTGTTCCAACAGCTCAAATAATAACAGCATGCTATGCCATAGGAACAACTGCTCACTCTTGGCAAGAAGTTGCTCAAGGCAAATCTTCTATTGCAATGAAGGGAATGCTAAAGGCGTCTGATGTAATGGCAAGGGCAGCTATGAGCTTCCTTGATAATCCTGAACTCATCGAGAAGGCTCGTGAAGAATTTATAAAGGTTCGTGGAGAAAAATTCATTTCACCAATTCCAGACGGAGCAAGGCCAAGGATGAATTGATATGAATGGAATTTTACAAGAGTCAAAAAACAACCAAGAGCTATTAATTAAAATAAGAAGAGAACTCCACATGAACGCCGAAACTTCACAAAATGAAATTGAGACTTCAAAGATAATTATGAAATATCTTGATGAATTCAACATCCCTTATAAAAGTGATATTGGCGGGCATGGAATTGTTGCAGAAATAAAAGGTAATGAACCAGGTAAAATTGTTGCTCTAAGAGCTGATATGGATGCACTAGAAATGGAAGAAGAAACTGATATTGACTTTAAATCTAAAAATAAAAATGTTATGCACTCATGTGGACATGACTCTCATATGACTTTTCTTCTTGGGGCAGCAAAATTATTGAATGATAACAAAGATAAGATAAAAGGCAAGGTAAAACTTGTATTTCAACCAGCAGAAGAATTCTCTCCAATTGGTGGAGCACCAAAAATTTTAGAATCAGGACTTCTTGATGATGTTGATGCAATATTTGGGTCACACGTATGGCCTGATCTTCCATTTGGGAAAATTGCTATAAAAGAAGGACCTATGATGGCTAACTCTGATCATTTTACAATAAAATTTATTGGAGCATCATCTCATGCGGCAAAGCCTCATGAAGGAGTTGATGCAGTTATAATGGGTTCACAATTTGTAAATGCAATGCAAACATTAATATCCAGAAATACTGATCCAATGAATTCTGCAGTTTTAACTGTTGGAAGATTTATATCAGGGACAAGGTACAATGTTATGGCAGAAGAAGCCCTAATTGATGGAACTTGCAGAACTTTTTCCCGTGATGATAGAATGAGAATTTCTAAAGATATGGAAAATTTGGCAAAAGCCATTGCCGAAGTCAATCATGGAAAATGCGAATATAATTATGGATTTGGATATCCAGCAGTTATTAACGAAAAAGAATCTGTAAGAGTTGTAAAAGAAAGTGTTGCGGAACTTTTTGGAAGAGAAGCGATTTTAGAGATAGAAAAACCAGCCATGACTGCAGAAGATTTTGCTTTTTATCTTGAAAAGATAAAGGGAGCTTTTTATTGGGTAGGAATTGGCAAAGAAGGCGAAAAAAATTATCCACTTCACAGCAAAAGGTTTTATCTAAATGAGGATATTTTATATAGAGGCGCGGCCTTAATGTATGAAATAGCCACAAATTTTTTAAACAAAAATTAATAATAATAATTTTTAGGTCTCTACGGAGGCCTTTTTTATTTTGATTTGATGTTCAAAAATTTTTTCTTCAATAAATTCTTTTATTTATCTTAAGAGGCAATATCATTTTACAAATTCACTTTAGCATATTATAATATCAAAAAAGGCTAGACTATATTTTTTATTTTATAAAGGAGTCAAAATGGATTATAAAAACGGATACAAGGAAATCATAAAGGCTAGAGAAAGAATAGGGGATTTTATTTATGAAACTCCCCTAATAAGACTTAATTATATTTCTGAAATGCTTGGCACATCTGTCTATGCAAAACTTGAAAATATGCAAAAGACAAATTCCTTCAAGATTAGAGGAGCCTTAAATAAAATTAGAAAGCTTTCTGATGAAGAATTAAAAAAGGGTGTTGTCACAGCTTCTAGTGGAAACCACGGCAAGGGGATTGCAACTTGTGCAAAAATGTTAGGCATACCAGCAAAGATTGTCTTATCAGATACTTCTACTGAAGCTAAGAGACAAATGATAAGAGACCTTGGAGCAGAAATTGTAATCACAAGCGTTGAAACAAGATTTGAAGTTGCAAAGGAAATTTCTGAGAAGGAAGGCATGACCTTCATCCATCCTTATGACGACTTAGATGTCTCTGAAGGACAAGGGACTATTGCAGTGGAAGTCTTAAACAAGATGGACAACTTGAAGATGATTGTTCCCATTGGTGGTGGCGGACTAATCTCTGGCATTGCCATGTACACTAAGGGAGTTTCAAAAGGATCCAAGGTTATTGGAGTTGAACCAGAAAATGTTGCAAGATATACTTTATCGCTCAAAGAAGGTGAGCCAAGTCAAGTTAAGAGGGGAGCAACTCTTGCTGACGGACTTCTTTCTGTTAAGCCAGGAGATCATGTATTTCCTCTTGTAAGAGATCTTGTTGACGATGTTGTAACTTGCCAAGATAAAAATATTAAAAAAGCTTTAGATTTATTGTATAATAAAGAGAAATTAATTGTTGAGCCATCTTCTGCCATAGGCCTTGGTGCAATTCTTGAAGGCAAAATAAAATATGATGACAGGGACAAGCTTGTTCTCATCATCACAGGCGGCAATGTAGAAGGCAGAGCAATTGAAGAAATCATAAATTCTTAGGGAGGAAATCATGAGAGATTTTATTTGTAGTAAGTTTAACAAGGTGGGACCATCTGGCATTAGGAAGATTAATGAAAAAACCCTTGAGATGGAAAGAGCCGGCAAAAAAATCTACCACTTTGAAGTAGGCAGACCAGACTTTGATACTCCAAAGCTAATCAAAGATGCAACTATAAAGAGTATTGAAAATGGAGATGTTTTTTACACATCAAATTATGGAATTATGCCTCTAAGAGAAGCTGTGGCTGAGAAACTTAGAAATGAAAATAATTTAGACTATACTGCAAAGGAAGTCTTGATAACAGCAGGTGCTACTGAATCTATTTATGATTCTTATTCACTAATCCTTGAAGAAGGTGACGAGATCCTTCTACCAAACCCATGCTGGCCAAACTATGTTAACGCAGCCCACATTATGGGTGCAGTGCCTGTAAGATATAGTCTTGCAGAAGAAAATGACTTCCAAATTGATTTTGATGAACTTGTAGGTCTTGTTACAGAAAAAACTAAGGCCATTGTAATTATTAACCCGTCAAACCCAATTGGATCTATGTTCACACTAGAAACTTTGGAAAAGCTTGCTGACTTTGCAAAGAAAAAAGACATCCTAGTAATTTCCGATGAAATTTATGAAAAGATTATTTATGGAAACAAGAAGCATATCTCTATTGCATCTCTTGATGGAATGAAGGAAAGAACTATTACTATCAATGGCTTCTCAAAAACTTATTCCATGACAGGTTTTCGTCTTGCTTATGTTGCAGCGCCAGAAGAATTTATTAGAGTTCTAAACATTATCCACCAACACAACACTTCTTGTGCAACTTCCTTTGTTCAACATGGAGGTATCACTGCTCTTAAAGAAGGTGGAGATGCTTCTGAGGAAATGGTGAAGGAATACAAGAGAAGACGTGACTATATTGTTGAAAAAGTTAACTCCATTGAAGGACTTAGCTTAAATGCTCCTGACGGTGCCTTTTATGCCTTCATTAATATTAAGGGACTAGGAGTTTCTTCAGAAGAATTTTGCAATTACCTTCTTGATGAAGAATGTGTTGCAATTGTTCCAGGAACAGTTTTCGGAAGTGCAGGAGAAGGCTTTGTTAGATTTTCCTATGCATCTTCTTACGAAGATATAGTTGAAGGTCTAAATAGGATGGAGAAAGCTTGTAAACATTTTTTAAATAAGTAAGTAATCGTGATTTTATAAGCAGGTGAAAGAATGAAAAAAGTTTTAATAATTGTATTAAATGTCCTTGTCTTTGCATTAGCGTCAATAATACTTCCAAGCTCTCAAAAAAGTGGAGATTTGATGTTAAAATTATTTTATTCAATAACCCTAGTAAAGGCAGGCTTTAATATAGAAAAGGCATTAAAAATAGAGTAGGTTTCTCATTGAACCTACTCTATTTTATTTGCATAAGTTTTTAAAAATATCCCAACTACCTTGTGGAAGCGGGCTATGTCAGTTATATAAGCGTAGTCATTGCCATAAATCTTTTTGATGTTCATGCTTTCTGCTTCTTCGCCAGTGAAGACTCCAAAGGTGTTGATTCCCTTGAGTCTTGTCAAGAGGACTTCCTTTGATGTGTCCATGACAGCTTCTTCGTCCTTGTAATTTTCCCCTGGCGTCTTTGATGCGCCAACTACTCCAATGTCAATTTCGTCAAAGGGAAGGCCATCAGTCAAGACAATTAAAAATCTTCTTGCGTCTCTATTTTTTGAAACCAGGTGTCGCATAAATTTTATTGCAAGGCCATCTCTGTTGGAGCCCGAAGGGGAATACTTGAAGATGTCCTTATTTTTTATCTTTGGGTCATTGTAGTCCCTGTATTTTTTTATAACTAGATAATTGTAAAAGTTGTTGTATGAGAAGACCCTAGTTTTTATATTCAAAGAAGCTAGTGCCTCTGCAATGATAAAGGTTTCTGTTGCAAGAATTTCCTTTCTCTCATTTTGTGAAGCAGAGGAGTCCAAGAGGATGTCTACAAAAATCTCATTGGAGTCCTTCCTGTTAATTTTTTCGAAAATTCTATCTTCATTTAATTCTCTTGTCTTCCAAATTTCTGATGGAATAATTTTTCCAGAAGTGGATTTTAATATTTCATCTTCAGATTCCTTCAAGAGGGAATTTTTTATGACACCAGCAAGTTCTCTTATGGCACGAGAGTTCTGCAACTTGTTTCTTTCATAAAAGTTTAAGTTGTCAGAGTAATTTCCCATTTCTTCCTGAGCATAATAGGATGATTTGTTTTCAAATTCTCCCACAGGGAAGAAAAATTTTATTTCTTCGTGGATTCCAGTTGAAATTTCTTGGGCAATCCTATCAGCAGTGTGTCTTTTTATTTTTTCAATACCATATCGTTTGACTAGGGCCTTGTAAATATTTTTGTCACCAGGCTTACTTACCAGGGTATCTTCTTCAACATTTATATCTCTGTAGTCATCGTTAAAGAAAGTGAACTCTGCTGATTCAATGTTGTATCTCTCAAGAAAAGTGTTGTCCAACAAATTTTTTCTTTGATAAGGAGAATTCTTTTAGAAGTGGAATTAGACTTAGCTTCTTTTTTAAATTCTTCGTAGGACTCTTCTGTGTCATGGGGAAGGTCCTTGTTAATGTGAAAATATTTTTTGAAAATATATCTTAAGAAGTCGAGATACTTAAAGGTGTCTCTTTCCTTAAAATTATAAATTTCTCCTAGCATCTCTTCTAAAACTCTTTGAACCTTGGGATATTGGCCTCTTTCTTTTCTAATGTAGCCAATTTTAAGTTCTGTGGTCATAATAATTTTTCGTCTGTTAAGATTTTTTAAGATTTTTTCATCGTGGTCATTTTTAAAATCCAAGGTCCCTGGTCTTTCTAAAATCATTTCTTTAGAAAAAATATTTTCCAAAACTAATTTTGAAATTTCCCACAAGTCCTTTTTGTTGTTTAATAAATTTACATACTTCTTGAAGAAGTCATCAAGTACATAAAAATCGAAATACCTAGAGGCATGACCAAGAAGGGCAGCCTCGTAGGAATTTTCAGGTTTAAGCGAAAAATTAAAAATATCAAAGTCATAGAAGTCTGATAGGGTCCAAAAAATATTTTTTAGCCTATTTTCATCCTTCAAAGAGATCAGCTCTTTCAATATTTTTTACAAAAAGAGTGTCGATGACGTCGTTGACAATTTCCTTTTCGTAGGAGTCGAAGGTCTTGTCGACAATGCCAAGGTCAAGGGACTCTCTTATGCCAAGCCCACGATTCATGAGCTCAATACTTGACATAAGTCCACGAAGGTCAATGGCCTTGGAAGAAATTTCTGAGTTAAGAGATTTATCTTGAAGGTCTAAAAATAATCTTGTGAAAATTTTTATGGCATCCTTGTTTAGTCTTGTGTTTTCTTTAAATAACTTGGCAAGGTCCTCTTCAGCAATAGTTGGCATGTCGATTACCAAAAATCTTGAGACCAAGGCTTCGTTAAGGTCACGAGTACCAATGTAGCCGTAGTTCATTGTGGCAATAAATCTTGTTGCGTCGTTTAGCATAAGTCTGTCGTAGCCAGAAATATCAAGAACTCTTCTGTAGTCAAGAGTGGAGTGAACAACAGAAAGGGCTTCGTTCTTTGCCATATTAATTTCGTCAAAGACTGCAAAGCCGCCTTCTTCTGCTGCTTCATAAACTGGTCCCTTCTTAAGAGTTACCTCGTTGTTCTTAAAGGTATCAGATCCAATTAAGCTTGATGGGTCTGATGCAATGTTAAGTGAAACTGTCCAGAGGGGTCTCTTAAATAGATAGGCCAAGTTTTCTGCCAAAACATTTTTGCCCGTTGCCTTTGGTCCAGATAGGAGGATGTTATCGCCAGATAAAATTGCAGCGATAGCCTTCTCCCAAGTTTTTTTGCCGTAATATTTGTATTTTATATTTGGAATTCTATATTCAAAATCTTTATTCAAATCATGTTTTTCTATAAATTCATCTACTCCGTCAAGTAGATCCTTTGAAACGCCTTGTGAAAGTAAAAACTCTCTCATTTCATCACCTCTTGCCTATTATAACAAAAAGTAAAATTATGTGTGGGAAATAAATTTTGAAAAAGATTGTTTTATTGTTATAATGTAAGAAAGTATAAAGGAGGATTTATTATGGCTTTTACTTCTAAATCACTTATTGCTTTAATTTTAGGTTTTGGAGTTTACATAGGAATTTTTGTACTTATAATCTTGGCAATCCTTGCCCTCATAAAGTATCTTAAAAAATAAAAATCTTGTGTTGTAATGTAAGAAAGTATAAAGGAGGATTTATTATGGCTTTTACTTCTAAATCACTTATTGCTTTAATTTTAGGTTTTGGAGTTTACATAGGAATTTTTGTACTTATAATCTTGGCAATCCTTGCCCTTATAAAGTATCTTAAAAAATAAAAAAAAGCCTAGCAGCCTTTAAAAATAAAAATCTTGTGTTATAATGTAGATAAAGAGGACACCGTTAAAAGCGGTCGCCCTACAAGGTTATATTTCTATACCACCAGTAGTTGCGATACAGGTGGTATTTTTATTTCCTAATCTTTTTTATAAAGTGTTAGGATGGCGATTATAAGTGTTAAAATTTTAAGCATAATACTTAGAATTTCATAGTCACTCATAATTGCACCTCCCAATAGTTAAATTGGGCGACCACCATCTGCATGTCCTCGACTACATTATACATATTTTATAAAACTCCATCAATTAATAAATTGGTAAGACTAAGTCATAAATAAAGAAAAGGCCTTGCAGCCTTTAAAAATAAAAATCTTATGTTATAATATAGATAAAGAGGACACCATGTAGATGGTCACCCTCAATGACTAAATTTTAATTAAGCCATCTGTAGTAGTGATACAGGTGGCTTTCTCATTTCTTACTTATCTTTTCTAATGATAAGGGCTATAAGTGTGCCAAAAGCAATCATTAAAGACAAGGTCTCAAATATACTCATAGCACCACCCCCTCCCTTTGGAAGGGTAACCATCTGTATGTCCTCGTCTACATTATACATATTTTTTAAAACTCCATCAATTCATAATAATAAAATTACTTTAAAGTACAAAAAGCTTGAACTTATTTTTACTTATGTTATAATAAAAAAAACTAAAAAAGGCGATAATTGAGAATAGTAATTTTAAAAAGTTTTTAAGAGAGCAGGTGGCTGGTGAGAACCTGTAAAATTTTTAAGATGAATCCACCTCATAGTCTATGAAATTTTAAGTGAACCATTTGGTTAATTAGGGTGGCAACGCGGGTCTCTCGTCCCTTTAGGGATTGAGGGGCTTTTTTTATTTTAAGGGAGGATTTATGTTAGACATTAAATTTGTAAGAGAAAACCCAGAAGCAGTTAAGGAAAACATCAAAAAGAAATTCCAAGATGATAAACTTCCACTAGTTGATGAAGTTATAAAAATTGACGAGGACCTAAGAGCTGCAAAGACTAAGGGCGACAATCTTCGTGCAGAAAAAAATCAAACTTCAAAAGAAATTGGTGGCTTCATGCAAAAGGGAGAAAGGGATAAGGCAGAAGAAGCAAAGAAAAAAGTTGCTGAAATCAATGAAGAGATAGCAAATCTTGAAGCTGCTGAAAGAGAACTTGCTGAAGAACTTAAGAAGAGGATGCAAGTTATTCCACAAATGATGGATGAAACAGTGCCAATAGGAAAGGACGACAGCGAAAATGTTGAGCTTGAAAGATTTGGCGAACCAGTAATTCCTGACTTTGAAATTCCTTACCACATTGACATCATGGAAAGCTTTAACGGAATTGACCTTGACTCTGCAAGAAATACATCAGGTGCAGGTTTCTACTACCTAAAGGGAGACATTGCAAGACTTCACTCTGCAATCCTAGCTTATGCAAGAGACTTTATGATTGATCGTGGATTTGAATACCACATCCCACCATTTATGATTAGATCAGATGTAGTTACTGGCGTTATGAGTTTCGCAGAAATGGAAAACATGATGTACAAGATTGAAGGCGAAGATCTTTATCTAATTGGTACTTCCGAACACTCAATGATTGGTAAATATATAAATACAATTACTCCAGAAGAAGATATGCCTCTTGCACTTACTTCTTATTCTCCTTGCTTTAGAAAAGAAGTTGGAGCTCACGGTATTGAAGAAAGAGGAGTTTATAGGATTCACCAATTTGAAAAACAAGAAATGGTTGTAATTTGCAAGCCAGAAGAATCTAAGGACTGGTATGTAAAATTATGGCAAAACACAGTGGACTTCTTCCGTTCACTAGACATCCCTGTAAGAACTCTTGAATGTTGTTCTGGTGACTTGGCAGACTTAAAGGTTAAGTCTCTTGACGTTGAAGCCTTCTCACCAAGACAAAATAAATATTTTGAAGTTGGATCATGTTCAAACCTTGGCGATGCTCAAGCAAGAAGACTTAACATCAAACTTCGTGGCAAGGATGGCACATACTTTGCCCACACATTAAACAACACAGTTGTTGCACCGCCAAGAATGTTAATTGCCTTCTTAGAAAACCTACTTCAAGAAGATGGCAGCGTAAGAATTCCTGAACCACTACAAATGTATATGGGTGGAATGACAAAGCTAACTCCAAAGAAATAAAAATAATTTATTAAGTCTTATTCATTGTTTTAAAGAAAGTAATTTGATATAATTTATTCACTTAGGGGAGTAACTTTTAAATTTTCAGTCGTCATTACGGCATTGCCCGGCTGGAAAGCTTATTATGTAAGTATGTGAGACCGATGTAACAGTCGGTCTCTTTTTTGTATTATAAAGGAGGAAGTATGGAAAAAAATTGGTATAATCAATCCCCCGACGAAGCCCTAAAAAATCTTTCAACAACTAAAGACAAGGGACTAAGTCAAGATGAAGCCAAAGCTAGACTTGAAAAATATGGGAAAAATGCTCTCGAAGCGGAAAAGAAAAAATCCTTTGGAGAAAAGTTAAAAGAACAAATCCTTGATCCAATGATTATCATCCTAATGGCAGCAGCTCTTGTATCAGCCTTCAATGGCGAAGCCCTTGATGCAGGAATAATTATTGCCATTGTAGTTGTCAACGCCTTTCTATCAATCTATCAAGAAGGTAAGGCAGAAGAAGCTATTGCAGCCCTACAAAAGATGTCATCACCAAAAGCCAAGGTCATAAGAGATGGTGACCATATAGAGGTTGACTCCAACACACTTGTGCCAGGAGATATTATCATCCTTGAAACAGGTGACATTGTCCCAGCTGATTTAAGACTACTTGAGTCATCAAACCTAAAGATTGATGAATCATCCCTAACTGGTGAATCAGTTCCAGTAGAAAAGGAAGCTTCTGTAGTCTATGATGGCAAGATGGAAATTGGTGACAGAGAAAACTTGGCTTACTCATCAACTATTGTAACTTACGGTAGGGGAATGGGACTTGTTATAGAAACTGGTCACGAAACAGAAATTGGAAAGATTGCAACTTCAATTGCCACAGTTGGAGATGAACAAACTCCCCTTCAAAGAAAACTTGCAAAGTTATCCAAGACTCTCGGTATTTTAGTTCTTGTTATTTGTGCAGTGGTTCTTGGAGTTGGCGTACTTTATAAGCACGACCCAAGAGAAATGTTTATGACTGCAATTTCTCTTGCAGTAGCAGCAGTTCCAGAAGGACTTCCAGCAATTGTAACAATTGTACTCTCAATTGGTATGGGCAAGATGGCAGAAAAAAATGCCATTGTTAAAAAACTTTTGGCAGTAGAAACCCTTGGAACAACTACAGTAATTTGTTCCGACAAGACTGGTACTCTTACACAAAATGAAATGACTGTTGTAAAAGTGTTTACTGATGGTCATGTTTACGATGTTTCAGGAACTGGTTACTCTCCAGAAGGTGACGTAACAAGAAAAGATGCAAAAGTTACAATTGAAGAAGATGAAAACCTTAAAATGTTATCTTCTATTGCAGCCCTAACTAATGATGCAAAACTACAAGTTAAGGGTGGGGAAGCATCAATTATTGGTGACCCAACTGAAGGAGCCCTTCTTACTTTTGCAGAAAAAGCAGGAAATGGACTTAAGGAACTTTACAACAACTTTGATAGGATTGAAGAAATTCCTTTTGACTCTGACAGAAAGATGATGACAACCTTCCACGACAAGATTTTTGATGACATCACATCCTTTACAAAGGGAGCGCCAGACGTTGTTCTTGAAAGATGTAGCAAAATCTTAATAGATGGAAAAGAAGTAGACCTTGATGAAAAATTAAGAGAAGAAATTTTATCAAAGAACAGTGAGTTCGCAAGATCTGCCCTAAGATGTCTAGGCTATGCTTACAGAAAACACAAGGACATGCCGAGTGAAATCACATCAGAAAATATTGAAAAGGATATGGTTTTTGTTGGACTAACAGGTATGATCGACCCTTCAAGACCAGAAGCAAAGGCAGCAATAAAAGAATGTAGGACTGCAGGCATAAGACCAATTATGATCACAGGTGATTACCTTGAAACAGGCCTTGCCATTGCAAAGGACCTTGGTATTGCCACTTCAGATGACCAAGCAATCATGGGCAGGGAACTTAACGAAATGTCTGAAGAAGAACTTAGAGAAGTTGTAAAAGAAAAATCTGTCTTCACGAGAGTTTCCCCAGAAAACAAGGTACAAATCGTTACAGCCCTAAAACAAAATGGTCACATAACAGCCATGACTGGTGATGGTGTTAACGACGCCCCAGCAATTAAAAAGGCAGACATTGGTATTGCCATGGGTATAACAGGTACTGACGTTGCAAAAAATACTGCAGAAGTAATTTTGACAGACGACAACTTTGCAACAATTGTAAACGCAGTTGAAGAAGGAAGAATAATTTATTCCAACATCAAGAAGTTCGTTGCTTATTTACTTTCATGTAACCTTGGGGAAGTTTTAATAGTATTGATTTCAATCCTAATGAACCTTCCAGTGCCACTAATCCCAATTCAATTGTTGTGGCTTAACCTTGTTACAGACTCCTTCCCAGCACTTGCACTTGGAGTTGAAAGAGGAGAGGCAGACATAATGAATGAGCCGCCACGTGATCCAGATGAGCCAATCCTTGACACAGAAATAAAAATCACTGTTGCAATTCAATCTATTGCAATAACAGTTGCAACCCTACTTGCTTACTTTGTAGGACTTAAGTGGTATGGACAAGCTGAAGGACTTGGACACGCAAGGACAATGGCATTCTCAGCATTAATTATTTGTGAACTTCTAAGAGCTTACACATCAAGATCAATTGACAAGACTGTATTCGAAATTGGAGTCTTCACAAATAAAAAGTTAGTGTTTGCGACTTTATTCTCCTTCTTACTAATGCTAGTAGTAATTTATGTACCAGTATTAAACGATGCCTTTGGACTTATGGACTTAGGACCAAAAGAAATCGCAGTAGTAATTGGCTCATCACTTATCCCACTAGTTGCAGGAGAAATCCAAAAGAAAGTAAGATTCAAGAAAAAATAAATTTAAGAAGACTGACCTCGAGAGGGGTCAGTTTTTTATTGGGAAATTTTATAGGCGATGAAGTTAAAAAATTATAAGAAGCTTGTAAAAAATATTAATAAATAATAACTGAATAAAAAATTTTTAACATGTTATAATGTTTACTAATTAATTTTAAGGAGGGAAGAGATGATAAAAAATTTAAAAAAGGTTTTTCCAATTACAATTCCAATTTTAATTTCCTTTTTATTTATTGGACTTAGCTTTGGGATATATACATCTTCCTTTGGATATGATTTTTGGATGCCACCATTGACATCAGTGGTAATATTTTCGGGCTCAATTCAATTTGTAGTCGTTGAAGCCATGCACTCAGGCATGGACATCTTGTCATACATCTTAATAATTGCCATGATGAACATAAGGCACTTTTTCTATGCCCTAACATGTCTTGGCAAGTTTAAAGGTCTAAGTGGGAAGAGAAAAACTTATGCCTACTATGCCCTTTGCGACGAAGCCTATTCCATGATAATGGGAACAAAAGTGCCAGATGATATGGAGAAGGAAGACTTTTATCTTTCAATTTTAATCTTGCTCCAGTCCTATTGGTTTATAGGCACAATCCTTGGGGGCATCCTTGGCAACTTTATAAATTTCGAAATCCAAGGAATAGATTTTATCTTGACAGCCCTCTTCCTTGTAATATTTTTGAGCCAGTGGAAGCAAGTGGAAGATCACTTCCCAGCTCTTCTTGGACTTGGAGGGTCAATTCTAGCTATGATAATTTTTGGAGAGAACTTCATTCTTCCTGCCATGATTATTATCTTGCTTGTCCTTTATCTAGCTTACAGGAGGGAAAGAAATGACTGAAATGAAATATATTTTTCTTGCTGGTGGAATAACAATTCTTGCAAGGTTCCTTCCAAGAATTATTTTTAGAAAGAGACAACTCCCAGGCTTCATAGCCTATCTTGGAGAAAAGCTTCCTTACTCACTAATGGGACTCCTTCTAATCTTTTGCATAAGAGGAGTGGACTATACAAATTCAAGTGAAGTCTTGCCATTAGGACTTGCCTTCGCAGGGATAATCTTGTCCTTTAAGTTTTTGAAAAATTTCTTGCTCTCAATCTTTCTTGGGACAGGTATCTACATGACATTAATTTATTTTTTGTAAATGACAAGTAACGAGCGAAGAATAAAAATTAAAGATTAAAATTTGAAGAAGAGACTAATTAAATTTAGTCTTTTTTTATTGGAAAATTTTTATAAAATCTTGACAAAATTATTTACTGGGCTTATAGTGTAAATATAAAGTATATACACTTAAAATTTAATTTAAGGAGTTGACGATTTTATGAAAAAAGATCTAAAAATTTTTATTGGCATATCATTTATTATTCCCTACTTAATGGGATTTGCCATTTATTACTGCAAATTACACGACATAAGTACAAGTATTTATCCTTTATTTCAAATGTTCATTCCATTTTTGGGCGTAATTGCACTTTTGCATAAAGAAGATAAAAATATTTTAAAAATTTCTGCAATTAGAATATATTTAGTGACAAGTATTATCTTATTTGCACTTTCGATAATAAATATTTTCTATCCAGAGTTTAGTGGGTTGTCTGAATTTGTTATTTTAATTTCTGCTATTGCAATGATAATAGCCATCTTCACTATGGACAAAGATCTTAAAAAGAAATTATCTTTAAATAATCCAAATAAAAAATCAACTTTACTTATGTGCTTACTTTTTATAATTATATATTTTTTGAGAGCTTTTTTAGGTTATGTATTGCAAGGGGAAACAAATGAATTTTTTAAAATTTTAAATCTAAAGAGTTTAAGAATTTTCATTTCAATTTTTATTTTTTCTTTTTTAAACATTATGCCATTCATAGGAGAAGAATACGGTTGGAGGGCATACCTAGCACCAAGACTAAAAGAAATTTATGGCCTTAAAAAGTCTATTTTAATTACAGGTTTTATTTGGGGAATTTGGCACTTGCCTCTTAACTTATTTTATTATTCAGATGGAGTTTTGACATCACAAATTTATTCCATACTTATACAACTTGTATTCTGTACATTTTTGGGAATATTTTTAACTTATGCTTACAACAAGACAAAGTCAATCTGGGCTCCAGTTATGATTCATTATTTAAACAATAATCTTGCCCTACTATTTGTCACAGATTTATCTAAAGATATATTTTCTGGACAACATTATGATTTAAAAGAAACTTTATTTTCAATAGTAAGTTCAATAATATTATTTGGAATTTTCATATTTTCAAAGTATATAAAGGATGAAGAACTTTGGGAAAAATCTGTATATGAGAAAATTAAGGAGTCTTAATTGTTTTGTGCTTTCTAGAATTATTACAGTATTTAATACAAGAACTGTGTAAAAGCAAAAATATAAAGTATATAGGCTTAAAGGTGGTGTGATATGAAAATTATTATTTCCAATGACTCTGGCCTTCCAATTTACGAGCAGATAAAAAATCAAATCAAGGCTCAAATTGTTGCTGGAGAATTAAAAGCTGACGAAGATCTTCCTGGTATGAGGACTCTTGCCAGCGACTTAAAGGTCTCTGTCATTACAACAAAGCGTGCCTACAATGACTTGGAGCAAGAGGGATATATTTACTCTATGCCAGGCAAGGGTTCCTTTGTAAAAAAATTAAATGAAGAAGTTGTAAGAGAGAATGCTCTTTCAGAGATAGAAAAATATTTTACTGACGCAATGACTGTTGCCAAGGCTGCAGGCATTGACATAGAAGAATTGCAAGAAATTTTAAAGACATTAGATGAGGTGGGTGAAGTATGAAAGCAATCGAAATAAAAAATTTGAGAAAAGAATTTAAGGACTTTGACCTTGATATAGAAAATTTAGAAATTCCAGAAGGAGCAGTCCTTGGACTAATTGGAGAGAACGGTGCAGGCAAGACAACACTACTTAAGTGCATCTTGGACCTCTATAGGTATGATGGAGACATAAAAGTTTTTGGAGAAGGAATCCACAAGGAGTCCTTTGAGAAAATTGGGGCAGTGATACCTGACTCCTTCTTCAACGATACTTTTAAGATAAAAGATGTTGTGGATATTTTAAAAGTTGCCTACAAAAATTTTGATGAAGAAATGTTTTATGATTGCGCAGATAAATTTAAAATGCCAAGGGACAAGAAGTTAAATGAACTCTCTACTGGTAACCTAATGAAGCTAAAAATTATTTCTGCAATTTGTCACGACCCTGATCTCTTGATCCTTGATGAGCCAACTTCGGGCCTCGACCCAGTTATTCGTGACGAGATTATAGGATTTTTATTTGACTATATCAAGGACGGGGACAAGACAATTTTATTTTCATCACACATCTTGTCTGACATAGAAAAAATCGCCGACTATATAATTTATATTCACGAGGGAAGAGTGATCTTATACGATGAAAAGGACTCCCTAATAGAAAAGTATGGAATCCTAAAAACTTCTGAAGAAAACTTAAAAAATTATGGAGACTTTATCTTAAAGACAAGAAAAAATAAATACTCAACAGAAGCTTTGATAAAAAATGTCCAAGTTTTCAAAGAATTTTATCCAAATGAAGTTGTTGACAGGGCAAATGTGGAGGACATAATGATATTTTTATCAAGAGGTGGCCAATGAAAGCAGTTTTATATAATGACTTTAAACTTGTAAAGAATATTGTCCTACCAATTGTTATATTTATTACTGCCATACTTTTTATAGGTTTTTTGATAACAGGACAAGTTTTCAGCAAGTTTTTTAGCCAATGGACTCTTACAATGATTTTTATCATTAGGGCACAAAGTGTTTTTGGAGATAACTTCAAAGATTTTCAAAAGTTCATGACTATGCCAATATCTATTGAGGACTATTCTCTTGCCAAGATAATAAAAAACCTAATTATCTTTGTAATTACTTCACTTGTTTTATTAATGGGATTAATTCTTAGTAATGAGGAAGATAAAAATATTATCATAGACATTTATATGAGCCTATTTATAGCCCTGGACTTTATGGCACTTAGCCTTACCCACATTGTTTTTACAAGGTATCAAAGGGGATCCGTAGTTTTCCTTTGCGCATTATTTTGGATCATTTTTGGAGCAGGCTTATCTTTTATTTATTTAGGTTTCTATGAAAGCTTTACTATTTACAGACCAATATGTATAGGAGTCTCAATAATAATTTGCATCTTGTCCTTTAACTTGGACTATAAATATTCTACAAAATATTTGAGGGAGAGGGGGATAGTATGAAAATACTTTTAAAAAATGATTTTAAAATTAGGAAAAAATTTATTATTGTTTATCTCATATTTATTGCAATGATTTTTGTCATTAAGAGCCTAGGATTATATACAAAAGAATTAAGTTTCTTTGGAGAAAAGCCCTTTGCCCTACTTTTTCTAGTAGCTATCCTATTACACTATATCTTATACGTAATATCTAGTGAAGGTATGATAATTGATAAGAGCAAGCCCTACATTTTGACTCTTGGTGCATCAAGGGCTGACATAATAAATGTAAAGTTCTTGAAGGTATTAAGTATATTTATAATAGATGGACTTTTAATGACATTCATCTTACAAAATGTTGAAATAAATGGTTTTGAATTTAAGGTTGGACTTTTCATTACAATTTATGTGATGGCATATTATCTTATAAGTATCCCCATCTATCTTTACTTTGGTCAAACGAGTGGTGTGGGAACAATATTTACAAGTTCACCTGCCTTGCTTCCCCTCTTAGATAGGCTTGGAAGGAATCCTGCAGGATTTTTCCTTGGCATAATAAAAAGAACAAGTTCTCTTAAATTGACTTTATTCTTACTTGCCTTTGTAATAACAATTTATATAATCTCTCGACTACTAGGAGAGAGAAAAGATTATTAATAGAGAAAGACTTTTGAAGTCCCACTTCAAGAGTCTTTTTTTCTTACTTAAAAATTATTTTTAACAGAAAAAAATTTATCATCTTTCTACCATTTGTCGCCCAATGTGATAGAATAAAAAATGTATTTTATATGAGGAGGAAAAAATGGAAACAAATTCAAGTTTTTTAGAAAGAACATTTTCTCTCAATGAGAGAAAGACTAATGCCAAAACAGAATTTTTGGCAGGACTTACAACTTTTATGACAATGTCATATATTCTTGTTGTTAATCCAAACATGTTATCTGAAACTGGAATGGACAAGGGTGGAGTTTTCACTGCGACCATAGTTGCTTCAATAATTGCAATGCTCTTTATGGGGTTATTTGCAAACTTGCCCTTCGCACTTTCAGCAGGAATGGGACTTAATGCTTTCTTCACTTACACAGTTGTATTAAGTATGGGTCACGATTGGTCCTACGCCTTAACGGCAGTATTCTTAGAAGGTATCATCTTTATAGTGATGAGCTTCTTTAACATTCGTGAAGCAATATTTAATTCAATACCAATGTCACTTAAGAATGCAGTATCTGTTGGTATAGGATTATTTATAACCCTAGTTGGACTTATTTCAGCAGGAGTTATAGTAAATAATGACGCAACTTTAATTTCTCTTGGCGAAATTGCATCAAGACCATCTCTTGTTTTTATAGTATCACTTATGGTCATGGCACTTTTGACAGCAAAAAATGTCAAGGGAGCACTTTTATATGGAATTATAACAGGAACTGTACTTGCTCTTATCTTGGGAGTTAGTCACTTACCTGGAGGAATGTTATTCTCACTTCCACCATCACTTAGCCCTGTTGCCTTTAAACTTCACTGGGGAGATTTATTTACCTTTGATATGTTTTCAGTAATGTTTACATTTTTATTTGTAGACTTGTTTGACACAGTGGGAACCTTAACTGGAGTTGCAACTAAGGCAGACCTTATTGATAAAGATGGAAACCTTCCAGGAGTTGGTCGTGCCCTTTTATCTGATGCCATTGGTACAGTTGTGGGTGCCCTACTAGGTACATCTACTGTTACAACTTTTGTTGAATCTGCATCAGGTGTTGCAGATGGAGGAAGAACTGGACTTACATCACTATCTTGTGCCTTCTTCTTCTTTGTATCCCTATTTTTATTCCCAATTTTTTCAATTGTGCCAGCACAAGCAACATCAGCTGCTCTTGTAATGGTAGGACTTTTTATGATTAGTCCAATTAATCAAATAAAATTAGATGACTACACAGAATCAGTTCCAGCCTTTTTGACAATGGTTACAATGCCCTTTGCATATTCAATTGCAGAAGGTATTTCTGTTGGAATGATTTCCTATGTAATCTTAAAAGTAGCAACAGGACGTGGAAAAGAAGTTTCACCTGTAATGTATTTATTGGCGCTTATCTTTACACTAAGATACCTAAGACCAATCTTACCTTTATAAGAAATTTATAGTAAATTTTTAGGACTTCAAAAATTATTTTGGAGTCCTATTTTTATGGGTTATTTTAAATTAATGAGTGATAGGTTTTTATAGAGTCATGGTTAATGATAAAGCCATAAATTTTTATTAAGTCCTACTTTTTTGCAAAGTTATAAAGTTTTATAAAGTCCTTTGATTTTAAATTTTTACAAATGAAACTTAGTAAAAATTTTTTATTAGTTTTTCATGACAGCATACATTTAAAAAAGCCTCATTTATTGAATTGTTAAGGCCCCTTTAGTATAATTATAAATATATTAAGGGGGCGTTCTTATGAAAAAAATGTTTTTATACATTCTTATGGCTTTCACTCTTTTTGTAAATGTATTTGCAGCTGAAGACATCCAAGTTGTCCTAGAACAACCTGGTCTATCTCAGGCCAAGAGTGGCGATAATCTAAAGTATAATTTAATTGTAAATTTGCCAAGAGACTACAAGGAAAAGTATTCATCTTTTTCTGTAACTCTCTTGTTTGATAAGGCACTTGAAGTCAAAGAAACAAGGCTAATTGATGAGAAGGAAGTGGCAGGCAAGCTAGACATTAGGGAAACTTCCATTAAGGGAAAGGACCAAAGCATTGTTACGATTAATGCCAACGACCTTTCTGTTATCAAGGGCGACAGGCTAAACCTAGAAATCTCTACTAGGGTAAAGAGTGACGTTGGATCAAGTTCTAACTTAAAAAACTCCTTTGTCTTATCCTATGTGGACAAGGAAGGAGCTACTAAGAGTGACCAAAAAAATCTTGAGTCATCAACAAAAACTCAAAATGGCGTTTTGACTATCAAGGACCTTTATGATGGATCAAGTGAAATCCAAGGCACAACAGAAAAAAATGCTGACTTAAGACTTGCCATTGATAAAAAACTTGTTGCCACTACTAAGGCTGATGAAAAGGGAAACTTTATCTTTGAAGGTCTTGATTTAAAAGAAGGATCTTTACTTAGGATAGTTGCGACTACAAAGGACAAGGAAGCAAGCCTTGATTACATGGTAAAGGCTAAGCTTGAGGCTAAAAAATCAACAGAACTTGTCAACGAAAACAACGATGAACTAGAAACTTATAGCACAATAAAAACTCTTGAAAAGTTAACAGACTATGTGGACTTTGCGAAAAATCTTTCCACTGCCAAGGCAGGCATCCAAAATGAAAGAAGAATTCGTGCAGCTATTGCCTCAGCTGAGTATATTGTAGTTAAAAGTGAAGTTTCAACTGATGAAATAAATAAGTCACTTGCAGAACTTCAAAAGTCTATAGACCTTATTAGACTTCCATATATGTCAGGTATATCTAGTGATAAGTTCGCTCCAAACGAAAAAATAACAAGGGCAGAGGCTGCTTCAGTTTTAAAGAGATTAATTGACGATAAGGCCAAGGCCAATGGCGAGTCTTCCTTTAGCGACTTGAAGGAGGGCCAATGGTTCTACGATAATATTGTCTTTATAGAAAAACGAGGCCTAATTTCTGGCTATGAAGATGGAACTTTTAAACCAAATGAGCCAATGACTAGGGCACAGTTTGCCAGCATGATGGCAAATTATTTGAAATTAAATGTGGGCAAGCACCCAATTGATTTCAAGGACGTAAAGGAAAATTATTGGGCAAGTGAGGCTATAAATGCCTTGTCAAGTCACGGAATTATGGTTGGAAAGTCAAAAAATGAATTCAAACCAAATGACAAGATCACAAGGGCAGAAGCTGCCACAATTTTTAACAAGATTTTAGATAGGAAGATCAACAAGTCTTTCTTAGATAAGTATTCAAAGAACCCATTTAAAGATTTAAATAGAAATCACTGGGCTTATTATCAAGTTATAGAAATTACAGCAAAGTAAATAGAAAGGAATAAAAAATGTCAGATATTAAATTAAGATTTGCACCATCACCAACAGGTTACCTTCACATTGGAGGTTTGAGAACAGCACTTTACAATTACTTATTCGCAAAGAAAAATGGCGGCAAATTTGTATTGAGAATAGAAGATACAGACAGGACAAGATATGTAGAAGGTGCTATTGAAAACCTAATTGAATCCCTTGAGTGGGCAGGCATAACTCATGATGAGGGTGTTGTAGTTAAGGACGGCAAGCTAGCAGAAGTTGGCGACTGCGGACCTTATATCCAATCAGAAAGATTAGATATCTACAAAAAATATGTTGATAAATTAATTGAAGATGGCCACGCTTACTACTGCTTCTGCTCCAAGGACCGATTAGATCATCTTAGAGAAGAACAAAGAATTAAGGGTAAGGTACCTAAGTATGACGGACTTTGCCGTGGAATTCCTCTTGAAGAAGCTAAGAAGAGAATTGCAGCTGGCGAAGATTATGTTGTAAGACTTAAACTTCCAAAGAACAAGGACATCACATTTAACGATGCAGTTCGTGGAAAAGTTACAATTAACACAGACGAAATTGACGACCAAGTATTAATGAAGTCAGATGGTTTTCCAACTTACCACATGGCTGTAATTGTTGATGACCACCTAATGGGAATCACTCACATTGTTAGAGGGGAAGAATGGCTTCCATCAACTCCAAAACACGTTTATCTTTATGAATGTCTTGGTTGGGAGGCACCAGAATTTGTTCACCTTCCAACAGTTTTAAATAAGGACAGGAAAAAACTTTCTAAGAGACAAGGAGATGTTTCTGTAGAAGACTTCAAGAAGAGGGGTTACCTACCAGAAGGAATTGTAAACTACCTTGCACTTGTTGGCTGGTCTCCAGAAGATGGAGAAGAAATTATGTCCCTAGACGAGTTAGTAGAAAAATTCTCCTTTGACAGGGTAGGAAAGTCTGGAGGAATCTTTGACACAGACAAGTTAAACTGGGTTAACTCTCACTACATGAAGTCCTATGACTTAGAAAAACTTTCTGAACTTGCTATTCCTTTTGTAACTGAGTCAGGACTCTTAAGTGAAGAAGAAATTAGGGACAACTTTGAATGGTACAAGATCTTAATTGACACAGTGAGAGAAGCTTGTGACAAGTTAGAAGATATCCCAGGACACATTAAGTTCTTATTTGGCGACATTGAAATCACAGAAGATGCCGCAAAAGAAGAATTAGCACAAGAACACGTGCCAGGACTTCTTGATTCCTTTATAAAGATTGTAAAATCACACGACGAGATTGACATGGAAACTGCTAAGGGACTAATGAAGGAAGTTCAAAAGGACTCTGGAGTAAAGGGCAAGCAACTTTACATGCCAGTAAGAGCTGCAATATCTGGAAATGTTCACGGACCAGAGATGCAAAATATTCTTTACCTATTAGGAAAAGATAAACTAATTGAAAGAGCAAAAAAAATAAAAAATTCACTTTAATAAAAAAGTAGGACTAGTCATAGAGATTAGTCCTATTTTTATTTTAAGCTTAAGATAAAATACTTTAAGAAAATAATTTTAAATATTTTAATGGTAGATAATTTTTAATTTAATATACTATAATATTTTTACAAATAATTTCTAGGTGGGGTTATAGTTGACAAAAAAAATAAAAAAATTTTTACAAATGATTCTTTGGCAGTATCCGAGAAGATCTAATATAATTTATAGGATTTTAATTCATGCCTTTATAATTTTTTTAAGTTTGGGTTGGGCTTATATTTTTATTGATAATATAAATACTATTTTTATTAAAGTTCTTCTTATTATCTATACTTATCTTAGTTTTTTATCTTTTTTACCCAGCCTATTTATCCTTGGAAGTCTAGATGAGAAAAGTGGAAAGTTTTTATTTATTGTGTATATATTATTTTCTTATATACTGGCCTTTATCAGCCTATTTGTTTTAATCTATTTAATAAAAAAGGACTTGGCTTAATTTAAAAATTAATAATCTTGCTTTTGTCTATAAATGATTTATGGCAATAAAAAGAGGACTGAAAATAAAATCAGTCCTCTTATTTTTTTAATTTTGTGAGAATTTGGAATTATTTTAAAAGTCCAAATTCATAGTCCCTGTCTCTGAAGTATTTTATAACTTCTGATAGGGAGTCGGCTGTTAGTTGTTTGTTCATTGCATCGTGGGCAAGAACAACTGCAATTTTTGTGTTTTTATTTTCGTTAAGTGACTTGTCAAGATATTCTATTTGACCTTGGATTGTTGTTGGTCTCACAGATTTTTTCTCTGCATCACCAACAAGGCAGTTCCAATCAATCCAATTTATATCTTTTGATGCTAGATAGGAGTTGCAGGCCTCTGTGTTGTTCCATGACATTTCGCCGCCTGGATACCTAAAGACCTTAGAATGAAAATCATCGCCTAAAATATTTTGAAGTCTTTCATTAGTCTTTTCTATTTCATCATAAACTCTTTCAACATTTACAGTTCTTCCTGGGTAGAGGTAGTCGTAGTCGTGGGTGAAGGAGTGAGTGGCAATGGCATTACCATTTGCTAGAATTTCTCTTACACGTCCTGCAGTCTTGTCGCCAATAGACTTGCCAACAAGGAAGAAGGTTGCACGAGCATTTTCCTTCTTTAAAATGTTTAGAACTTGTGGAGTGATTTCGTTATTAGGTCCATCGTCAAAGGTCAAGAATACAATTTTCTTTTCTCCCTTGTAGTTTTGGTGGACTGTGAAGTCACGAATTTTTTTTGCGTCATAGGCATACTTATCAACCTTCTTTAGGTGGTTGGATCCCTTGACTATAAATTCATCTTCCATTTTACTTAATTTGTCCAAGGCAACATTGGAGATGTATTCTTTTTCATAAAAGATTGGCCTTGGCCTGTCCTTGTAAATTTCATTTGTGTAGTACCACATTAGGGCAGGTGAAACTTCTGTGTCTTTTGAATGTTTTATTCCAGAAAAGATTTTTGAAAATATAAAAATAAGTACTAAGACAAAAATTGAAATTGAAATAGTTTGTCTAATTCTCTTCTTTCTTCTAGCCTTTTGTCTTCTTAATCTTTTTTTTCTTTCGTAGCTTGTTTGGGTCATAAAAAACCTCCCATTGATAATATACATCAGTGGGAGGTAAGATGCAATTACAAAAGAATTACAATTACTTCATTGAGTTATAGATTAAATATAGGATTTCTTCAAGGGTCATTTCCTTGTTGGGATCTATGTCGCCATCAAGATAGCCGAAGCCCTTGGCGATTATATAATAAGATTCATAGTCGCCTAAGGATTTTTGATTTTTAAAGATGTTCTCTTTAAAGATCCCCTTGGCTTTTGTAAATCTTTCAAGATTATTTTTTGTTACAAGAGTCTTGACTACATCCTTTTCTAAAATATTTTTGTCCTTTAATTTTTCAAGGTCTAGTCCAAAATTATCCATGTAGGAGGAGTTCATTCCACTTGATTCATTTAAAAGTTTAACAAAGTCTTGGTAAGTTATCTTGTCTGAAAGATTTCTTCCGATTAAACCAATTTCCATGTCTTTTAAGAAGAGGATGGCATTCTTATCCCTTGCCTTATCAAGGTCAGGATAAGATATTTGTTCCTTAAAGTTAATAATCTCGCCATTATAGTCTCTTAGAATTTTATCTTGACCAATGACTGGGTCGAAGTTCTTTATGTTTCCGTAGAAAAGTTTAGGTCCCTTGTCAGTAATAACATACTTTAAGCCAAAGTTCTTAGAGGATAAGAAAATTTTGTTGGCTTCTTCTTGGGTCAAAGTGTTGTCACTTGCCTTAGAGAAGTCAATTTTTGTAGAAGTTCTTTCGTAAGATGAAACTTTCTTGTCTTGGTCTACAAAAATATTTACTCCTTCTTTGAGAACAGGGAGTTTATTTACATATCTTGGGATGTAGATATAAGTCCCCATCTTAGATGAGTCAATAGAAATCTTATCTAAGTTAAGCTCTTTTTTGTCTCCATATTTTTCTAGGAAGTCAAGGGCAAGTTTCTTGGCATCTTCTTTTTTGATTTTATTATTGAAAACTTTTCTGTCAGCCAAAAGATCTAGGGAAACAAGATTTAAGTTCTTGGCATTAAGGGTGATGTTTCCATTATTTTTATCTTTTTCTAAATTTATATTGTAATAGTAATTGTCCTTGTCAGAGTTTAAAGAAATTGATGTAACTTGGTAGCTATCGCCAGCAATTTCATAGGCTCTTTTCTTGGCTTGGGATTTTTTCTTTAAGTCCTTTAGGCCGTCAATCTTTTTAATTTCTACATCAGTTAGACCTGCAGCATCAGCAGCTTTATCCATCTCATAGGGCATAAATCCCAAATTATTATTTTTTACAAGCTTCCCATCTTCTGCATCTATATCAAGAATTTCTGAATGATAGACCTTCTCTACAGACTTGCCATCATTGGAAATCTTGTAGGAAAGAATAAGTGGAAACTTCTCTTCAAATATTTTTTCTGCATTCTCTTGACTTAACTTGGCCTTGTCTGTAAAGTCCTTATCACTTAAGAAGGATGTAGCAGGTCCAAAGTCGGAGTTAATTTCAATATCTCTTATTTCCTTAGAAGTTAGGGAAATATTTACATAAAGAGAGTCTGATGCAAGGGGTATTCCATGGATTAGTCTCTCATAGTAAAAATTTAATTCTTTTCCATCATCTTGTAGAGAGAAATCTTTTAATTTATATTTTTTGTCAAAGTCTGGAATAAGTTTTGCTAACCTATCTTTTACGATTTTTTGAGCTTGATCTTTTGAAATTTTTTCAGAATTTTTATCGGCATCTTGATCCTTGCTCCATTTTGAATAAGAGTAGAAGTCGCCATCACTTGTGTAGGCAACTTGTAAGTTTCCTAATTTTTCGTCAGACCATTGGTAGGAGTCAATAGTTTTGTTTTTTGATTTTTTGTTTAAGTAGGCTGAGCCTTTATCAGAATTCAATGGATTCTTAATCAAATTAAAATCTTCATAGGCTTCTGTGATATTAAATTTTTCTTTTATGTCTTTAACTTTTTCCATTTCTTTCTTTGTTATGTCAACTGACACTGCCTCATCAGTTGAATTGTAGTTAGCCTTTTCAACTGAAGCCATAACAGGTCCAACAAGAAGGGCTAGGGAGAGGGCATAAATTATTTTCTTTTTCATAATTATCTCCTTATTAAATCATTAAAGTATTTATGTAAAAAAAAGAAGAGGCTCCTGCCTCTTCAAAATTAAGCTTTAGATTAAGCTTCTGCTTCTTCTTTGCTATCTTCATTAAGAGCAGCTACAAGCATATTAGGATCTATACCATGAACCATGGCAGCTTCTTCAAGAGATTCCATTTGAGAAGATGGGCACATGATGCAGCCCATGCCGAAGCTCATTAGGGTACCAATTGATTCTGGCTTTTTTGAAAGAATTTCTCCAATTAACATTTCTTTTTTAATTTCCATTTTCTAACACCTCCATAATTAATATACCCAAAATTATTTATACTTAAAAGATGAGTACTTAACAAAATGATCCTTGCTCTTTGCTCCAAGACTAATTTCAAATTCGCTTGTAGAGTCAAAGCCCTTGGATGTCAAAGTTTTTGCAACTTCGAATTCCTTTTCATAAGGAAAGACTTCAGATTTTTCTCCTTGGTCAATCTTAATATAAGGAGTGTAAGTTAGCTTGCCATTGTACTTAGCAGAAGTTGGTAGGACTTCTACAATATTTTCTGACTTAACATAAATTGATTCGCCACTAAGCTTGCCTTCTTCAGCTGTTGCAAGAACTTCGTTTTTAATATTAGCAAGAAATTTTGAAATGTCAAGAAGAGGGTCCTTTAAAATGTCTAAGTTCTTTTCTTCGTAGTCAGTTGCGTAGTCAACAATTTTTACATCGACTTGGTGGTTGACAAGGGAACGACCAGGAATTGCTTTTGAATCAATTAGGACAGAATTATTTTTTTCGTCAAAGTTGACGTCAAAACCAATTGTCTTGCCAAGTTGTCTCAATTGAAAATAATTGTAGCCGTCAATTGTGTAGACGCTAAAGGAATGTCTAACTCCATTTACAAAAACCTTGTGAGTTGATTTTTTTATTTCACTGTCGCTGTCCTTTAAAGCTACTAGATCATTTTCAGTTTTCTTGTAGTCAGATTTGCTCGTAATCATAACAGCTTCTCTGTCATTGTCGTAAGAAACATTAAACTCAGCGTCCTTTCCATCAAGTAGTGCTGCAATATCTCTTAACTTAAAGTAGTTGTTGTCATTAATGTTGTAGCCCTTAACGCCAGTGTCATTTCCATCCACATAGACGCTTTGACTAGAAACTTTTGCGCCAGCAAAAACATTTGTAATTAAAACAAGGGACGTAAGCCCTATAGATATTATTTTTTTCATAACATGACCTCCTAGGTCTATTGTATTTTAAAAGATTGCCCTCGACAAGCCTAAATATTTACCCTATAATTTAATATGGTGATTTTATGAGCAACTTACTTATGGGTTTTAATATTGTATCGCCCGTTTTTATAGTTTTGCTACTTGGATACTTTGCAAAACAAAAAGGATACATTGACAACAACTTCGTAGACAAGGGAACCTGGATAGTCTTTTACATGGCCTTGCCCTTTAAATTATTTTATGACATAAAGAATGCAAGGATTGAGTCCCTTCATCCAAAATATGTTGCCTATATTCTTTTGGGAGTTATTTTTATAATTTTTATTTCTCTTATAATAGGTAAGTCTATGAGTATCAAAGACAGGAGAAAATTATCTGCCTTCGTTCACTGTGCTTATAGGTCCAACTTCGTTTACGTTGGCTTTCCCATTTTAGACATAATTTATAATGGAGCTCCTTCAATGGAACACATGATAGTAATAATTGCCTTTGGACTTACTCTTTACAACATATCTGCTATAGTCCTCTTGACTTATTATTCTGAGTCAGAAGACAAGTCAATTTCTATTTCTAATATTCTTATAAAAATTATTAAGAACCCAATGATTGCTGGTGTAGTCTTTGGTGCAATATTTAACTTCTTAAACCTACCAGTTTATCAAGGAGTGGATAAGGCGATAGAAATGGTGGCAAAGATTTCAACACCAATGTCCCTTATATTAATTGGGGCAAGTCTAAACTTTGAATCATCAAAGTCAGACTTTAAGATCATGTTCACATCAGCCTTTATAAAGACAGTTTTAGCTCCGCTTATTCTTATACCAGTGGGAGTTAAGTTAGGATTTACAAATATGGAGCTGGGAATAGCCTATGTGTTTTGGGCAACTCCATGCGCAGCCAACTGCTTTATCTTTACAAAGCAGATGAAGTCAGATCATGAATTTGCTTCAAAGGTAATAACTCTTTCTTTTATCATGAGTATTATTACTTATCCTGTAGGCATATCCCTAATGAACTATTTTAATTTGTTGCACTAAAAAATTTTAAGTGCTATAATCTAATCTACAAAATATAAATAATACCTTATTGAGAGTGGTGGAGTGAATGGGCACTGTGAAACCCGGCAACCTAGTTGGTGCTAAATCCCACAGATTTTTATCTGGAAGATGAGGTTTAATGGTCCTCACTTTTTGCGTGAGGATTTTTTTATGGATTAAAATTTTATATGACTTTATAAATTTGACCAAATAGAAAAAGAAAATAAATTCATACATTAAATCAAGGTATTTAAAATGGAGGAAAGAAATAAAATGAAAAAATGGCAATTTAGTTCAGAGTCCGTTACAGAAGGACATCCTGACAAAGTTTGTGACCAAATATCAGATGCCATCTTAGATAAGATTTTGGCAGAAGATAAAAAGGCGAGAGTGGCATGCGAAACTATGGCATCCACAGGAATGATAGTTATAACTGGAGAAATCTCAACAGAAACTTATGTGGATTTTGAAAAAACTGCAAGAGAAGTCCTAGAAGATATTGGATACAACAGGGCAAAATTTGGTTTCGATGGAAGAACTTGTGCAGTCCTATCTGCAATCAAGGAACAATCTTCTGACATAGCCATGGGTGTCGACAGGTTCAAGGAAGATGGAGTAGATGAACTTGACTCCTTTGGAGCAGGGGACCAAGGTATTATGTTTGGCTTTGCTTGCAACGAAACTGAAGAGTTGATGCCACTTCCAATTTCACTTGCTCATAAGTTATCAAGAAGATTAACTGAAGTAAGAAAAGATGGAACTCTTGACTACCTAAGACCAGATGGCAAGACTCAAGTTACAGTTGAGTATGAAGAAGACAAGCCTGTAAGACTTAAGAATGTTGTAGTATCATCTCAACACGCTCCAAATGTTTCTATGGAACAAATTAGAGAAGACATCATTAGAGAAGTTGTTGAAAAAGTTGTGCCAGCAGAATTTATCGACAAGGACACAGAATTTTTCATCAATCCAACTGGCAGATTTGTTATTGGTGGACCAATGGCTGACGCTGGACTTACTGGTAGAAAAATAATTGTTGATACCTACGGCGGCTTTGGAAGACATGGCGGTGGAGCTTTCTCTGGAAAGGATCCAACAAAGGTTGACAGGTCTGGTGCCTACTACGCAAGATACATTGCAAAAAATCTTGTTGCAGCAGGACTTGCAGATAAAGTTGAAATTGGACTTGCCTATGCAATTGGTATTGCAAGACCAACTTCAGTTTATGTAGAAACTTTTGGAACTGGTAAACTTTCTCATGAAGAAATCGAAAAAATTATTATGGAAAACTTCGACATGAGACCAGCTGCAATTATTCGTGACCTTGACTTACTAAGACCAATTTATAGACAAACTGCATCCTATGGTCACTTTGGTAGAAATGACTTAGACCTTCCTTGGGAAAGAACAGATAGGGTAGAAGATTTAAAGAAGTATCTAAAATAAGCCTGCGTTAAAAATTAAATTTCGGGTAAGATAGGATTAGTTGTTAAAAAATACTAACTTAGTATGCTATAATTAAAGAGTAAATTTATTTTTAGAGTCAAGAAGAGGATGGTTATGAAGAAAACTTTTAATTATTTTAGAGCGAACCCATGTGGAAATATAACAGGCTTTGTTGTAGCTCCTGTTTATCCAGGATATAGAAAGGCTTATACAGACTGTATTATTGAACAAATAGATAAGGATGTTGAACAAGTTGGATTTATTTCTCCAGCCTATGAAGGTGCACCTCTTAGGATGGACATGATGGGTGGAGAATTTTGTGCCAACGCAACAAGAGCTTATGGACTTTACTCTGCAGGCTTCTATGACACTGATGGACTTGTTGATATTGAAGTTTATGTAAGTGGTCATAAAGGAACAACTGATGTAATTGCAGATGTTAAAAATCAAAAGGCCTATGTTGCCCTTGATGGTCCTATTGAAAGAGAAAACTTGACAATAGCTGGCAAGGACTGCACTCTTATTAAACTTCATGGAATTAGTCACTTAGTTGTTGAAGCTGAAGAAGACAGAGAATTTGTAGACAAGGCTCTTGAAGTCCTTAAAAAGGATTACAAGGATGATGCCTATGGAGTTCTTTTCTTCAACAAGGAAAAGCTTGAAATGATTCCTTACGTTTATGTAGAAGGTTCTGAAACTTTATTTAGAGAAGGCTCTTGTGGATCAGGCACTGTAGCTGTAGTTAATTATCTTGAAAGCGACATTGATAAGCTTGATGAAGATTACAAGATTGCAATTAAGAACCCGGCAGGAGAACTTGAAGTTTTTGTTTATGAATTTGAAGACGGTAAAAAATTCTGCGTTGGTGGCAAGGTTGAACTTTCTGAAGTAGAAAAGAAATCTATTGAGATTCCACAAGACGTGGCTCTAGCAGTTATAGCTGAGCACGATAAGATCGTGGAAGAACACAAAAAGAAAATGGCTGAAGAAGAAAATCAAGAGCCAGTTGATGAAAACGACCTAACAGATGAAGAACTTAAAATAATGAGAGATAAATTTGGATTTGATTAATCCTTATGAGGAGGGGGTAACCCCTCTTTTTTTTATGAAGAAATTAAAAATTCACGACTTGAGGAAATTAAAATTGTTAATTAGCTTAGAATATTTTTCTATTGCATGGGAAAAAATTTTTTTTATTAACAAAGCAAAGATATAATTAAAATTTTTTATAAACAAGTAGACTTTATGTGTATAATGTTAGCAGGTGATTAGAATGATAAATGTTGTTGGACTTGGATCCACTTCTTCAAGAGACCTTACTCTTGAAGCAGTAAAAATTATGAAAAACGGAAATAAAAATTTTTTGAGGACTGACAGGCATGAAGCCCTTTCTTTTTTTGAGGAAAATAAAATAGCTTACCAGTCCTTTGACTACTTGTACGATGAGATGGAAAGCTTCGACCAAGTTTATAATAAAATTGTAGAAATACTAATAGAAGAAGCTAAGGATAAAGACATAAATTATTTTGTTCCAGGTACTCCCCTAGTTGCAGAAAAAACTGTTAGGATCTTAATCGATAAGAAAGAAGAAATAAATATTGTAAATGGAATTTCCTTTATTGAACCAGTCCTTGCAGGAGTTGGAAGAGATGCCGTTGATGGACTTTTGTTTTTAGACTCGGATGCAAAGAAGTTTGACTTCGACACAAGGCGTGACACCCTAATAACTCAAGTCTATAACAAGAGGATTGCATCAGACCTATCACTTCTTCTCCAAGAAGTTTACAAAGAAGAGGACATGGCTTATGTAATTACCAACGCAGGTCTTGATGATGAGATTGTGAGAAAGGTAGAAATTTATAAACTGCCAAGACTTGATGACTACAACCACCAATCCTGCATCTACATTCCAAGGACAAGTGGCAAAAACTTTCAAATAATTATGGACCAGCTAGAAAATATTTTAGAAGACAAGGACCTATACTTAGATGATGAAAGTTTTGATAAGATCAAAAATCTTTTAATAGAAAAATCTAAGGAGATTTCTTTGGACTATGAAGAGGAAATTGACACTTTAATCCTGTCTTTGTTAATGCTTTTCTTAAAGGAAAGAGAAGGTTTAGTGGATTTCCGTGAAATATTTGATGAGATCTATAAAAAATTGGATAAAATAGCGATTTTTTTAAAATAAATGTAGAAAATAAAGTGAACTTAGGTTATAATTGTAACAGTCTTAGCAATAAAGCCCGAAGAAGTCTTGTATATCAAAGACTTACAAGGTTTTGTAACTAAGGAAAGACTATAGAAAATTCTTCAAGGAGGATATAAAATGAACAAATCAGAATTAGTAGCAAGCATTGCAGAAAAATCAGGTCTTACTAAAAAAGACGCTGAACAAGCTTTAAACGGATTTATTTCTTCAGTTCAAGAAGCTCTTGCTGACGGAGAAAAAGTTCAATTAGTTGGATTTGGAACTTTCGAAGTAAGACAAAGAAAAGCTAGAGAAGGAAGAAACCCTAGAAATCCAGAAGAAGTTATTAAGATTCCTGCATCTAAAGCTCCAGTTTTCAGATCAGGCAAAGCTCTTAAAGAAGCTGTTAATAAGTAAGAAAAGAGAAGGCAAGGCCTTCTTTTTTTATGCCCAAATTTTGTCTAAGTATTGATATTTTCTTCTCTATTTGATATATTCATAGATGGAGAGGATTATGAGATTAGATAAATTTTTAAAAAACTCAAGACTTATAAAAAGAAGAACTTTAGCAAAGGAAGCTTGCGAAAAGGGCCTTGTCGAAATTAACGACAAGCTTGCCAAACCATCAGATTCTGTTAACATTGATGACATTATTTCACTCCAACTTGGCGAGAGAAAAATTAGGGTCAAGGTTAAGGACATCTCTGATGTGAATTCCAAGAAGGATGCAGAGACTCTTTATGATAGGATAGATTAATTGAGGATAATAATCTAATTGTATATAGGTGGGAGAGACTTATGAAGGTAAAAAGAAGAAGATTTCCCTTGGCTCTTGCCATTATAATTATAGGGTCTGTACTTTTTGGCTCAGTAAAAATTGGCAAGTCAATATCTCTAAGAAATCAAAAACTTGAGATTATTTCTGCCAACAATAGAGAAATTTCTAATTTAAAACTTGAAATAGATAATCTGAATTCTGAACTAGAAAATTCTTCCTCTACTGATTTTATTGAAAAGGTAGCGAGAGAAGATTTGGGCATGGTTAAACCAAGAGAAGTTATCTATGTTGACAAGAACAAGGATAAGACTACAAATACTGATAAGGGTATTTAAAATAAAATTTAGGAGGAAGTTATGGATTTATCGCCAGGCGATATAGTTGAAGGTGTAGTTACTAAGGTTGCTAAGTTTGGAGCCTTTGTAGATTTAGAAGATGGCAAAAGTGGTCTAGTACATATTTCTGAAATTGCAGACACTTTTGTTAAGGATATAAATAATCACATTTCTGAAGGTGATGAGGTTAAGGTCAAGGTTCTTAGCATTGATGAAAAGGGAAAGATTGCTCTTTCAATTAAGGATGCCATTGAGAAAAAAGAAGAGCCTAAGGATGAAAAAGTAGACCAAAGATTCGAAGACATCTTGAGCAAGTTCCTCAAGGAAAGCAATACAAAGCTTGACGAAGCTAGAGCAAGATACAATCAAAAGACAAAGAAGAAGAATTCTAGAAATTAGTAGTGGTAACTATCTTTTGATAGTTTGCCACTTTTTTTATTTTAACTATGGATAAGATATTTTACGAGAACTTAAAAAAACTAAATATAATAAAAAAATCTGACAAGCTAAGTCTTGGTGTATCTGGTGGGGCAGACTCCATGTATCTCTTTTATAATTTTATGGATTTAAAAGAAGATTGGGACCTTGATATAATAGTTTGTCACCTAAACCATGGCATAAGAGAGACTGCCAAGAGAGATGAGGAATTTGTAAAAAAATCTTGCCAAGCTTATGGAATAAAATTTATAAGTAAGACAGTGAACATGGATGAATTTGCAAGAAAAGAAAAAATTTCATCTGAAGAGGCTGGAAGAATTTTAAGGTATGAATTCTTTAGAGAAAACTCTCAAGGTAGGAAGATTTTAACAGCCCACAATGCCAATGACAGGGCAGAGACAGTCCTTTTTAATATTATGAGGGGGACAGGCCTAAAGGGTCTTTCTGGCATCTCTCATGTCAATAAAGACGTTTATAGACCTCTTATAAATATTAAGAGGGAAGAGATTGAAGACTATCTTCACAAGAATAAGCTCCCATACTTTGATGACGAGACAAACTTTAAAGAAATCTACACTAGAAATAAAATTAGGCTGGGACTTATTCCACAACTTAAAAAATTCAATCCAGATATAATAAATTCTCTTCTTAGACTTTCTGAAAACGCAGAAGAAGCTAATGACTTTATAGGAGAAATTCTAGAAGAAAATTATTATAATTGCCTAGGAGATAATTTTTTAATTCCATCTGAAATAAAAAAATTAAAAAAGTTTATAGGTCAAGAAGTAATAAAAAAATACTTAGAAGAAAATTTTTATAGTGAAAATATTTTAAGTAGGTCCAACATACTTGCTATCTATGATCTATGCCTTGGCGACTCTGGAAGACAAATTGATCTTGGCAAAAATATTTCTGCAAGAAGGTCCTATGACAAGATTTATATCGAAGAAGTTATTGACCAAGATGAGAAGACAAGCAAGGATTTAGTGCTTGGAAGAAACGCAACTGACTTTGGAGAAATTTTCATCTCAAGAGATGAAAAAGAAAGTCATGAGGATTCCTTTATAAAAGTAATAGACTGTGATAAAATAAAAGGAAGTCTTTACATAAGGAAGAGAGCCCCAGGAGATAGATTTAAGCCACTGGGTATGAAAAATAATAAAAAGCTAAAGGATTATTTTATTGATAGAAAAGTTGACAGGCTTTTAAGAGATGAAATAGGACTTGTATGTGATAATGAAAAAATCATCTACATACTTGGGATGGATATCTCAGAAGATGTTAAGATTGATAAAAACACAAAAAACAAACTCATTTTGGAGGTTAGGAATGTCAGATATTAAAGAAGTTCTTTATTCTGAAGAAGAAATCAGAGATAAAGTTAAAGAACTTGGGGAAAGAATAACAGAGGACTACAAGGATAAGAATTTATTCTTGCTTGGAATCTTAAAGGGATGTGTTCCCTTTATGGCAGATATTATGAGAAGTATTGACTTAGAGCTTGAGTACGACTTTATGGATGTTTCCAGCTACCAAGGCACAAGGTCCATGGGTGAAGTTAGGATCCTAAAGGATATTTCAACATCAATAGTTGATAAGGATATTTTAATCGTCGAAGACATAATTGATACAGGTGTAACTCTTTCTTATTTGACTAAAATTTTAAAGTCAAGGGGAGCAAGGTCTATAGAAATTGTAACTATGCTTTCAAAACCATCTAGAAGAAAGGTTGAACTGCCTGTTAAATACAATGGATATGAAATAGATGACCACTTTGTAATTGGTTATGGAATGGACTACAACGAGAGATTCAGAGGACTTCCTTACATTGGAATACTAGATGAGTCTGTCTATTCTAATAGTGAGGAGTGATATTATTGAATAAAAAATTTGGGGGAGCAGGATTTTATATTGTCCTGATCCTTGTATTAATACTGTCTATTAGATTTTTTGGACCACCAGCAAATGTTGTGGAAGAAAAATCTTTTACAGAGTTTGTGACGGAACTTGAAAAGGACAATGTAAAGTCTGTAAACTTGCAAAATGGAATTGACTCCATTGCCAGCGTTAAACTAAAAAATGGCGACACTTTTAGGACTGTAATCCCACAAGAGGCAGCAGATACCTTCTATAGGGACTACTTAAAGGAAAAATCTGATACAGGATCTATCAACGTAGTTTCAAGCCCAACTAAGCAAACTTCTTTCTTAGTTGAGTGGATTCCAACCCTTCTTATGTTTGCCTTTATTGTTTTCTTCTGGTACAAGATGATGCAACAAGCTGGTGGCGGAGGAAAGATGAACTCCTTCGGTAAGAGCAAGGCAAAACTAATTAACAAAGAAGATGGCAAAAACCTAGTTAAGTTTAAGGATGTTGCTGGCTTGGAAGAAGAAAAGGAAGAGCTTGCAGAAATAGTTGACTTCTTAAAAGATCCTAAGAAATTTATAAATATGGGAGCTAGAATCCCTAAGGGAGTCCTACTTGTAGGTCCTCCAGGAACAGGTAAAACTTATCTTTCAAAGGCTGTTGCCGGCGAAGCAGGAGTTCCTTTCTTTATAATGAGTGGATCTGACTTCGTTGAAATGTTTGTTGGTGTTGGTGCATCAAGAGTCAGAGACCTTTTTGAATCTGCAAAGAAAAACGCACCTTGTATAATTTTTATTGACGAAATTGATGCAGTGGGAAGAAAAAGAGGAGCAGGTCTTGGCGGTGGCCATGACGAAAGAGAGCAAACTCTTAACCAACTTCTTGTAGAGATGGATGGTTTTGGAACTAATGAAGGCGTTATAGTTATGGCTGCAACAAATAGGGCAGACATACTTGACCCAGCAATATTAAGACCAGGAAGATTTGACAGGACAGTTTATGTTGGGAAGCCAGACGTTCGTGCAAGAAAGGCAATCCTTGAAATTCATTCTAGGGGCAAGAAGCTTGCAGATGATGTAAACCTTGAAGTAATTGCAAAGAGGACTCCAGGGTTTACTCCAGCAGATCTTGAAAACCTAATGAACGAATCAGCTCTACTTGCTGCAAGGCGTGGCGAAAATGCAATTTCTATGGAAGATGTTGATGAAGCATCAATAAAGGTCCAAGCAGGTCCTGCAAAGAAGTCTCGTGTTGTTTCAGAAAAGGAAAGAAAGCTCACAGCAGTTCACGAATCTGGACACGCAATTGTATCAAGACTTCTTCCAGAAGAAGATCCTGTTCACATGATTACAATTATTCCAAGAGGAATGGCTGGTGGATTCACTGCCTACCTTCCTGAAGATGATGTTTCTTTCATGACAAAGAAGAAGATGGAAGCTTCTATTGTATCTCTTCTTGGAGGAAGAGTTGCAGAGTCTCTTGTGCTTGACGACATTTCAACTGGTGCATCCAATGACATTGAGAGAGCTACAAAGATTGCTCGTTCCATGGTAACCCACTATGGAATGAGTGAGAAGCTTGGAACAATTAATTACGACTCATCAGAAAATGAAGTTTTCATAGGAAGGGACCTTGGACGTTCAAGAGATTATTCTGAAAGAACTGCAGCAGAAATTGATGATGAAGTTACAAGAATTATAAACGAGGCTTACACAAAGTGTAAGGAACTTTTAAGCGAAAACTTAGACAAGTTGCTTGCCCTTTCTGATGCCCTTTTAGAAAAGGAAACAATTTACTCTAAGGATTTTGAAAAGATCTTTAATGGCGAAAAGCTTGATGAAGAATCAATTGACCTTGAAGATACAATAAATGAAGAAGACTTATCTGATGAAGCAAAGGAACTTATCCATAAGAACGATAAGTTGGATGAAACAGATAAGAAAAATTCAGAAGACGATAAAAGTTTATAAGCATATAAAAAAGCTCCGAGAGGGGCTTTTTTGTTTTGTCTATTTTTAATAGTGATGGCATTAGAGAGTTTGAATTATGTGTAATAGATTTTAAATTTTAAAATTATTATTTGATTAAGTAGGCAAAATAATTTATTTTAATCTAAGTCAACCTTATAAGTGAGAATCTAAAATTGAAATTTTAAAACATAAACTTTGAAATTTAATAACAAATAATGAAAACTTAGGAAGGTATTTAAGAAAAGTTAATAAGAAATAAATAGAGGATTTAAAGTTAAAAATATTTTATAGAGATTGTTCGTGAATAAAATATGATTAAAAATTAAAATTTTAAATAAAATATGTAGTTAAAAATTTGCAATAAAAAAACTGGAGTCATGCTCCAGTTTTTTAATCCTCATTATTAATAATTGACTTAGAAGATTTTTTCTTCTTTTTACTTGACTTGTTGCTGTTGTTTTCGTTGTTTGATGATTTCTTTTTTCTCTTCTTCTTGTCACTATTATTGTTGTTATTATTATTGTTATTATTGTCTTTCTTCTTTTCCCTTTTCTTTTCTTCAGAAGCTCTGTAGAAGCTGTACTTGTTAACGTAGTGAGGCTTAGTTCCCTCAGCAAAGATTTCTCTTCTACCACCTGAATACTTAGTGTAGATACCTTCAGGTTCTTCAAACTTCTTGCTGTCAAGATTTTGGTGAACAGACCTCATAATTTGCTTCCAAAGGTAAGCTGATTGAGTTGATCCAAAGGCAAGCTTTTGATTTTTGTCGTTACCAATCCAAACTGAACAAGTGTAGTAAGGAGTGTAACCAACGAACCAAACGTCTTTCTTGTCAGTAGTTGTACCAGTCTTGCCGGCAACTTCTTGACCAGGGAAGGAAGCATTTCTACCTGTACCACGTCTTACAACATCCTTTAGCATATCTGTTAAGATGTAAGCATTTTGTGGTGTAGTAACTTCTTTCTCTTTAGGGTCAACTTGGTAAATTACATCACCAGTGTTTGATTCGATTTTTGTAATTACATAAGGGTTGGCATACTTTCCTTCGTTGGCAATTGCAGTGAAGGCGCCAGCCATTTCAAAAGGACTTATTCCATAACTCATGCCGCCAAGTGTAAGAGGGGCATAGTCTATGTCATTCCATGTAGGGTTGTCCTTCTTCTCAACTATTGTAGAAACTCCAATTGATTTTAAAGTATCCACCATTTTATTAAGAGACTCTTCGTCGTTGTAGGCCTTAGAATAAGTTGAATTCTTGTTAACTTTGGCATCCTTGTCAGCAGAAATATCTCTGGCAACTTGGTAGGCACCAACGTTTGATGATTGACGAAGAAGGTTTCTTATAGTTGTCCAGCCTTGGTAATAGTTACCAGCGTTCTTAGGTGAGTGGCCAAATAATTTTTCTGGCATCTTTTGGTCTAGGTAAACATCGCCAGCAGTTGCTCCGTTGTTAAGGGCTGTTAGGTAAACTGAAATAGGCTTAATTGATGATCCAGGTTGTCTTGGAACAAGAGCCCTGTTTAAAAGTCTACCACCACTTACATTTCTACCACCAACAAGGGCCTTAACTTCGTGAGTTTTTTGGTCGATGATGACAGATGCAACTTGTGGTTGGATGATTCCATTCTTGTCTGTGAAGCCGCCATAATAATATTTTGGATTGGAAACAACTTCTTCAAGTGTCCTTTGCATATTTATATCCATTGGAGTATAAATCTTTAGGCCACCATTAAAGAGTTTGTTTGCAGCTTCTTCCTTTGAGTAACCTGATTCTGTTAAAATTTTTATAGCATTCTTTTGAACGACATCTGTATAGAAAGAAGAAATTCCACTTTCCTTACGAGAGCCAATGTTGATTTCAATTTTTTCATTTAAGGCCTTGTCGTGATCTTCTTTACTAATTAGTCCTTGAGCAAGCATCCTCTTTAACACAAGTCTTTGTCTTTCTTGAGAAGTTTCATTAAAGACAGCCTTAACAGGAACTAGCATGTTGTTTTGAATTTGAATTAAATCAAAGTTATCGATTTGTCCAAGCTCATTTAAGTTCTTGGCAATTTCTATAATTCTCTCAGAGTTTGGCTCAGAGTTTTCATTCTTTGGAAGAAGAACGACTTCAATGTTTCCTAAGTCGTCTGAGTCTTCTATCTCTTGAGTATTGTAGGGAGTGTACTTTTCTGGAAGGTTTGTTACACCAGCTATAAGGGCACACTCAGCAAGGTCAAGCTCTGATACGTCCTTGTTAAAGAAAGTTTTTGCAGCAGCTTGGACTCCCACAGTTCCCTTGGAGAAGCCTGCAGAGTTTAAGTAAGCTTCAAGGATTTGTTCCTTAGAAAGTTTTTCCTCTATTTGATAGGAATAGTAGACGTCAGTTATTTTTCTCACTACACTTTTTGAGAAGGAAGTGTATAAGTTTTTGGCAAGCTGCATAGTTATAGTTGATGCACCTTGTTCAAAAGACCTAGTTTTTAAATCGTGAACTATAGCGCCAGCCACTCTCTTGTAGTCAACTCCGCTGTGTTCAAAAAACCTTTCGTCTTCTATTGCCACAATGGCATTTACTAAGTTCTTAGGTATGTCCTCGTAGGGAACGAACTCACTAAACTGATCAGATATAAGTGATTCAATTAGCTTTCCATCACTTGAATAGATCCTAGAAGTTTCAGAAAGTTGAGATCTATATTCTGATGGATCTATTACAGGAGCTTTTTTAAAAATACCTAACACAATTGATGTGACTAGTGAGCCTAAAATAATAATTGCAGCCGCAACAATTAAGAGAAGTATTTTTATTACGCTTGAAAGTTTTATCATTCCACGAGGTTTATTGTTTCTATTGTCTTTCATAACAACCTCCTATTTTGTTATTATATCAGAATTTTAAGCATATAACTATAAATATAAATGAAAAAACCTCGCCATGAAGCGAGGATCTTTCAAAAATTATTCTATTAATTATGAGCTAAATTATTTCATGGCCTTTAAAATTCTTGGAGCAATAATAGCAGCTACTAGAGCCTTTGCCATGTCAGGAATAATAAAAGGAATCATTCCAACTGTGAAGACCTTTGATATGTCCATTGGGTTGCCCATGACTACATTTAAGATGTAGTACATGTAAGGAAGTCCAAGTGCATAGAAGATAACTTCTGCAAGAACTAAGACTACCATAATCTTTCCAAAGTTTTTTTCACCGTGAGCAAACTTGGATATAAATGCTGCTCCAATTATAAAGGCAATTAGAAAACCAAAGCTTGGTTTTAATACTGATTGGATGCCTCCAGTGAAGCCGGCAAAAATTGGAATACCAATTAGACCAAGTAGGACGTAAATAAAAACTGTAAGTCCTGCGTAAAAGGGTGTAAGTAAAAGTCCAGTCATAAATACAAAAAAGTTTTGTAGTGTAAAGGGAACTGGTCCAATGGGAATAGAAATAAAAGCTCCCACTGCTATAAGTGCTACTAAAAGTGCAATTTTTGTTATGTCTTTTGTTTGAATTTTCATTTTCAACCTCCAGAGATATCTTACATAATGTTCACCTTATTGTCAACACGGTTAACCTAAATATTTTTGGCAAGACTTTATTTATCAATCTAAAGAAAATAATTAGTTGAAAGACTTCCACATTAAATATATAATGAATACAATTTGTAAAACAGAGGTGTAAAAATGTTATTAGTAATAGATGTAGGAAATACTTCCATAACTTGGGGTGTCTTTAAGGGAGGAGAGCTTGTCAATGACTTTAGGACTTCTACTGTGAAGACTAGGACATCTGACGAGTACGGTCTTATCTTTATAAATACTCTTCTTCATGCCAATATAGATCCGCAAGATATTGAAGACGTAATTATTTCTTCAGTTGTGCCAAACCTTATGCACACACTTCCTTCTATGATTATAAAATACTTTAACAAGAGCCCAATGGTTGTAAGCACAGACCTTGAACTTGGACTTAATATTAAATACGATAATCCAAAGCAAGTTGGGGCAGATAGAATTGTCAACGCTGTTGGAGCCATAGAACTTTATGGCGAGCAATCAATTATAGTTGACATTGGAACTGCCATGACTTTTTGCGTTGTAGATAAGGAAAGAAATTATCTTGGTGGACTTATTATGCCAGGAATTGGAATTTCTGCTGAAGCTCTTTTCATGATGACTTCAAAGCTTCCAAAGATAGAAATAATTGCACCGAAAAAAGTTATTCAAGCTGACACAGTTGGTGCAATGCAAGCAGGACTTTACTACGGCTACACTGAAATGATTGATGGGATTGTTGCAAAGCTACTCAAGGAATTAAATTGGAAGGAAGAAGACACTAATATTATTTCAACTGGTGGCTTCTCCACAATGTTAACTAAGGATTCAAAATATAATTTTATTATTAACAAGTTCTTGACACTTGAAGGTTTAAAAATTATTTATGAAAAGAACAACAAACTTGAGGGAATAGATTGAGAGTGATTTTTTGTTAAAGATTTTAGCACCCATGGCAGGCTACACAGACATAGCCTTTAGGGAAGTGGCTACTGAAAAGGGCGCAGACATAACTGTAACTGAAATGGTGTCGGCCATGGCACTTGTATATGAAAACAAAAAAACTATAGACCTCTTGGACATATCTCCTAAAGAGAAGAAAGTTGCAGTCCAAATCTTTGGCAGCGACCCAGATGTCATGGGTCAGGCTGCAAGAATTTTAAATGATTACGACTTTTCTTATGTTGACATAAATATGGGCTGCCCTGCACCAAAGATTGTAAAAAATAATTCGGGCTCCCATCTCCTAAGTGACCCCTCACTGGTTTACGATATTGTAAAGTCTGTTGTAAAAAATTCTAACAAGCCTGTCACTGCAAAGGTCCGTAAGGGGATCGGTGGTCTATCTTCCATGAAGGCTATAAAAAACATTGAGGTGGCAGGTGCGACCTTTGTCACAGTTCACGGAAGAACGAGGGAAGAATACTACACAGGTAAGGCTGACTGGGACTTCATAAAAGAAGTGAAGGCAAATGTTAAAATTCCTGTCATAGGAAATGGAGATGTTGACAGTCCAGAAGATGCAATAGAAAAAATAAATTATTCCAAGGTTGATGGTCTAGCAATAGGTCGTGGGGCAATAGGTAACCCTTACATCTTTAATCAAATAGAAGAACTTATAAAAACTGGCGACTACTACAAGCCAAGTGACAAGGAAAAATTACTTTTAATGATTGATGAGCTTGAAAGAAAAATTTCTTACAAGGGAGAGAAGCTTGGCATACTTGAAATGAGAAAGGTCTATGCAGAATATTTTAAGGGAATGAAGGACTCCAAAGAAGTTAGGAACAAGCTAAACAACTTAAAGGACAAGGAAGAAATTTTAAAAACAATAAGTGACTATATAGATAAAATTTAAATTTTCAAACTCTGTAATCTTTGCAGAGTTTATTTTTTTATAAAATTAAAAAAGTTGATGAAAGTCCTCTAGTCGCTTAATCTTCTTGACATTTAGAAGCCTATAAATTATAATGGCTTAGATTAAAAGGTTTTGTGAAAGGCGGCTGACGCCTTATTTTTTATATAATTGAGGGAGAGAGAGTTTTGGAAAAAGATATATTTTTTACACCGGAAGGTTTAGAAAAAATCGAAAATGAAATTGAGTATTTAAAAACAGTTAGAAGAAAAGAAGTTTCTGAAAGAATTAAGGTAGCTCTTGGCTATGGTGACCTTTCTGAAAACTCTGAGTATGACGAAGCTAAAAACGAACAAGCACAAGTTGAAGAGAGAATCGCTAAGCTTGAAATGATGGTTCGTAATGCTAAAATTATTGATGAAAAAGATTTAAATACAGATGTTGTCAACATAGGATCCAACGTAAAAGTTAGAGAACTTGACACAATGGAAGAAGACGAGTACACAATTGTTGGTTCAGCAGAAGCAGACCCACTTGAAGGAAAAATTTCTAACGAATCACCAGTTGGTTCAAAACTTATTGGCAACCGTGTTGGCGATGTAGTTGAAGTTGAAGTTCCAGACGGAATTATCAAGTACGAAATTTGTGGAATAACTATTTAGGAGGCAGTTTGTGAAGAAAACAGAAGATGCAAATCTAAATGAAATGCTTTTGTTAAAGAGACAAAAGCTTGATGAATTAAAAAAGGAAGGCAAAGACCCCTTTGTCAACGAAACTTATGATGTAACTGCACATTCAGTGGGAATTAAAGAAGAATTCAACGAAGCAGATGAAAGAGAAGTTTCTATTGCTGGACGTATTATGAGCAAGAGACGTCACGGAAAAATTTGCTTCCTAGACCTTAGAGACTCAGAAGGCAACATCCAAGTTTTTGCAAGAAAGGATGTCCTTGAAGATAAATACGAAGACGTTAAGGGCATTGACATTGGAGATATTGTCGGCGTTAAGGGAATTGTATTTAAGACAGAAGCTGGAGAAATCACAGTTCGTGCAACTGATATAACTCTACTTTCAAAGTCCCTACAAATTCTTCCAGAAAAATTCCACGGACTTAAGGACCCAGACCTAAGATACAGACAAAGATATGTTGACTTAATTGTAAATCCTGAAGTTAAGGATGTATTTATTAAGAGAAATAAAATTATCAAGAAGATAAGAGAGTTCCTAGACAATAAGGACTTCCTAGAAGTTGAAACACCAATCCTTGGTACCGTAGCAGGTGGAGCAAACGCAAGACCTTTCTACACTCACCACAACACTCTTGACATTGATATGCAACTAAGAATTGCAAATGAATTATTCCTAAAGAGACTAATTGTTGGTGGCTTCGACAAGGTTTATGAAATGGGCAAGATGTTTAGAAACGAAGGAATGGACACTAGACACAATCCTGAATTTACAAACATTGAACTTTACCAAGCCTATGTTGACTACGAAGAAATGATGAGAATAACTGAAGACCTATTTGAATACGTAGCTCTTGAAGTTCTTGGAACAGATACAATTAACTACCAAGGAACAGAAATTTGCCTAAAGGCACCTTGGAAGAGAATTACCATGATTGATGCAGTTAAAAAATATGCTGACGTTGACTTTAACGAAATTGATACAGACGAAAAGGCAAGAGAAATTGCAAGAGAAAAGGGCATTGAAGTTCATGAAAATGACACATGGGGCAAGCTTCTTTCAGAAATGTTTGAAGAATTCTGTGAAGAGCACCTTGTTGAACCAACTTTTGTAATTGGTCACCCAGTAGATGTTTCTCCACTTGCAAAGAGAAATCCTAAGGACCCAAGACTTACACAAAGATTTGAAGCCTTCATTAACACTTGGGAATTTGCCAATGCCTTCTCAGAACTTAATGATCCAATAGATCAAAGACAAAGATTTGAAGCTCAAGTTGCAGAAAAGGCAGCAGGAGATGACGAAGCTCACCCAATGGATTCAGACTTCATCAACGCAATTGAAGTTGGTCTACCTCCAACAGGTGGACTTGGAATTGGTGTTGACAGGATGATTGTCCTTCTAACAGATCAACCAAGCATTAGGGACGTATTATTATTCCCAACAATGAAACCACTTGGAGCTGAAGTTGCTGAAATAAAAGCTAACAAGGCTGCAGATGAAAAGGCAAGTGTAAAGCTTGACATGTCAAAGGTAAAGGTTGAACCTCTATTTGAAGACATGGTAGACTTTGATACCTTCTCAAAATCTGACTTTAGAGTTGTAAAAGTTAAGAACTGTGAAGAAGTTCCAAAGTCAAAAAAACTTTTGAAATTTACATTAGATGATGGTTCTGAAAAAGAAAGAGTTATTTTATCTGGTATTAAGGAATATTACAGCGCAGAGTCTTTAATTGGAAAGACACTACTTGCGATTTGTAATCTTCCTCCTCGTAAGATGATGGGAATCGACTCAGAAGGTATGATTATATCTGCAATTTGTGAGTACGACGGAAAAGAAAAACTTAACTTAATAATGTTGGATGATAATATTCCAGCAGGATCAAAATTATATTAAAGAACACGCTAATTATGAAACTGGGGTTTGTTATGAATCCCAGTTTAATTTTTAGGAGTATGTATGAGATGGATAATTAGAATAATTTTATTACTGATAAGATTAGTGTTGAGTTTGCTCATAGCTTTTTTAACCTTCATATTAAGTTTGAGTACTGCGTTGTTAAGCGTAGTTTCTACTTTAATTTTTATAATTGGATTAGCTAGCATTTTTCAAGGAGACAAGCAAATTGTAATTGAAGCACTAATATTAGCATTTTTATTTAGTCCATTTGGATTACCTAAATTAGGTATATATGTTATTGGATTATTAGAATTATTAAACTATACAATAAAATCAATTTAAAGAAAAATAAATATTAGACAATCGTAGACGATAGAAGATAATAATTCTGTCGTCTTTTTTATTTCAAAGAAAGGAGGTAGGAATGAATTTTGATTATTTTTATAGTAGGCAATCTGAGATGTATAACTTCATTAGGTTTCCTATGGTATTAATGGAAGATGAGGTTTTTGAGAGCATTTCTATTGAAGCTAAAGTTTTGTACTCATATATGCTTAATAGAATGGGTCTTTCATATAAAAATGGCTGGATAGATGAAGATGGAAAAGTCTTTATTTATTACACAATTGAAAGTATAAAAGATCAATTTAATTGTGCAAGTGAAAAAGCAAATAAATTAATAGCTGAGCTTGATATTAAATCAGGGATAGGACTTATTGAAAAGAAAAGACAAGGACTTGGAAAGCCTAATAGAATTTATGTTAAAGACTTTATGAGCATATTTAATAATATGGAATTAAAAAATCAAGAAGTTCGAAAAACAAAATTCCAGAAGTTCGATAATCGAAATTCAAGAGATTCGAATATCGAAAGTCAAGATTTTCGAAAATCGGAAGGTAACTATAACAATATTAGTAATAATGAGTTAAGAAAGAATGATTTTAGTAAGGGACAAAAGCCTTATGGAATATATAAAAACATATTTTTGACTGATGAAGAATACAAGGACTTAACAAATGAGTTAGGAAACAGAATTAATGAGTACATTGATAGGTTGTCGTCATATATGAAAGCAAATAACAGAGTGTATCAAGATCACAAGGCAACAATAATTAATTGGTATCTTAATGATCAGGCAAAAAATATTAATGAAAATTCAACAAAAAAGATGAATTACGATATAGGAGAGAGTTTATGAAAAACTTAAAAGATTTTGTATTAAGAGAAAATGATATTGAAAGAAATGGACATATCTATTGCAAAGTATGTGGTACAAGAGTAGATGGAGAATTACTTGACCTTGGATTTACAAAGTTTATTCCTAGAATTAAATGTGAATGTGAAATAAAAAGAGATAAGGAAAACGAAGAAAGAGAAAGACTGATGAGAATATCGACATTGAAAAGAGATTGCTTCTCATCGCCGCTCCAACACCAATATACTTTTGAGAAATTCTTAAATGAAAAAGGTCAAGCCTATAAGGTTGCCTATAATTATGCTAAAAGTTTTGAACAAATGAAGGAAGACAATGTTGGACTTTTATTTTATGGAGATGTTGGTAGTGGGAAAACTTACCTTGCTTGTGCAATAGCAAATGAATTAATCGAAAGAACACAAGTTAGAGTTAAGATTTTGAATTTATCTCAGGTAATAAATCAAATACAAAAATCTGTATTTAAGGTTGATTCAAATGAAATAATAAGTAACCTCTCTAATATTCCTTTGTTAATCTTAGATGACCTTGGAATTGAAAGGGATACATCTTATGCAAGAGAGCAAGTATATAACATTATAAACTCAAGATACTTAAAGGGTAGGCCGACAATTTTTACTACAAACTTATCATTGGAAATTATTCAAAATCCTAATATTGACCTTGAGTATCAGAGGATATATTCAAGAATACTTGAAATGACAATACCAGTTAAAGTTACGGGAGAAGATTTTAGAAGAAAAATCCATCAAGAGAAGTTAAGAAAATACAAAGAGTTACTTTTATATGGAGGTGGAATAGATGATTAATGAAGAAGTATCTAGGTCGAGTCTTAACCTTGAAGTAAGGCTTGCAAAAGCAACAAGTAAAGCAATTCTTGATGCCTTAAAGAAAGTTCACAAGCAAATAGAAGATCAAGGAGGCTTGAAAAATGTAATAAAAAATAATGGAGAAGAAGTAAAACTAAAAGATATGGTTAAAAAGGGACAGTTAGAAGAAATTAATCTAAAAGATCCTGAGTTAAAAGAATTAAAGAAAATTTTAAACAAACACGGAGTGAAGTTTTCTGTTATGAAAGATAAGGAAACTGGTAACCACTCTGTGTTTTTTCAATCTAAGGATATAAAGGTAATGGAACATGCCTTTAAAAAAGCAGTTAAGGCTTCTGAAAAAAAGGCCGATAGAAAAGATTCAATAACGAAGACTATAAATAAGTTTAAAGATATGGCTAAGGACACCATTAGTAAAGATAAAGTTAAAAATAAACATAAGGAGCAAAGCTTATGATAAGTAATTTAAAAACATTTGAAAATAAGAATTTTGGGAAACTCACTGTTATAGAAAAAGACGGTGAGTTTTTCTTTATAGCAAATGAAGTAGCAACTATGCTAGGATATGTCAATCCCAGAAAAGCTATTTATGACCATGTAGACGAAGAAGATAAGGGTGTAACGAAATGGAACACCCCTGGAGGAATACAGAATATTTCAATAATTAACGAATCAGGATTGTATTCACTTATCCTCTCATCAAAACTACCACAAGCAAAAATATTCAAAGCTTGGGTAACTAGAGAAGTCTTACCAAGTATTAGAAAAAACGGAGGATATATAGTAGGGCAAGAAAAGAAAACTAATGAAGATCTACTTGCAGATGCAATTCTTGTAGCCAATAGAATTATTGCTGAAAGAGAAGAAGAAATTGAAGAATTAAGACCAAAGGCAGATTATTATGACAAATTAGTAGATTATAACCTACTTACAAACTTTAGAAATACTGCCAAAGAGTTAGGAATACCACAAAATCAATTTATAAGTTTTCTAATGGATAAGGGATTAATTTACAGAGATAAGAAAAAGAAACTCTTACCTTATGCAGATAAGAACAAGGGATATTTTGAAGTAAAAGAATGGATTGATCCACTAGGTACACTTGTAGGAATACAAACATTAATAACACCAAAGGGAAGACACTACCTACTAATTTTATTAGATAGTGAAGGTTTCTACGATGAATAAGATATTAGAAGCCATTCTTTCTGATATTAAAAACCTAATTAAAATAGACAACCCAAAGAAATTTATATTATCAAACATTCCCTATCTATCATTCTTCTACATTGGAAATATCTTTTCTAAGCACATCAATTCTTATGTAGGAGGAGATATTATTGATAAAATAATGGTGGGAATTTCTGATATAGGAACTTTATCTTATATACCAAGCCTTAATCCAAGGGACTTGTTAGTAGGTATTTCAGTTGCTGCTACTGTTAAGCTAATTGTTTATAGCAAAGGTAAAAACAAAAAGAAATATAGGCAAGGTAAGGAATATGGATCTGCAAGATGGGGAGAAAGCAAGGATATTGCTCCATACATTGACCCTAAGTTTGAAAACAATGTTCTTATAACTAATACCGAAAGACTAACAATGAACTCAAGACCTAAAAACCCTAAATACGCTAGAAATAAAAATGTATTAGTAATAGGTGGTTCTGGATCAGGTAAGACAAGATTTTATGTAAAGCCAAATCTAATGCAAATGCACTCTTCCTATGTAGTAACAGACCCTAAAGGCACGCTTGTGTTAGAGTGTGGGAAAATGCTTTATGAAAATGGATATGACATAAAGATATTAAACACAATAAACTTTAAAAAATCTATGAAATACAATCCCTTTGCTTATTTGAGAAGTGAAAAAGATATTTTAAAGCTTGTCCAAACTATAATTGCTAACACCAAGGGAGATGGAGAAAAGGCAGGAGAAGATTTCTGGGTAAAGGCTGAAAAGCTATATTACACTGCCCTTATCGGTTACATTTATTATGAAGCACCAGAAGAAGAAAAGAACTTTAAGACGCTTTTGGATATGATTGATGCAAGTGAAGTCAGAGAAGATGCCGAAACCTATATGAACCCAATTGATAGGCTCTTTGAAGCTCTTGAAAAGAAAGATCCAAGTCATTTTGCAGTTAAGCAATATAAGAAATATAAACTGGCAGCAGGAGTAATAGAATTAAGGAGAACACTTAATCACTATTTTAGTGAAATATGTACTTCTTAATTCTTTTTTTATTGAAAAATTAAGAGAAAGGGGGTAAAAATGAGGAATTTTGAAAAGATAACAGCACTCTATGAGAGATTAAGTCGTGATGATGAACTGCAAGGAGAGAGTAACTCTATCATCAATCAGAAAAAAATATTGGAAGAATACGCAAGCAAAAATAATTTGTCAAACATCATTCACTTTACAGATGATGGAATCAGTGGAACGCAGTTTGACAGACCGGGATTTATGGCAATGATGAACGGAGTCAATCAAGGAAATATTGGTTGTATCATTGTAAAAGATATGAGCAGACTTGGCAGAGATTATCTCAAAGTCGGTCAATGTATGGAGATACTAAGACAAAAGGGCGTAAGACTAATCGCTATCAATGACAATGTAGATAGTTTTTACAGAGAAGATGATTTTACCCCTTTTAGAAATATCATGAACGAATGGTATGCAAGAGATACATCAAGAAAAATCCAATCGACTTTCAGGTCAAAAGGCGAAAGTGGGAAACATACTGCAAGTACACCGCCTTATGGCTATATCAAAGATGAAAAAGATAAAAACAAGTGGATAGTAGATGAAAAAGCAGCAGAGATAGTAAGGCGAATATTTAACCTGACCATGCAAGGAAATGGTCCGTATCGAATAGCAAAGATATTGGAGAGTGAAAAAGTAGATATACCAGCCTATCATCAACAGAAATTAGGCTATGGACTATATCAAAGCAAAAACTTTGAACATCCCTATCGTTGGTGCAGCTCAACCATAGCAAGCATTTTAAAGAAACAGGAATACTTGGGACATACAGTCAATTTCAAAACAAGAAAACACTTCAAGGACAAGAAAAGCAAATATGTATCCGAGGATAACTGGCTTATTTTTGAAAATACACACGAGCCAATTATAGATCAAGAAACCTTTGACAATGTGCAAAGGATAAGAGGAAATGTAAAAAGGTATCCTGACGGTTGGGGAGAATATCACCCACTCACAGGACTGATGTATTGTGCAGATTGTGGAAGTAAAATGTATGTTCATAGAACAAGCAATTACAAAAATATACCCTATTACACTTGCAGTGCCTATACTAAAACACCTTGTGGCATGCTTTGTCCATCAGCACACAGAATAAAAGCGGAAGTAGTCTTAAATTTAATACAAGACACACTAAAAGATATTAAAAAATACCTTGATGAAGATAATGAAGCCTTTATCTGTTCCATTCAAAATGAAATGGAAGAAAAAGAAAAAATAGAGATAGAAAAGAAAAAGGTAAGATTAACGGAAAGCCAAAACAGACTTAGGGAACTCGAACGACTTATGTGCAGAATTTACGAAGATATGATCCTTAACAAAATACCAAATAGCAGATATGAGATACTAAACAATCAATATGAAACAGAGCAGATAACTTTAAGCAAAGAGATCAAAGATTTAGAGCAGCAGGTATCAAGATATGAAAAAGAAACAGACAGAGCAAGAAAATTTATATCTCTTATCAGTCGTTATGAAAACTTTGATGAACTTACAACTACAATGATAAATGAGTTTGTAGAAAAGATTATCGTACATGAAAGAGATAGAAAAGGAAGTCAGACATCAAAGCAAAAGATAGAAATTTACTTTAATTTCATAGGTAATTACGAACTACCACAGGCGGAGTTAAGCGAAGAAAAAAAACAAAAACTTGAGGAAGAAGAAAGAAAAATCGAAGAAAGAAAAGACAAGCTACATCAAAATTACCTAAAGCGTAAAGCGAGTGGAAAACAGAAAGAGTATGAAGATAAATATAAGGCAAGAAGAGAACAGAAGAAACAGGAGAAAATAAAGGTTTTGAAAAGAGTGGGGATACCGGTGAGTGAGTATATAAAAACAAATATTTAAATCTATCTTGACAAATATTGAATTTTAATTTATTATTAAATGTAGATTCAGTATTGGAATAGAAAGAGGTGTGCTATGGCACAAGTATTAAAAGAAGAAGTTAGAAATAGAATACTCGAAGCAGCAGAAAAAGTATTTTATAAAAAGGATTATAGAGGTGCCAAATTAACAGAAATTGCAAAAGAAGCAGATATTCCTGTGGCACTAATTTATACCTATTTCAAAAATAAGGCAGTTTTGTTTGATGCAGTAGTAAGTTCTGTTTATATAAACTTCGAGTCAGCTTTTAATGAGGAAGAATCTTTGGAAAAAGGTTCTGCTTCTGAAAGGTTTGATGAAGTTGGAGAAAATTATATTCATGAACTTTTAAAAGATCGTAAGAAGTTAATTATTTTAATGGATAAAAGCTCAGGTACAAAGCATACAGAAGCAAAACAAAAACTCATATCGCAAATGCAGGTTCATATTGAAGTAAGTTTAAAAAGACAATCGAAACAGGAATATGATCCAATGCTTGCCCATATTTTAGCCAGTAACTTTACAGAGGGACTTCTTGAAATAGCAAGGCATTATCAAAGTGAAAAGTGGGCAAAAGATATGCTAAAACTTATTGCAAAGTGTTATTACAAGGGAGTGGAATCATTGTAAGTTGATTTGATATTTAAATGCGATAAATTTAAATTTTTGGAGGAGATATTTTGAAGATATATAAAGATAAAGAAGAACTGAAATCTGAGATAAATAAAAGTTTTGAAAAGTATATTTCTGAATTTGATATTATTCCTGAATCTCTCAAAGATAAGAGAGTCCCTGAAGTTGACAGAACACCAGCAGAAAATCTTGCTTATCAACTCGGATGGACAACATTAGTTTTGAAATGGGAAAAAGATGAGAAAAACGGTTTTGAAGTAAAGACACCGTCGGATATGTTTAAATGGAATCAACTTGGAGAATTATATCAGTGGTTTACCGATACTTATGCTCATTTATCGATAGAAGAATTAAAGAAACGATTGAAAGAAAATATTATATCTATCTATACAATGATTGATACACTAAGTGAAGAAGAATTATTTCAACCGCATATGAGAAAATGGGCTGATGAAGCTACTAAAACAGCGACATGGGAAGTTTATAAGTTTATTCATGTTAATACGGTTGCCCCTTTTGGAACGTTTAGAACTAAGATTAGAAAATGGAAAAAGATTGTGCTATAATTTTTGATTTGCTGATACAGTAATTTAAAAAAATATAGTGATCGGATAAAATAGACTTTGCGTAATCAGCAAAGTCTTACTTTAAACCTTAATACTGAATTAAAATTCAATATTATTCAATTTTGAAAGGAGAGTTGTTCATGCCGGAAAAAGAATTAAGGAAAAAAGTGATTGGGAAAAATAGTTTATCCAATTCACTTCTTGCTTTAAAAATAGTATTTGATTTGATACCACAAATCTTACTTGTATATTTGATTAGTTCTTTAATCACAAACAATATTAACGAAGGTAATTTAAAGTATATATTCTTGGGAATCTTTATATCGTTTGTATTAAAAGGAGTGTTTTATTATTTTGCAACAAAGGTTGCCCATGAGAAAGCATACGAAAAATTAACAGAACTTAGGTTAGATATTATCGGTCATCTGAAAAAACTAAGTTTGGGATTCTTTAAAGAACATAATACAGGAGAGCTTACCAACATTGTTCAACATGATGTAGAGCAAGTGGAAGTATACCTTGCCCATGGTCTTCCTGAAATAATGGCAGTTACACTTCTGCCTACCATTATTTTTGTAGCTATGATTTTTGTGGATTGGCGTCTTGCTCTTGGGATGATTGCCGGAGTTCCACTCATGTATTTGGTAAAAGTTCTTTCACAGAAAACAATGGATAAAAACTTTGCGATTTACTTCAATCATGAAAACAGAATGAGAGAAGAGCTAATGGAATATGTAAAAAATATTTCTGTGATTAAGGCTTTTGCTAAAGAAGAGGAAATTAGTGAAAGAACATTAAAAACGGCAAGAGAATATATTTACTGGGTTAAAAAGAGCATGGGGATGGTTACAATTCCAATGGGACTCATTGACATATTTATGGAAATTGGAGTGGTTATTGTCATGATTTTGGGAAGCATATTTCTTTATCATGGAAATATTACAACGCCTAATTTTATCCTTGCCATTATTTTATCGTCTGCTTTTACTGCTTCTATAAGTAAGACAGCTACATTGCAACATTTTTCTATTGTGTTTAAGGAAGCGTTAAAGGCGATAGGGAAAGTATTAACAGTTCCACTTCCAAACAAAAAGACAGAACAAGGTTTAGAATTTGGAAACATAGAATTTAAAGATGTGAATTTTGCATACGGAAAAGATAGCTTTGAGCTTAAAAATATCAATTTGAATTTTAAGAAAAATAGTTTGAACGCCTTTGTAGGAGCAAGCGGTTGTGGAAAGAGTACGGTATCTAATTTGCTTATGGGATTTTGGGATGCAGATGAAGGACAAATACTGATAAATGGAAAAGATATAAAAGAATATAGTCAAGAAAATATCTCAATGCTGATTGGTAGTGTGCAACAAGAAGTTATCCTTTTTGACTTAAGTATTTTTGAAAATATAGCAATTGGAAAACTAAATGCAACAAAAGAAGAAGTCATAGAAGCTGCTAAAAAAGCAAGATGCCATGATTTTATTTCAGCATTGCCAAATGGATATGAAACACGAGTAGGTGAAATGGGAGTTAAGTTATCCGGTGGAGAAAAACAAAGAATCTCTATAGCAAGAATGATACTGAAAAATGCACCGATTTTAATATTAGATGAAGCAATGGCGGCTGTTGATAGTGAAAATGAAAGACTTATCGGCGAAGCAATTGACGATTTAAGCAAGGATAAAACCATCATTACAATTGCTCATCATCTAAATACGATTAGAGATTCAGACCAAATTATTGTTATGGATAAGGGTGTTGTTCTTGATGCAGGAAGCAATGAAGAGCTGATGAAAAGATGTGATTTTTATAAGGATATGGTTGAAGCACAGAACAAGGTAGATAGATGGAATTTGAAAGAGGTGGTAACAGAAAATGTTTAGAGAAATGTTAAAACTACTTACAAAAACTGGCAAGAGAGATTTGATTATATCGAGTGTATTCTTTGCCCTTTATGGACTAAGCTCCATAGCTATGATTGTGATCGTATTTTCTATACTGTTCCAAATATTCGATGGAACGAGCTTAGCAAGTCTATATAAATATTTTATTGCGATTGGATTACTTGTAGTGTTCAAAGGTATTTGTAATATGGTTGCAGATATGAAAAAGCATAGTGCAGGTTTTGATATTGTTCAGCAAATCAGAGAACGCATGATTATCAAATTAAAAAAATTCAGCTTAGGATTTTATACCAACGAAAGACTGGGCGAGATCAATACAATTTTACACAAAGATGTTGATAATATGTCCCTTGTTGTAGGACACATGTGGTCAAGAATGTTTGGTGATTTTTTGATAGGTGCAGTCGTATTTGTTGGTCTTGCAAGTATTGATTTCAAACTTGCTATTATTATGGCTGTATCTGTTCCGATTGCACTTATCTTTCTATATCTGACAATTAAGCAATCTGAAAAAATAGAAAATCAGAACAACTCAGCACTTCTTGATATGGTTAGCTTATTTGTTGAATATGTTAGAGGAATACCTGTACTAAAGAGTTTTTCAAACAATAAGAGCTTAGATAATGAGCTTATGAACAAAACGAAAAAGTTCGGAGAAACAAGTAAAGCAGCTTCAAGATTCAAGGCAAAACAGTTATCTATATTTGGTTTTTTACTGGATATTGGATATTTAGTTCTTTTAATTGCAGGAGCAATACTTGTTATAAAGGGAAATCTCGATGTGCTTAATTTTATTATCTTTGCGGTAATTTCAAAAGAGTTTTATAAGCCGTTCGCTTCTATGGAACAACACTATATGAACTATGTTTCGGCGGTAGATAGTTACGAAAGACTTTCAAGAATTTTATATGCAGATGTAATCCCGGATAAAGTGAATGGAATTGTTCCGAAAGATAATGATATAGCTTTTGATAACATTGGATTTTCCTATGAAAAAGATGAATTTAAAATGGAAAAATTGAGCTTTTCTATTGCTGAAAAAACAATGACAGCCTTAGTTGGAGAATCAGGTAGTGGAAAGACCACTATAACCAACTTACTTCTAAGATTTTATGATGTGCATAAAGGAAAAATTACACTCGGAGGAATTGATATAAGGGATATTCCTTATGATGAGCTTTTAGACCGTATTAGCATTGTCATGCAGAATGTTCAATTGTTTGATAACACGATTGAAGAAAATATCAGAGTAGGTAAAAAAGGAGCTACAAAAGAGGAAATCATTGAAGCTGCAAAGAAAGCAAGAATACATGATTTCATTATGAGTTTACCAAAAGGTTATGAAACTGATATTGGCGAAAATGGAGGAATTTTATCAGGTGGACAAAGACAAAGAATATCTATTGCAAGAGCTTTTCTAAAAGATGCACCGATTTTAATTCTTGATGAAATGACAAGTAATGTTGATCCTGTAAATGAATCTTTGATACAGGATGCTATTACAGAACTTGCAAAGAATAGAACTGTACTTGTAGTGGCTCATCATTTAAAAACAATTCAAAAAGCTGACCAAATTCTCGTATTTCAAAAAGGAAATTTACTTGAAAAAGGAAAGCATGGTGAACTTCTTGCAAAAAATGGTTACTACACAAAATTATGGAAAGCTCAGTATGAGGTATAACCATGATTTTGCTAAAAAATGTTTATTATGAATGGGAAGATGGACGAACTGCTTTAAAAAATGTCAATCTTGAAATTAGAAAAGGTGAATTTGTTTTAATTTCAGGGAAAAGTGGAAGTGGTAAAAGTACTCTTGGAAGTGTGATGAATGGTCTTATTCCACATTATTACAAAGGCAAAATGAAAGGGGAAGCCTTTGCGTCCGGAAAAGATATAAGCAAATTATCGCTTCATGAAATAGGGCGTATTGTAGGTACTGTATTTCAAGATCCAAGAAGTCAATTTTTCACGACAACGACAGATGAAGAAATAGCTTTTGGGCTTCAAACTATCTGCAAATCAAGATATGAAATCAAACAGAGAGTAGAAGAAGTATATGCAGAGCTGGATATTGAGGAACTGAAAGGAAAATCTGTTTTTGAATTATCAAGCGGGCAGAAACAAAAGATAGCTATTGCAAGCATCTATGCAATGAATCCGAAAGTTTTAATTTTAGATGAGCCTTCAGCAAATTTGGATATGAAAGCAACATTTGACCTATTTTTAATTTTGGAAAAATTAAAGAAAAAGGGAACAACTGTTGTTCTAATTGAACATCGTTTGTACTATGTAAAATCTTTATTTGACCGTTTTCTTTTGGTTAAAGATGGAGAGATTGCACAGGACTTGAGTCGGGAAGAAGTTATCCATCTTGAAGGGAAGTTTTGGGATGATAATGGACTAAGAACTCTTGAATTAAAAGAATACAGGATAAGTGAGAAGAAAGATTTATATCAATTAAATGATGAAAGTATCAGTGGGAAAGGCTTGAAATTTTGTTACCCAAGTGCAACTAAGGTTGGAAATAAGCAAAATCAATACATCTTAAATCATCTTGATTTCAATATGGAGTGCGGAATAGCCATTGGTCTTATCGGCTTAAATGGTACCGGAAAAACTACCTTTGCAAGAGTGATTTCAGGACTTGAGAAGATAAAAGAGGGGAAGATATGGACGGGGAAAGATAATTCGCTTAATCATAAAGATTTAATGGATATGTCATATTTTGTCTTTCAAGATTCAGACTATCAGTTGTTTTCGGAAAGTGTACTTGATGAAATGCTGCTTGGTATTTCAAGTAAAGATAAAAAAGAAAATACTCAAAAGGCAAAGTCTATTTTGAATGTACTTGGCTTAGATAAATACATTGATAAGCATCCGTTTGCTTTATCAAGAGGAGAAAAACAAAGACTCACAATAGCTTGTGGAATGATGAAACAGGCAAAAGTTTTTATCTATGATGAACCAACATCAGGTTGTGATAAAGACTCAATGCTTTCAGTGGCAAAATTAATTGAAGAACAATTAAAAAATGGAACAACAGTTTTGGTGATAAGTCATGATTTTGAGTTTTTAGCGAACACAGTGAGTAAGCTCTGGGTAATGGGAGATGGAAAAATAGAAAGTGTTTTGAATATGAGTGAAAGTAATAAAATTCTCATATTGGACAAGATGAGAGGAGGTAGATAACTTGATGGATAGAAAAACAGTCGATCCGAGAATAAAACTTACTCTACTTCCAATTGTTGGATTTACGAGCTTTTTTATAAGCGATACAATTCTACTTTTCGGACTGATTCTCTTTGCCTTTTTTCTGTATGTATACAGCAGTATGTGGAAAAGAGCATTACGCTTTATTTTGTTTTTTGTGATTTTATACTGCATAGAGTTATGGCTTGGAAAGTTTTGTGAAGCAAGTATCGTATTTGCAATATATATGTTTATTTACTTTGCATCAAGGATGACCTTAATTGCTATGTTTGGTGGATATATAACAAAGACTACAAGTGTAAGTGAAATGCTTGAAGCATTAAATAGAATGAAAGTACCAAGAAGCATTGGTATACCTTTTAGTGTTTTGCTTAGGTTTGTACCAACTATAAAAATAGAACTCAAGGCATTAAAAGAGAATATGAAGATTCGAGGAATCGTAACAAGTAGATTTTTTCCCTTGCTACATCCAATTAAATATATTGAATATACGCTTGTTCCGCTTTTAATGAGAATGATTAAGATTTCAGATGAACTGTCAGCTTCAGCACTCATTAGAGGACTTGATAGTGATGAGAACAGGGTTACATTAACAAAATTGAGGTTTAGAACAACGGATTTGTTGATTGGACTATTAGGAGCTTTGATGATTGCTCTTGTGATAGTAATACAGAAAATTTATTAGGAGGACTTTTATGAAAAACAAATTAAATGGTCGTGATTTTATTACAATCGGAATCTTTAATGCAATTGGAATTGTCATATACATGGCGGTTGCATTTGCTATGGCAACAACAGTGATTGGAGGATTTATTGCTTCAGGAGTTAGCTTTATGGTAGCTGCTACCGTTTATATCCTTATGGCTTTGAAAGTTAAAAAGAAGGGCGTATTTACAATATCAGGAACGCTTCTTGGTTTAATTGCATTGTCAGGAGGACATTTGCCTCATGCAGTCTTTGCTGTAATCGGTGGAATTATATGTGATTTGATTATAGGAAATTATGAGAGCAAGGGACGAATGATTATTGGATATGGGATATTTGCATTAGCGGATTTTTTAGGGACAGTAATTCCTGTGATTTTATTCGGAACAGCTTCTTTTGTGGAAAGAGCATCAAAATGGAAAATGAGTGAAGCACAAATAAATGAAGCATTATCTTATTTCAAAGTTTCATGGGCAGTAGGCTTTGCCTTGATAACATTTGTTCTTGCTTGCATAGGAGCATTCGTTGCAACAAAGATACTCAAAAAGCATTTTGAAAAAGCAGGAGTGATTTAATAATAAATTTACTTAGGAGGGAAAATAATGGAGGGATAATTATGTCAAAACTTATAGTTTCGGTTTTCACAGAACGATATAATTATCCTTTTTTATTCTTGGAATTGCTTACACATAGCAATAATACTTTACCAGAAACGACCAAATAGAAAATTATATAAAACATTAGTTTTTAAGCCGAGAGGACTTTTTACGCCAAAGTGTAGAAGTCCTCCTTTTTTATTCTCAAAACCAAAACAGAGAACTTAAAAAGGAGGATGACTAAGTGGCAAAGAAAGAATATTACCTTTATGTAAAAGGCAAAGCCGTACCTGTAAGTGAAGAAGTCTACAAAGCCTATTGGAAGATAACAGAGCATGAAAAGTATCTCCAAAGAAAAGATTGGAAGCATAATGTAATACCATTTTCGGCACTGGATCATGATGGACACTTTGTAGATAACATCATAGATGAAAAGATAGACTTAGAAAAAATTGTAGAAGTAAAAATGCGAATTGAAGAACTTCATAAAGCATTAAATACTCTTACAAAAGAAGAACGAGAACTAATGGAAGCCATCTTCTACAAAGAAGAAAGTCTAAGGTCAATCAGCAGAAGAGAGAAAGTTACACATCAAGCAATCAGTGGGAGGAGGGATAGGATTTTAGAAAAACTGAGAAAGATTTTAGAAGATAAAATCTAAAAACTTGGAAAGGTTAAGTGTCAAAAAAGGTGCTTAACCTTTCTTTATGGAAACAAGCAGATACCAAAACGGAGGAATTAAAAATGAAGAAAGAAAAAACATTACAGGAAGTACAGGAACAAATTTCTGAACTTCAGGAAGAAAGAGAAAAGTGCGATGTAAAGCTGAAACAATTACAAAATCAAGGCAAAAAATTAGAAAAACTGGCAAATGAAAAGGAACGAAAAAGAAGAAATCACAGGCTCATACAAAGGGGATTGATAGTAGAAAGGGTCATTAAAAATCCTCTAATATTTACCAATGAGGAGATAGAAAAACTGTTAAATATCTCTACTCACACAGAAGAATACAGACAAGCCTATGAAGAAATGATAAATGGGAAAGATATGGAAGATGAAACGGACATAGAGTAGATAAAATAAAAGACCTTAGTTTTTTCAGAAGCTCCCTGCAAGGGCAAAAAGCTCCGCAGGACGCAAAGCACCCTTTAGGGTGTATAATTGCGCCCTTAGTAAACTAAGGGATTTTAGCAAGTCTTTGAAAATCCAAAACTTAATAAAAACATACGGATAAAGCAGATAGGAAAAGATACAAAAAATAACCTGTCTGCTTTTTCCTTTACCTGAAAACAAACAAAAAATGAAAGGAGCTTAAAAGTGGCAGAAACATTTCACTTTAATATTTCTATGATAAGCAGAGGAAAAAGTAAATCGGCAGTTGCAAGTGCAGCATATATCTCTTGTGAGAAAATCAAAAATGAATGGGACGGAGAAGTTCATGACTATCATAATAAAAAAGGACTTTTACATTCAGAAATCTTCTTGCCGGAGAATGTCCCTATAGCATTAAAAGATAGAACTACATTATGGAACAGCGTTGAACTAAATGAGAAAGCAAGCAATGCACAGCTTGCAAGAAATTTTATCATTGCTCTACCAAAAGAATTATCCTTTGAAGAAAACAAGAAACTCATTACCGACTTCATACAAGAAAATTTTGTATCAAAAGGAATGATAGCAGACCTTGCAATTCATGATGAAAGTGCTGAAGAAAATAACAATATCCACGCTCATATTATGACTACTCTTAGACCGATCAATGAAAAAGGAGAGTGGCTGGCAAAAAGCAAAAAAGAATATGTTCTTGATGAAAAGGGAGAAAAGATAAAACTAAAAAGTGGTAATTACAAAACAAGAAAAGTAGAGCTGACAGATTGGAACGATAAAGGCAATGCAGAGAAATGGAGAGAGAATTTTGCAAGACTTTGTAATCAGTATTTAGAAAAAAATCATCAGGAAAAGAGAGTGGATCATCGCTCCTACAAAAGACAAGGGATAGAAGAAATCCCAACCATTCACATGGGAGCAAGTGCAAGTGCCTTAGAGAAAAAAGGAATAGAAACCGACAAAGGAAATATCAACAGAGAAATCAAAAAGCATAATTCTTTAGTAAAAGCCATTAAGAACAAGATAAAAGAAATCACTTCTTGGATAGACTCTTTACTTGGAAATCTGCAAGCAAAATACGATGAATATAAACAGACCAAGAAAGATGAACTGGAGAACAAAGCAGAACTTTTTAACCTCTACGAATACATCTCTATCTACAACGAGATACAGGGAGAAAAAATAAAAAATCTATCCTACTATGGACAGATAAAAAAAAGAAATGCAGACCTAAAGAGATTTGTAAAAGCAATCTACTATTTGAAAGATAATAAACTTCAAACCATAGCAGACCTACAAGAAAAAGTCTTTGAACTGGCAAAGCAAAGTAAAAAGATAAGTCGTGATATTCAAGAAAAAACACAAAGAATAAAAGACCTAAATCAGTGTGTAAGCTGCATAGACGCTATCAAAGAAAACAACGAAGTCTATCAGAAATACAAAAGCAAAACCATATTCAAAGACAGTTTTTACAATTCTAATAAAAAAGAAATAGACAGATACCTAAGATCAAGAAAGACCATAGAAAAGTTTACCGGGACATCAGCTATAAAATTAAATGATTGGCAAAAAGAAATCTCTAATCTTGAAAAAGAGATACAAGAGCTAACCGAAGATAAAACTAAAGTACAAGACGAATTTAAGCAGATAGATCATATCAAATATGCAGTAAAGATTGTCAATGATGAGTATGGAATAGATTTATCCATAGAGATAGACAAGGCAATTAAGAGAGGAGATAAACCAAGTGTAATTGCACAACTGAAAAAATTCCAAGAGCAAGAGGAAAGAAAGGGGCAGTACAAACAAAAAGTCAAGGAAAAGGCTAAAGAAAATGATAAAAATAAAGGGGAGGAAAGATAAAAATGGCAGACAATAGAAGATACTATTGGTTAAAATTGAAAGAAGATTTTTTTACAGATAAGAGAATAAAAAGGCTAAGAAAAATATCAGGAGGAGATACCTATACAATCATTTACCTCAAAT
>OAZW01000151.1_pt1 | contig 100315 bp, 77 predicted proteins | sample 1495231 | NCBI WGS metagenome assembly OAZW01 (sample SAMEA2580062, study PRJEB22360) | human gut metagenome | reverse complement strand
TGCCTACATCAGATGATTTATAAAATGCCTTCCCCGTTCCCCTTGCAGCCGATCCACTCTCCACCGCCATGCTAAGAATCTTGAAATGATTCTTCATCCTGAACATCTTGGCGAAATCGCCCAGGTAAGGGATCAACCCGACACCGCTCACCATGGCGTTCAAAAGGTCTCCCTGTTGAGCGTAAAGAGAGGCACTCAAGGCATCGGCGATTCCCGTGGGATCAACGATGCCCACGATATCAAGGGCGGCAAGCAATATCTCGTCACCCTGTAACGTGATACTTTTCGTGAAGAGCTTGCGGGCTCCTGTCCAATCGGGAACCGTGATCTTCAAATCGATCAAGCGGGTCGCGACGGTGACGGTCACCTCCTTGCTGATGGTTAACACGATATCCTCACCGTTTGGATCGATGTACAACACCGGGTTATTAGCGCAATAACCGTAAGGGCTCACGAATTCCAGCTTCGGGTCAACGTTGAACCAGCGACCGAGCGCGGGATCGTAAAAGCGGGAACCGAAGTCGTAAAGACCCAGCAACTTACCGCCGAGAGATTGATCCTGCAACTCTTTACCACTAAAAAGGTAACGATTCAGGTTCAAGTTCCCGTGACCGTGAGCCAAACCGAAAGGGTAATAACCCGTCGTCTGATCCGCCACGAGCGTGTTACCGCTCGCGTGACACAATACCCGCGTGCTTCCAAGGTGATCCCGTTTCATGTAATAGTAAACGTAACCGCCCGTCGATTTACGAGTTAAACCCTCGGGATGCACCAGGTAAAGCAACGTCTCGCCCGAGTACACCAGGGGACCCCTGTAACAAGTCAAAGAACTCCCCACACGTGTCGCCAGCTTCTCGCCGGAAGACATGTAAATATAAGAAACTTTTTCATTACCTACACGCACTTCTTCCGGCAAGTTCAAGATATTATAACTGATACTCGCTCCTCGAAGACCGTCAACCGTCAGGTTACCCCCGGCATCGTAAGCGTACGAGGTCCCGTTATTTCTTGCTACCTGGTTGCCATTATATTACCAGAAGGGGCGAGATAACACGCAACAACCTATCGTTAACAATATTCGTATAAAAAACATCGAGAAGTTTTTCCATTTTTATACTCCTCGATGGTATAGCATGCATCTACACGTCTAAAAATACTTACTAAGATTAATTTTTTAAACAAACATTTTAAACCTGACTTATTACAAAAATTAAATATTCAAAAATTCCCGTATTTCTTCTATCGTCTCTCGCTCTGACACATTCCGGACCTCTTTTATTACTTCAATATTATCAATTTGATTCTCATTAATAATCTCAAAATCGAAATCATAAGTTATGAATCTCCTATTTATAGACTTATTAGCAGCTAAATATACCAATTTACACCCTCTCTTGATTCCTATTGCTAAAAGATCTCCATCCCAATAGTCCACAATCTCCACTAGATTAAAATCTATTATTGATTTTAATCTAGTGATAAAACTCATTATTATATTATCTTTTACCATCATTTTGCAAAACGATTATCTATTAATAATTTTTTTACAGTACGATTCCCACTATTTAACGCTTCCTCAACTGTCATATTTAAATATTCCCCAGGAAAGACTCGTCTAATTGATGATTTCCTATTTTTCGATATGAAAGAACTAACCGTTTCATCTAAATTATTTAGAACTTGCCTAACAGTAGGACTATTTAAATTCATGTTGAACTTTCTTGCAAACATATCAGCCCTAGAAGCAGCTCCTAAAGAATTAAAAATAGAAGAAACACCATTATTAGCGAAACGGTGAAAGTTTTTTCCTGCCCCCGATCCACTCTCCACCGCCATACTAAGAATCTTGAAGTGATTCTTCATCCTGAACATCTTGGCGAAATCACCAAGATAAGGGATCAACCCCACTCCGCTTACCATCGCGTTCAAAAGGTCTCCCTGTTGAGCGTAAAGAGAGGCACTCAAGGCATCGGCAATACCCGTGGGATCAACGATGCCCACGATATCAAGGGCGGCAAGCAATATCTCGTCACCCTGTAACGTGATACTTTTCGTGAAGAGCTTGCGGGCTCCAGTCCAATCGGGAACCGTGATCTTCAAGTCGATCAACCGGGTCGCGACGGTGACGGTCACCTCCTTGCTGATGGTTAACACGATATCCTCACCGTTTGGATCGATGTACAACACCGGGTTATTCGCACAATAACCGTAAGGGCTCACGAACTCCAGCTTCGGGTCCACGTTCAACCACCGCCCGAGCGTGGGATCGTAAAAGCGGGAACCGAAGTCGTAAAAACCCAGCAACTTACCGCCAAGAGATTGATCCTGCAACTCTTTACCGCTAAAAAGGTAACGATTCAGGTTCAAGTTCCCGTGACCGTGAGCCAAACCGAAAGGGTAATAACCCGTCGTCTGATCCGCCACGAGCGTGTTACCGCTCGCGTGACACAATACCCGCGTGCTTCCAAGGTGATCCCGTTTCATGTAATAGTAAACGTAACCGCCCGTCGATTTACGAGTTAAACCCTCGGGATGCACCAGGTAAAGCAACGTCTCGCCCGAGTACACCAGGGGACCCCTGTAACAAGTCAAAGAACTCCCCACACGTGTCGCCAGCTTCTCGCCGGAAGACATGTAAATATAAGAAACTTTTTCATTACCTACACGCACTTCTTCCGGCAAGTTCAAGATATTATAACTGATACTCGCTCCTCGAAGACCGTCAACCGTCAGGTTACCCCCGGCATCGTAAGCGTAAGATGTCCCGTTATTGATCTTGCTTACCTGGTTACCGTCATACGTGTAAGACAATGACGAGGCGACTCCACTCGAACTCGTGCGGGTGAGCGAGGTCAGGTTACCGTTCAGATCGTACGTGATGTCTTTCTCGGCAAAACTCGAATGGGCATTCCAGGTCGTACCCGATTTCTTGTAAAGATGTGCCCCGGTTAACTGGCTTGAAGAATCGTAATTATAACTATACAAGTCGGTGACGTCACTACCGTTTCCCCACTTGACGTGACTCACGTTACCGTTATAACGGGGGGTGACCTTACCCGACAACCCGGTCTCGATATGCTCGAATCCCACCTCGTATGAGAAATTTCTTGAACGGGCAGCGACTTGCCGCCCGGCAATGTCATACGTGTATGTTGTCGTGTCCAGATCGTTGTGAATCATTTTACGGGAAACCCGGCCTAGGTCGTCATACTCGTAACTCGATAGCGTCACGAGCCCGTTAGCGTTATCGCCCGTGACTTGTTGTTTTACACGAAGCAAGCGTCCAAGATTGTCATACTCCAAATACCGGTTATACTCGTTGACAACGCTCCCGATCGTCTGCTTCACCTTGATCCGGGTCACGTCACCACTGAAATTATGAAGGTTAGAAGTGATCTCCACTCCCGAGGGGTAGAGCTGTTTAACGGTCTGGATAGCGTTGTATTTCTTGTCAAAGTAAGTAACCGTTTTCAACCACGTGTTACCGGTGATTCCCAGCACCTTGTTTTTAACTCCCGTGACCAAACCTTTCACCCGGTCGGATTTCTCCGCTCCCAGGGATTCCGACGTGGAGAATGACATATCACTGGCTCCGGCCCACGAGTAATCATCATAATAGTTAATTGTCAGGCAAGCGTTCTCGTCCGCCACGACGGGGTAAGTGTTATTCGTGTAACCGTGAAGGGCGGTTCCCCGCATTTCACCGAAAACGACCTGTGTCGCCAAGGCTGTCTTGTGAGCGGATTCCGTGCCGGTACATGTTCCAGTGATCACGGGGCGATCCATCTCGTCATACTTGGTAAATAACCATTTACCCTCAACACGCATTCTTGCATCCTGCACCAAAACCGCCCGTCCTCGCTTATCGTAAAGATAAATGGTACAGCCCGCTCCCGGTACATACAATTTATACGGTTTGTTTAGCTCGTTGTACTCCGTGTAATAACATAACTTCGATAACTGTTCCAATGTTCTTGTCCCGGAGGTAAACTCGGCATCTTGCAAGGGAGATATGACATAACGTTGACGATTTAAATCATCGTAAATATAGTATGTTTTTACCTCATCCTGAGATTTACAAATCAAATTACCTTGAAAATCGTAATATTCCAAGTACTTCACGCTCTCCGCATCAGTTACTTGTTTCACGATAAGTTCCCGGTACGAGTAATTTCCCTCCAGCTTAACAGAAGACCCATCAAGCACGTATTTTTTTACATTATCCCCGGTTGTGTATTGTCGTACATTGGTTTTCACGGTATGTCCGCTACCCATTTTAAGCTTTTCCCCGTAAGAATTTTGTTCCACGACTTGATCTTCGGGACGGTTACTATACTTCGTCTCAGAATAAGCGTAATGATTTACCCCGAACTTATTCGTGTAGTATTCATTTTGTTCCGAGAGGGCAAATTTCCGATACCCTTGATTCTCCCGCACGCTAAAAGGCAAATAACTCTTGGATACACGTCCGGTACTATCATAAACAATAGATTGTATGATATCATAACCACCTACAGAATTATCTTCTTGCCTAAGCTGAATTTCCCGCCCTAAACCATCATAATAAACATACGTCGAAACAGGGTTTTCTTCATTAACATACACGCTCTCTTTCACGTAATTAGCACCCCCCACGTTCTTATCCACATAAAGACTCCCGTTCATCGGTATGATTGTATCCCAATAATGAGCTTCCACGTGATATGTCCCACCTCCTGAAAGATCCTTAAATTCCACTGGCTCAAGAGTACCAATTCGCTCCGTTACAAAAACACTATCCCGAAAAAGTCTATATACTACACTTAGCTGGGCTCCATCTAATTTTAACGAATAACGATCTCCATACATGTCACCTTTCAACAACTGATAACGTTCAATAGGATAAACGGTAGGCTCCGTTAGAACCCAAATGCGATATTGTTTTCCTCCTGTTCCATTATCCAAGGAAAGAAACACTTCGCTCTCCCATTCCACTCCTTTAATATTCGGGCCAGACATCAAGTGAATTGCATTGTTGACTCTTCGAATTTTGAATCCCGGACAACAAGTAGACTTACCCATGTTGATTTCTTGTATCATCTTGTCCAATTGTCTTTTTTGATCCTCACTCATCAAATCAATAAAAGACACTTTCTCCATATAAAAGCCACATCCCGGTCTTAGAGGCCCTACCGGAGGGAGAATTCCCTCCAGATCATTTTGTTTCGTACATAAACCTGCTTTTAAAAATGGGAAATAAGATATATTTATATTCCCGTTCATAGTTCTCTCTCCATAACCTTTCTTCTTGGCTCTCACGTAATAAACCCCTTCCGTAAATACTTTCTCGAATGTTATGGGAAATCCAGTACCTTGTATCGTGTCATTATCGATATAATAAGACACTCCTACTTGAGAACCGCTCAACGTTACTTGTGTTTTACGTCCGGGAAATGCACTGAAAAGTTCACAATCCGAGGTAACGTTAAAGATAGTAACCGGATCGACTTTCTTAGATTGAATAATTAATGCACCATCTTCACTCCCGTTATCTAATATAATTTGTCGTGCTTCATAAGTCGAATTAGGCCTAACCCCAAAAATAAGTGTTCCCGAGTAATAATCACCCTCTACATTATAATCATCAAGTACTAAATTCAGCACTAAAATCCATGTTATTTCACTTTCTTCCAATTGGTAATTTACGAAATCTTTCAGCACCTGCATCAACTCGCCGTTCTCTCTCCCGTATGTTTTAAAATCAACTTCACAATATCCACCATCATCGTTTACCTCAAAAACATTGCTCCCAAATTCAGAAACAGGCACGACAATTTGAGCCTCCGTGAAAGTTGCCAGAAAACACAATATTGATGCGAGAGAAATGCACCTTAAAAGTTTTATTATATATCTATAGTATTCCATACCTTTGTTCATTTACAACTTGTACAATAATTATTTCCAGTAACCACTATTTAAAATGGTTTAATAAAATACTCGTACTCCTTGACCACTTTCCGATCATCATCAAGAACTCGCAACAAACGCCCGAACACATCATACTCGTAATATATCGTATTACCATTCGTATCCATTTCCGAGGTTAAGCCGACTCCGGGAATATACGTGTATGTCGTCATCATGGCATTTCGGGGCATTATCCGCACCTCATCTATCGGGTACGATGAACTATTAATCGTGTGGCTCGTGGTGGAAGACGCTACCGTCAGTTCCTGCTCCACGAGTTCCCACTTCTCGCCGGACCTTTTCCAGTAAGATAGAATATACGATCCCGGTTTAAAGTTCGAAAGATTAATCGTGTAACTTTGAGAGTAAACCTTATTTCCCGTTTTAGCCGTTTTAAGTATTGTCGCACCTATTTCATCTTCGAAACTGGTATAAAATACCTGATTTTCCCGGGTTGTACTTCTCGGATGATACACCGCATTTTTCACCATAGCCACGGGTAAAGAAAAATTATAACCGTATATCATGGATTCTGCCAAACCTTGATCTTTATGAAAACATGTCAGGTTTAATCTTCCATCGTAATGATCATAATAATCCACAAGAGTATAACGATTATCGTGATAAAAATTCTTGGAAGAGTTGATTCCCGACATGGAGAAATCAGTTGTATCAATCGGCACGGATGCAAGAGTTTTACCCTTTGCCAAAACCGGCAATCTTTCATTCTTATCGTTCGTGACTAATTTATACAAGAGTAATTTCCCCTCGATAACTTTATCATTCTTGATCTTTATTCTCTCAATAGGCTTTGCCAGCACTCCGGCTTGAAGTAACGCATCTAACGTGTTACTTTCCACGATTCCCGAAAGATTATCTTGAGCTTGAAAGCTAAACGGGTATCTCGTCTTTACACGATACGTATCCCCCCTATCGTAAACCACTTTCTCCTCTACAGGCAAATAATAAGTCGGATCATACGTGTATTTCGTGACTGTCGTGGGAATATCAATCCCTGTTATTCTCACCGAGTCAACATATATCGGTTCAGACAACCAACTATAAACAATCAAATTAGACAACAACGCCCCGGTTGGCATATTATATTCATGAACATAGTATCCTTTAATCTCTTTCCGAATATGTTTCTTGAATTCATATTTATATTGCACCCTCTTCACTTCCTGCCTCGTGGAACTATATTGTATTTCTTCTTTTAATAACCCTCTCCTCCAAAACCTCGACGAGTTCGGGAACACCGTGGGAGCGTCATTACTTATTCCTTCGCTTTCTACTCGATTAATATGACGTATAGAGGGTTCGTCAGGTCCATCCATCAAATCCGTGTAACTAGAGACAATCTTTGAACCATTACTTAAAGTTTCGGTAACCGTAGAGTAATAAACACTCGTATTTTTATCATCATGGAGGTAACAAAATTTCCCCCCGGTATTCCAGTTATCTGCATAATCATTATTACTATAGATTATCACCCCGGAACCATTAGCATAGGAATAATTCGTGGTAAGGCAATTACCGGCGCCATCGTATCTTTTGATATTTTTAACCCGAACCCCGCCCACGATAGAGCCATTGATCAGTTTATTATTCTCGTACTCGTAATCCACGTACCCACCAAGATTATTATAGACCCTGGTTAAAATATTTGCTGTCGTGTGAGCGAAAGATGGAGATCTATCCGCTCCTTCCGTTGGGAAAAACGTGGTATTCGATTTCCCATTATAATATCCCCAATGGTCAAAATCTTTACTGTCCCTGGCAGGTAAGTTTCGTGACGTGTTGTACTCGAATTTACCCAACATCAATTTACTTGTTGAATTTAATTCATCCACCTCATCCAATTTTAGACGCTTATGCCCAGAAGTCGCTTGAAAATAAGAATACAGAAATTTGATCGACTTCAGATATTCCTGATTTGAAACAATTGTTATTTCATTCAATTGTCGGCCATTAGGAAGTTCATGCCCTCCAACTTGCGATGTGAAACTAAGTTTTCCATTTCCCCAAGTAATATACTGCAAATAATAAGGAGATGACCTGTATTGCATTGATTTATCAATTATAGGGTCATTGTTCTTACGATAATAATTATAATTGGAGTAACTAATTTCACCGCCACGAAGATAATCAAAAGAGACTTCATTTCCCGAAAGAGGTTTTATCTTTGTCAAGTGCCATGTTGAAATATGACTTCTCGTAACACTATTCACGGAATTATGTTTTACCTCGCTATACCGGGTCACCTCTGTCGATTCTTTCAAATTAAAAATGTACTTTACACCCAATTCATCCGTAATCGTGAAATTTAGATCATTATCCAAAACGATGTTAACCGGGGTATAAGGTATCGTCCAAGCTTTCCCATCCTGATCTATCGTAAACATACCCGTCCTACCGGGAATCTCGTAATAATACAAATCGGGTTCGCCATCAAAAGTAACGCATCCGGTACAACTAGACTTGGAGGTACAATGGTCCACTCTTTCTCTCAATAAATTCGTGGTACCCCACCACGAGGAAAAATTATTCGCCAGTATCCCGGATCCCCTACAATAACCATTGACCAAATCATCATTATCCACGATAACACGAGTAATTTTTCCCCCGACCGAGAGATTCCAGCCTAAGCCCACCCAAGAAGCCAAGTCCTGTACTTTAATCCCGGAACAAGTATATGACAACACGATCGGGATATTCACGTTTTCCGCGGCAGCTATCGTGTACAAGGGAATACTAACCCCAGCAGTCCCCGTCCCCTTGTTTACTTTTATATTTAAACTCCGTAACAATCCCTGTGATTCGGGCGACGAAGGTGGTGTTAGTTCTGATTGACCAAAACTCATGGTAGTCAACATTACAAACAGAATAAAAAGACTTGTAATTTTCATATTCTTTTCAATTTGTCATTAGTACTTGAATAATTGAAGCGTCTTCCTTAGAAAAGGAATTCCTCTTGAAGTATTTACTTCTTCCCGTGAATCCCAATTACTGATTTTCACGAGACAAAAACTCACTCATCATTACTATATCACGAGACACTGACGACATCCTTCCCCATAGGCATTTCATTTTAAAGTTTAACACTAATTACCGTTAGCCGATGACACCTCCAAGCCTACACATCGGCAAGTACATCTATAACAAGCTCGCCTATCCCCATGAAAAGAACGGGTTCCTACAGATTTCCCAATTGTTTCAATTTATGTTCCTGTTCCCGGTGAAGGAATCAACTCACCCACTCTTCATAACCCGAACGGATCATAAAGACCAGCGGGTTAGGTAACGCAATTAACACCAGAATGCCGATAATCACCAACACCACCAGTAATTCCGGCAAAGAAAAAGCAGTAAAAGATTTACTTTCCAGATCACGCCTTTTCCGTTTCAATAATTTTTGAATTGTTTTCATATTGCAATCAGAAGTTAAAAAAAAATACAATTCTAAAAAATATATTCCTCGGCTGATCTTTATAAACGCACCCCACACTTTCTCGTTATAAAGTCAGGGTTTAAATTTATACTATAATTTTAGGAGTATTTGTAGCAAATTTGTACCTATTTTTTGTTAAAATATACAAAAACGAGGATACAATCCACTACATCTATCAACCAAAACTTGAACCGTGTCACCGTTATCACAATTTTCATACAATCTCTTATTCAATACCTAATAAAAGAATATAGAAAACCATAAGAGAAACTATAGAGATATTCTCAAGAAACTACCTCTTTCTCGTTGCTCCCTCGAAGATTATTCAGAGCTCATCCAAATGAGCATGGATGAGCAACGTCTGATCTTCGAGGGATCTCTGAATGAGGAGTATTATTTGGAGCCTATTTGTTCCTTATTTTAGGAGCATTTGGGTGAAACATGATCTATTCTTACAAACGTACCGGAATGCTGCCATTAACGTCATGTTGATGACTGTCACGTACAACTTCAAAAGGACCACAAGAATTCTTTGTTGGCTCATAAAGAAATTCACCGAACCACTCCCCCAGGGGCATGTCTCGGTGGGATATACTTTTTAAGGGACGACTAGCTTTTCTAAATATTTAGTAAACTTTTTTCAGGAGAATACACCATACTCGTCACTAAGCACGTCATAAAATGAAAATCGAGGAGGTTCTTCATTTTCCTCCTCGATTATTTTCACATCTCAAGTTAATATCTTAAAGTAACTTTAGTGTAAACTTTTTTCAGTATAAGACACATTCATATCATCTCACTAGTCATTCGAGCATCAGAAAAATATTCCACATTCATTTCAGGCAATTCTTTTTTTATCCTCATGGCTATTCTTCGACCTTCTTGATCAAGCGCATCTATAATAGCACCATCAATGTATCCATTATAATGTTCTTCCCAATATTCAGATAACCAATTATTAAGTCTAACAATGGTCACACCACTTAATCCTAGGCTACGAGGATCTATATATCCTCCCTTATATTTATCTCTAATTCCAGTACCATTTAATAAAGCATCTATTATGATATATTTCATTTCATTTCATTTTAAAGGTCTAAAAAATCTATGATCTATTATCCCACTTTTGGTAATGCCTATTTCATAAACTCCCTTTATGCCATTCATTGTCCCCTCCATTTGGTATATTCTATATCCATCACCTTTAATGATAGGCTTGGTTAACAATATTGCATCATCAAATCTATATGGGAAATTATGACTAGTCGGATCTTGCATCGCTCGAGCTCGAACTCGTTCTGCATACTTGTATCCATGTTTATACACCCTTGTTTCACTTTTTAACAAGTTCTTAAATAACCCTTTTGTTATTGATGCCATGAACAATCCATCCACCCATGATTCAACACTTCTCAAGTGATATGAAGTCTCTCTCCAAGCTGCCGCTAGTAAATCACTTCCCTGGTGGCTCAAAAAATAAGCAATAGCCTTGTTCTTTCCATCTTTATCCGAGTAAAGATCTCTGACAGCCAACTCTAGCTCGCTCAATTGCCGGGAAGCAAGACCAAATTTATTTTTCCAGTAAGAATTCCAACCTTTGCTATCGTAAACTGGAGCCAACTCTGGGTCAGAATAAAAACTTGCAAATTTTTTAAAATCACCAATATACCCATCAGGAACGACAACCACGTCATCACTACCATCATCCGTTTGTAGAAGAACATTATAATTCTTGTCCACGTAATGAGTCATAAAAGCTCCATTGGGATCTATAAATACCATCGGGTTTCCGGAACAATAATTATATGGTGATAATGAAATGAAACTCTCCTGAAAAGGATCAACACCAAACCATCTCCCCAACCCGCTATCGTACATCCTAGCCCCGTAATCAAGGAACCCCAGATCCCCCGTCACCTGTTCCTCCTTACCGTTGTACTTGTAACGATTAACCGCCAGTTGCGGGTAATCACTTCTCACCTGTCTCGCACCGAAAGGATAGTAATCGTTCCGCTCCAGCACTTTCCCCGTGCCGTCAACGATCACACGAACGCTACCCGGGTGATCCGTCAAGAAGTAATCAACCTCCATTTGACTTCCATTGGTATCTCCCGGACGAATAACACCATCCCCGAAGTTTGCCGATTCAAGTTGCAACCCGGCACCACTCTTCCTGTATGTCAAAGAACCCACGTAGTCAAAACCGTTCACGTCACCGTTATCCCTCACCCGTGACCTCGTCCCGTCGGCAAGGTAAACATACTTTGCCTTCAACTCCCCGCCAGTCGTCTTGACTTCACTCAACAAATTTAAGACATTATAACCGAAATCCAATGCGCGACGGCTATCATTTATCATGTTCCCGTTCTTGTCATAAGCGTAAGTTCCCGACGCGGAACCTCCACGGGAATAAACATCACCCGCCAGCGTGGAGGCTACGTTCTCCGTCAAGCCCGTCAACTGGTTACCAGTGTGTTCATCTTCAAGCCCGTCACTAGACCCGTCACAAAATAAAAATCGAGGAGGTTCTTCATTTTTCCTCCTCGATGGTTTTTATATTTCACATTAATATTTAAAGTAACTTTAGAGTAAACTTTTTTTAGGGGAATACAGGTATGTAGTAAATATCAAAACCTCTATCATCATAAATATCTAATAATATTATAATATTATCCAAATTAACACTAATCTGAACCCTTAAATTTTGAGACGGTTCTTTTGCCATTTCAAAATTAAAATGATTATTTAATATTGATTTTAAAAAAGATATATCTAAGATTCCATCATCTATAAAAATAGCCCCAGCTTGTTTTCCATTTTTATAAGATAATACCTTTTCATATCTTTTATTTGGGAAATTCAATTCTAAAAATTTTTCGATCTTGACATCTTCTTCCCAAAAAAGAATTTTATAAGTTATACCAATGATCGACTTTAAAGATGATATTAACAGAATTACGAATTCTGCTTTATCTTTAAGTTTAATTGATTCAATACATAATCTTCCATTAGCTATACCTCTACCTTTTTTAATTTTAAGCAGTTTCTTGAAATTTTGATTAAAATTACTCGAATTTATGATTCTTGTTTCCATAACATTAATTTTTAAAAATAGTCAGAGTTTTATCTGCTGTACCTATTCTTTTTAACTTTCCACCAATTGCTTCAAACACTTTCCATATACCACCGTTATGACCATCAATATCTTTTGAATAATATTTACCCTTGTATTCATAAACTTTTTGTCCATGTTGATATCCAAATTTTTTAGTTTCCTTAAATCCTGCAGGTATTACATTTTTACTAAAACTTTTTACTGATTTTGCTCCTTTTACCGCTCCCTTAGTAGCTTTTAATAAGCTACCTTTTCCTAGTCCAATATCAGGAACAACTAATTCTATTGGCTTTATCCCCGTTAATCGTCCTTCTCTATTGACTTTCCAATTACCAACCATCCCCTCGTAAGTATCATATCCTCCAATACCCGTGTAATAGCCTACATTTTGCCAGAATCCCGACAACGGTTCTCGAACAAAAGCACCTTCATAAGGAAGGCCGTACACGACAGGCACGTAACAAGCGTCAAACGAACAACCGATCACCGCCCACTCCTCATTTTCTATTTCAGCACTATAGTACGTGTAAAACTTGTGTGTCTGGTCGTTATATGTCAAGTTACCTGTAAACTCCGCGTCTGTCGCGTGAGTCCAGGCACTAAAATCAAACGTGGTTTCTCCCATCCGTAAACCAAAAAGGAAAGCCGCTATCAAATTGGGATTATCCGTGCTCCAGTAATCCATCCCGTTCACATCCACGTTTATCACCGCGTTATTACCGCTAAAATGATAAGGACTTTGGGACAAGTAATTTTCTGATAAAGGATCAACACCGAACCATCTCCCCAACCCGCTATCGTACATCCTAGCCCCGTAATCAAGATATCCCAGATCCCCCGTCACCTGTTCCTCCTTACCGTTGTACTTGTAACGATTAACCGCCAGTCGCGGGTAATCACTCCTCGCCTGTCTCGCACCGAAAGGATAGTAATCGTTCCGCTCCAGAACTTTCCCCGTGCCGTCAACGATCACACGAACGCTACCCAGGTGATCCATCAAGAAGTAATCAACCTCCATTTGACCTCCATTGGTATCTCCCGGCCGAATAACACCATCCCCGAAGTTTGCCGATTCAAGTTGCACCCCCGCACCACTCTTCCTGTATGTCAAAGAACCCAGGTAGTCAAAACCGTTCACGTCCCCCTTGTCCCTCACCCGCAACCTCGTCCCGTCAGCAAGGTAATCGTACTTTGCCTTCAACTCCCCGCCAGTCGTCTTGACTTCACTCAACAAATTTAAGACATTATAACCGAAATCCAATGCGCGACGGCTATCATTTATCATGTTCCCGTTCTTGTCATAAGCGTAAGTTCCCGACGCGGAACCTCCACGGGAATAAACATCACCCGCCAGCGTGGAGGCTACGTTCTCCGTCAAGCCCGTCAACTGGTTACCAGTGCACAGTCGTTCGTCTTTAGGCTCGTCACCAGACCCGTCACAAAATAAAAATCGAGGAGGTTCTTCATTTTTCCTCCTCGATGATTTTTACATTTCAGGTTAATATTTAGAGTAAACTTTTTCAGGATAACACACTCAAATATATTAAAAATTAATCCTCGTGCATATTTTCTATAACAAATTTTGGTTGGTACAAACAATATGCATTTGCACCAACCAAATTAATTATAAAGTTTTGTCAACTTTTTTTCAGTATTATACAGAAACTCTCAATCCTTATAACTTTCTTTTCCTATTTCATCAAGTTTTTCTTGAGGAAAATATTTCGAGGCAAACAAAACTTCTAAACCTAATAATTTACCATCTTTCTGAAAAAGTAAACCTATTTCATCTTTTAACTCTTTTGGCCAAATTTCTCCTCCATAACACTCGCCCTCTTTTTCGATATCATCTACAAACCATATATATAATCCATCGACTTCTTTATCATACTCGTACTGCATATCTCTCTTTATTTAAAATTTAAAACCTTTTTCTGGGCTTGCACTCACTATTACTCGCCTAGTTTCATCTACTACGACTTTAATTGCATTATGTTTGTAAACTTTTATCACATTTCCTGAAAATTGACCTGTACCAGCTTCTGTTATTACCGTTCCTGCTTTTTTCGCACCTAAAATCACATCCGCTATTAATTCCTCGGTCGCTCCTCTTCCCAAACCGCTTTTCCTCCAAACATGATTAGTTACCTTTAAACCTTCTATTACAGAATTCTTTGTAAGAGGAGTTGTCGTTTTCACTATCGTATTCACACTCTTTCCTAACACTTTCCCCACCCACGGAGACAACACCCCCAGTCCTTTCCCAACAGGAATAAACAAGGCATCTATCGTGTAATCTTGCTCTATTGCCCCCGAGGCGCGTTCCCACCAATGATAATAATCCTTACCGTGACGAGTGCGAATATCAACAAAAGACTTTTCCGATAATGTCATGTTATAACCCGGCAAACGGCGAACTACTCGCGTTGCCTCGTCGTTGATAACATCCCCGTATTCATAAGAAAATATTTTACGTTCATCGTCGTAAGTCAAACCCGATAAAAATTCCAGGTCGGTAAAATGAGTCCAAGTCGTGGGTTCAAAAGAATGAAAGTAATCCCCTCCACTAGAAGAAAAAGCTTTCAAGAACGCCGCTATTTGTCCCGGGTCGCTCGTGCTCCAGTAATCCATTCCGTTCGCATCCACGTTTATCACCGCGTTATTACCGCTAAAATGATAAGGACTTTGAGACAAGTAATTTTCTGATAAAGGATCAACACCAAACCATCTCCCCAACCCGCTATCGTACATCCTCGCCCCGTAATCAAGATACCCCAGATCCCCCGTCACCTGCTCCTCCTTGCCGTTGTACTTGTAACGATTAACCGCCAGTTGCGGGTAATCACTCCTCGCCTGTCTCGCACCGAAAGGATAGTAATCGTTCCGCTCCAGAACTTTCCCCGTGCCGTCAACGATCACCCGAACGCTACCCAGGTGATCCGTCAAGAAATAATTCACTTCATGTTGACCACTATTTGAATCTCCCGGACGAATAACACCGTCACCGAAGTTTGCCGATTCAAGTTGCAACCCCGCACCACTCTTCCTGTATGTCAAAGAACCCAAGTAGTCAAAACCGTTCACGTCACCGTTATCCCTCACCCGTAACCTCGTGCCATCGGCAAGGTAATCGTACTTTGCCTTCAACTCCCCGCCGGTCGTCTTGACTTCACTCAACAAATTTAAGACATTATAACCGAAATCCAATGCGCGACGGCTATCATTTATCATGTTCCCGTTCTTGTCATAAGCGTAAGTTCCCGACGCGGAACCTCCACGGGAATAAACATCACCCGCCAGCGTGGAGGCTACGTTCTCCGTCAAGCCCGTCAACTGGTTACCAGTGCACAGTCGTTCGTCTTTAGGCTCGTCACCAGACCCGTCACAAAATAAAAATCGAGGAGGTTCTTCATTTTTCCTCCTCGATGATTTTTACATTTCAAGTTAATATCTAAAGTAACTTTAGTGTAAACTTTTTTCAGCATAATACAATAGCACTTATCCTAAAATATCACGATCTATTATTTTATTAGGTAAAAATGTAAAATGTACATAATTCACTAAGTTAAAAAATGTGATATCATGCTCTTGGATTTCCAAACCAATACCTGCATCATCCGTTTCTATCCAAATTGTAAGAGTTGTATCATAACGAACATCTAGTTTCATCGCCCTAAGTATATCCTCCCTACCAGTTAATACGCTTCTGAGTTCATTTAGTGATGAGGTTATGTTTTCGTATTCGAATATACTCTCTGATGATGATATTGCCCATAAATTATATGTTTTCTCCCCTTGAGTTCCACTATGTTTTGATTGAAAGATTTGTCCTTTAGTAAAAAAACGATCAGGAGCAACACCCAATTGTTTCGTTATATCCGTTACAGATACCTCTTCTGAAGTGATTGCCAATTCACAACTAATTTTGAAATAATAACTATCTATCTCCATAATCATCTATTTTATTCAATCCACGTAATCATATAAATTATCTATGTATTTACCTGTATGAGAATCTATCACATCTCCATTACCCATAATTTTTTGATGAGAATCATGACGCATTCTATTATACTTTTTCAATTTTTCTATCGCATTTTTTACTTGCCCCTTGCTTAATCCCAAAGCTTTAGCCGTTGAATTCTTAATTGTATGACCTCCCGTTTGGAGTACTTTATCTAAATTTCGAGCCGCTGCGGCTCCCACAGATTTATACACATTACTTCCCACGCAACCGAACAATGAGGTTATCGTACCTATCCCTTTCCCAACAGGAATAAACAAGGCATCTATCGTGTAATCTTGCTCTATTGCACCCGAAGCTCGTCCCCACCAATAATAATAATCCTTACCGTGACGAGTGCGAATATCAACAAAAGTATTGTCCAATAATAGCATATCATAACCCGGCAAACGGCGAACTACTCGTGTTGCCTCGCCGTTGATAACATCCCCGTATTCATAAGAAAATATTTTACGTTCATCGTCGTAAGTCAAACCCGATAAAAATTCCAGGTCGGTAAAATGAGTCCAAGTCGTGGGTTCAAAAGAATGAAAGTAATCCCCTCCACTAGAAGAAAAAGCTTTCAAGAACGCCGCTATTTGTCCCGGGTCGCTCGTGCTCCAGTAATCCATTCCGTTCACATCCACGTTTATCACCGCGTTATTACCGCTAAAATGATAAGGACTTTGGGACAAGTAATTTTCTGATAAAGGATCAACACCGAACCATCTCCCCAACCCGCTATCGTACATCCTAGCCCCGTAATCAAGATATCCCAGATCCCCCGTCACCTGTTCCTCCTTACCGTTGTACTTGTAACGATTAACCGCCAGTTGCGGGTAATCACTCCTCGCATATCTCGCACCGAAGGGATAGTAATCGTTCCGCTCCAGAGCTTTCCCCGTGCCGTCAACGATCACCCGAACACTTCCCAGGTGATCCGTCAAGAAGTAATCAACCTCCATTTGGCCACCGTTGGAATCTCCCGGGCGAATAACACCATCCCCGAAGTTTGCCGATTCAAGTTGCAACCCGGCACCACTCTTCCTGTATGTCAAAGAACCCACGTAGTCAAAACCGTTCACGTCACCGTTATCCCTCACCCGTGACCTCGTCCCGTCGGCAAGGTAAACATACTTTGCCTTCAACTCCCCGCCAGTCGTCTTGACTTCACTCAACAAATTTAAGACATTATAACCGAAATCCAATGCGCGACGGCTATCATTTATCATGTTCCCGTTCTTGTCATAAGCGTAAGTTCCCGACGCGGAACCTCCACGGGAATAAACATCACCCGCCAGCGTGGAGGCTACGTTCTCCGTCAAGCCCGTCAACTGGTTACCAGTGCACAGTCGTTCGTCTTTAGGCTCGTCACCAGACCCGTCACAAAATAAAAATCGAGGAGGTTCTTCATTTTTCCTCCTCGATGATTTTTACATTGCAGGTTAATATTTAAAGTAACTTTAGAGTAAACTTTTTCAGGATAATACAAGACCGATATCACCAAACAACAATCCAAAAAATAACCTCTTTCTCTTTTTCATTCAAAGCCACACCTCGAGAAAAACCATGTCTCCATTTTTCCGGTAAACATTCAGAACTATCATATAACAATTCTTTAGGCAAAAAGATTCCCGGTTGAGCATCAAATACATGAAGTATAAATCCTTCCTTTAATCCGCTGTAAGTTGATCCTGTATACATTGTATCACTAGATTTATCCCGGAAAAAGGGTATTGGCAAACAAGAATCTTGTTCAAAATTAGTCATAACCATTCTTTTTTTCTCGGGTGAAGCTTGGTCTGTAAACAAATAATCATCTACTTCTAATTTATCTTGATAAGTAAACAACAACAATAACATCGAATCATTTGCAACATATGTCTTTTTAGACAAGGAATCTACCAATATTTGTATCCTATCGTATTCTTGATCCGAATATTTTTGATAACATTCAATTGTAAAGGTCCTAAAATAATATTTTATCTTATCTGCTTTTCCCAACACATCTGTAGAAAACGTTGCACATTCTAACGATTTAGGAAAATGACTGACCAAAGTATCCGCAAAAAATGATAAACTTTGAGAATACTTGTTTTCCAAATTACGTTGTCCAGTAATACTTTTACACGAGTATAAACTGATCACTAAGATTATGACAATACAATATCTCATTTTTTCTTTTTATTTATTAATTTTTCAAGAACTTGTTCATATAAAAATTGCCAAGGAATTACTTTCTGAATGAAATTTACTGCTTTTGAATTTCCTCCTTTAAAATAAAAATCCTGCCGAAGAGTTAAAGACCTTTCTCGCATCGTGTAAACTGGAGAAAAACCAATATAATTAGGCCCATCTAAACTCGTCCAATATGTTTTCATTATTCTTGATTTTAATAATCCCCTTGATTCATGCACATATTGATACGTGAATATTTTCTCAATATAACTATTATCACGAGGAATCTGTACTTGCCCTTCCGCTTCAGGATGAAAATCTATTGATATATCATCATAATAATTATAAATTTTAGGTCGCAATTTATACCCATAGGAACTCATAAACTTTATAGCATTTTCACCTTTAAACAGAGCCTCACCAGACTCGACACCATAAAACCCAAACTTGTCACTTTTAAAAAAATTCATCTCCATTTTGAACGCTAAACCTGAATTCCAAATCTCAAACACATCACTTACAATTCCAGTATATTTTTTATTTGAAAACATTCCATTCGGTCCTAACCACGTCCAACCAACTCCATCAATTTTTGTCTCATCGCCTTTTTTATAAGTACTATTATAATAGATATCACCCGTCAACTCGTTCATGAACCAATCCATGTAGTTCCCGTCAGGATCTACTATATTCACGGGATTATTAGAGGTGTAATTGTAAGGAGACAACAACTTGTATTCTTCTGACAGTTTATCCATCCCAAACCATCTCCCCAACCCGCTATCGTACATCCTAGCCCCGTAATCAAGGAACCCCAGATCCCCCGTCACCTGCTCCTCCTTGCCGTTGTACTTGTAACGATTAACCGCCAGTTGCGGGTAATCACTCCTCGCCTGTCTCGCACCGAAAGGATAGTAATCGTTCCGCTCCAGAACTTTCCCCGTGTCATCCACGATCACCCGAACACTTCCCAGGTGATCCGTCAAGAAGTAATCAACCTCCATTTGACCTCCATCGGTATCTCCCGGCCGAATAACACCATCCCCGAAGTTTGCCGATTCAAGTTGCAACCCGGTACCGCTCTTCCTGTATGTCAAAGAACCCAGGTAGTCAAAACCGTTCACGCCCCCGTTATCCCTCACCCGTGACCTCGTCCCGTCGGCAAGGTAAACATACTTTGCCTTCAACTCCCCGCCAGTCGTCTTGACTTCACTCAACAAATTTAAGACATTATAACCGAAATCCAATGCGCGACGGCTATCATTTATCATGTTCCCGTTCTTGTCATAAGCGTAAGTTCCCGACGCGGAACCTCCACGGGAATAAACATCACCCGCCAGCGTGGAGGCTACGTTCTCCGTCAAACCCGTCAACTGGTTACCCGTGCACGTGTAAACCAGGTTATCAACCAACGAGCCTCCCGCCGTCCGCTGTAACGTCTTGAGGTTTCCGTTACGGTCGTAACTCAACCCCCTCTCCAGGTAACTCCCCGACAACGTCGACCACGCCGTCCCGCTCTTCTGTTTCTGTGTCGTTTCCAGCAAGCGATTTACACCATCATAAGCGAAACCGTACATCAAGGCCACGTTACTGCCCTGTTGCCACTCCCACTCGCTGATGTTACCGTTCCAGCAGGCAACGCCTCCACCCTCCGGGATCTCGTAGCGTAACTTCATCTTGAAGGGAACGCTCTCTTTACTCGTCAACCACCCCCTCGCGTTGTAAGCCAGCGTTTCCGTCACCGTTCCCCGGGTTTTACCAACTAGCCGTCCTACCGCGTCATAAGTATATTCGACCGTGGCCGGGTTACCCCCGTTCAACCTCGTGGTCGATGATAACAAGCGGCCACGATCATCGTACGAGTTCTCCACCTCCAGCACGTCCGTCCGGCTGGCGCTCACCCGGTGACTCTCCCGCTGCCCGACAACGTTCCCCACGAAATCGTACCTCGCGTCAACACGACTCGTGAAACCCTCCACGTTATCGCTCACCGTCTGGATCACCCGGCAACGATCGTCGTAATACGTCGTCGTCGTTAACCACTGTTCCGGGCTAGACCCCAGCACTCTCGTCCTCACGCTCGTTACCAGACCCGTCACCAGCTCGTGGTAACCCGCCGCGTAACCCGTCGTCGGTTGAAAGGCAAGCACCGGAACGCGAGTCGTGGCGATGTAATTATCATACAAGGTGTATTGCAAGGGAGAGCGATTACCCGCCGGGACATAATTATCACTACCCGAGGCGGAATCTTGCAAATCCCGGTGAGACCGCCCCGTTCCCGTTAACACCACCTCTCCCGTCTCGATCACCCGGTTCTGGCCGTCGTACAGCGAGTAACTCCACTTGTCAGCGTTTTCGGCACGCTGTTTACCGTCCTGGCTCATCACCAGCCGGTCCCGGTTGTCGTAAACAAGGTAAACCGGGTCACAACCCGGCAATTGTTTCAAGATTAACCGCCCGAAACGATCGTACTCGTGATAGTAACCGAACAACCGGATCACCTCCGAAAACCGGGTCGATGTCGTCCCCACCCGGGCGCTCGCCTCCGGCGAGAGCACGTAACGTAACAAACCCCGGTCATCGTGCACGCTGTAAGTCTCCAGCCGGTTGTCATCGCTCTCCACGTTCACAACCAGCACAGCGCGATCCTGGTTGTCCGTGTAAGTTTCAACCCGTTTACCGTCCTCGTCTGTCACCGTCACCTTTTGCAAGCTACCGCTAGCGTAATACCCGGACAAGACCAGCGACCCGTCACCCGACACCCGGTAGAGACGAACCTCGTTGGACCCGTTGAAACCGTACGTCGTTGTCACCCCCTTCCCGTTAACGTGCCAGTTCTTGCCCGGCCCCGTGCGTTTCACCACCCGGTCCAGCGGGCTGTTATCGTAACCCGTCAACGTGTACATGTAACCCGCTTCCGACTCCCCGAACATGTTCCATCTAGAGGACGATAGAGCGTCACGAACAAAACCCCCGTGATTACCTGCAAGAGCGTAGGGAACGTGGTCCATTTCCACGCGTCCTTGTACACCGTAACGATAAACTTGAACGATGTCACTCGTGTTCCCGGGGGAGGCATTTACTTGAATCTCCTGCAATTTCCGGCCGAAACCGTCAAGGTAGGTCACGTTGTTGATCGTGCGGGCACCCTCGCCGGAAGTCGTGGGATCGAGATAGATCGTTTCCACCACGTGATGTTCCGTGGAGGTGTAATGAATTCCGTTATCACGGTCCACGGTCACGCTACCCGTCATCGGGACGAAATAATCCTGCAACCCCGCCTCCATCGTGTACGTCCCCGTCTCCGAAACGCTAAAAGAGAGAACCCCGCCCGTGCCCGCGCGGGAAGCCACCACCGTGCCACCTTTTAACAAGCGATAAGTGAGCGTGGACTGGGATTCCGGTAACGTTATCGAGACAGGCTGGCTGTTCACTATCGTTCCACCTCCCCCGACAACGCTCCTCGTGATCTTCGGCCAGATTCCCACCACACCGTTCATCCAGGCTTCCCGCCCGTCTTTCAGCGCCTTGACACGGTAACGGCCGTACGTTCGTAAACCGGAAAATCGTTGATTCGAAATACTAGATCGCTCCACCAATACATCATTGCAATACAACTTGTAATCCACGAAAGGCTGCTGCCCGCTCAAGGCCACCGTCCCGGTAGTCCCCTCGGCGATTTCTCCACCCCCGCTTAAATTGTATACCTCCAAAATCCCCCCGGGGGCTTGCGAGGCCTGTATTAATATTCTATCTACCACGTTCACCACGAAAAAAGACTGTTTCGTGGTGTCGCTACAATTGGGGCCACATCCAATCACAACCTGTCCCTCGATAGGAGACGCGGGAATAACAAATCCCAAGACAAATGTAGAATCCCACGTTACACATTCCCCCGCCAGAACCGAACGCGTGATCTCTTCTAGTTCCGCTCTCCCTTGAGGATAATCCGAAACAAGCGAAAAAGGAATCATCTTGGTTTCCCCATCCTTGGATAACATCACCCTAGGCGAAGCCGAAACAACTATCTTCCCTTCTAACACCCCGTAATAAGAAACCCGTGCGCTACCGTTCATGTTGCGAGAGACATCTCCACGGGTGGCTTTTATCGTGTAATTACCATCTGTTGTCACCAAGAACTTTAAAGGAGACCCCGTCCCGGGCAAGGAAACTTGCAAGACTGTCCCTCGATACAAGTCATAAGTCACGCCCTGCTCCAAACCCGATAAAGTCACGAAAGTTCTTTTCCCGGGATATATCGTGGCATTACCACTAACCGAATAAATTCTAGGGATAGCTCCCGGACCATATTGATAGACAAAATGAGGTTTACCCGTTAACAACGAGAGAAACACGCACCACCTGGGTTCTCCCGTGGTATTTTCCTCTACCCGAACCACGAGAATCCCGGTAAAAGAAGAGGTCGGCACCATCTCGATCACCCTAACCCATGTCCAAGATTGCTGTTCCAAAAAACTATTTAGTTGTGTAATCACTAACTGTTTATCCAACTCGGTTTGAGTACGATAACGCAACTCGAAATAACCACTGGCACCATCCACCTTGATCGTGTCCGGATTCTCCGATAAATCCAGGCTAGGATAAGCTTGTCCCATCGATAGCAAGGACAGGAACAGCATGCATATGAATAATTCTATTCGTTTCATCTTTTCAGATTTTAGATTATCAATTCAATTTCACCACGTTATATTGGTAATCCCTCACCACGTATCCACGCTCGTCCACTACCCGGATTAATCTTCCCGCCGTATCGTACTCGTTCAACTCCACGTGTCCGTTCTGGTCGAATTTACAGAAAACAGTACCGTCTAAATTATAGGATATAGCCTCAAAAGAAACATCCGCGGGTAGTAACGCAACGTACAGCACGTTCTGATACGGCTTACTAACCGTCACGGATGTCACGTTCTCGTACGGACTCAAGTCGATTTCGAAACTCTGGACAGAATACTCGGCAGTATTGGTCAAACGAACGCTACCCGGCGAACTCCCTCCCACATGAACAACACTATAATACACGGAACCAACGGCTCCGTTATTCAACACGAATAATCTCAAACGCTTTGACTCGGGAATTACCGTTATCTTTATAGTTCCCGTGTAATTCAAATATTCTTCCTGCCCCACCAAATCCCGGTATTTGAAAAAGTCCGGATCACGTATTATACCTCGCCCCACCAGGTAATTCATGTTATAAAGTAATTCGGGTAAATTCATTAACTCCGGATGCTCTCGAGTTAGTTGCATATATTCATTGCAGAAATCGTTCAGATGTCTTCCTCCATTTGCTTGAATACTATCAATCAAAACATTATATTCTTCGGCCGTCATTGACTTCTTGGAGGCAAGTCCTCCGATCAAATCCAGCATCATCCGGTGACCCGGGCTCCAGTAATACTGCCTGAATTCACTCGTTTGTTGCGAGAGGTCAATCCCTTGACAAACATCGTAAAGTTCCGAGGAAAGACCGTAAACACCCAGCATACTACTCACTTTATTGCGAAGTGAATACTCCTCCCCGTATTTTTTCAAATCCGCTGCTGCCACCATCCGTGAAGTGGCGTGTTTCGCCTTAAGAATGACCTGTCCATAGTTTAAATCATAACAAAGAGCCTCATCCTCCGCGTTACTCTGCACCCCCACGGGTAAATACGACCGGTTACCCTGCACATAATCGATCGTCTGTTCCAGCAAGTAATTGGCTTGTCCTTGAGTGAACGAACTCGCATCAAGAGACGAAAGCGCAGACTGGGACAATGTTTTGGTCGATGTCGGGTAAAAAGCATACTTCCGAGATAATCCGCTATAAAATACATTTTCCACTTCCAAGGATTCATAAAGTGAAACCTTTTCAACCTGTATCGTGTCACCCTTCAAGTGGATTTCCTTCACCACCGGGGTTAATATATTCTTTCGCTTCATTTCCGCAAACACCGGACTGGCACCATCCTCCATCTCGGTTACCCGTTTCGTGACCATCGAGTACGCTTCACCCCTCGCATCAGTTTGAACCACCCGGGTCGGGTAACTGGACCCTTTCAAATTATCGTAGAAAAACTCCATTTTTTGATAGGGAGTTCCCGTAGCCCTGGAAAAATCCGATATCGTGGCACTATCCGTCACGTGTGTTTCAAACCGGTATACATTCCGCTCTTTCAACAACGTCTTTCCCCCATATTTTATATTATAGATCTGACGAGGTATCCTCACGCTCGTTCGAGGCTGTATATTCGGCAAGTAAGTTTCATTATAAGGAGAGAGAGAATAATAAGCGTTACCATCATTATACAAAAATATGCTTCCTTGATTACGATAATAACTCTCCAGAAATTCCTCGTCCATATAATACTCGTAGGCTTTCACTTGTGGCAACAACTTCTTGTAATTTAATGCCGTGTCCACCGATACGAAAAAAGGTCCCGCTCCCCCTGCGGACAAATCGCTCGAATATTTACAGGTCTCTATTTGTTTGAGATTCCCACTATTATCGTACGTGGCCACGGCCAAGGGTAAACCTGTCAACCAAAAAACGTGAGGGAAGTTGGGATTCATGGGAGGAACAACACTAAACAAGTAAGCTTTAGTTCCCTTTCCCCGGGTTATCTCTTGCACATACGGGTAAAAAAGACCGTTATTACCGGTATTCATAAAAGTCATATTCTGGTATTTCACCCTGGAAAGCTTGACTTGATCCGAAAAGCCGCTATACCAGATAATTTCCGTGTTTGAACAATCCGTGAAAACGGGAACACCACGCACAGGATAACGGTAATACACGGTATCACGAGTCTCGCTTTTGATATCTTCCACGAGTAAAGATTTCACCCGGATACCCCCGAAATCATGTTCATACCTGAAACTGTTGGGTTCGTAATCAACTGTCACTTTTCCCCCGTTGGGAACCGTTATCGTTTTTAGAGAACCCGTTTTAGAATATTCAACATCCGGAAAAGGGAAATAATACCCGTCGTCATCATCTCCGTGCCTCTCCCTTAAATACCCCCAGACATCAGGGATTATAGCAATTCCCGAAGGCCTCGCGTAATAATCAAATTTAATCCGGTTAATTTCTGTCTCTTCTTTATCCAAAAAGCTTAGGTAATTCAGATTATTCTCCACGTTCAAAAGCACTTGTGAAATCGTTCGTTTTAACACGTCCGTCAACTTGACTCGTTTTAAACGAGCTTCTCCCCACAAGGAATTATATTCAAACTCCACCAACGTCCCGTCACACATAATACTCTGCAAAACAGGAGACTTAACATTAAACGCAGTGCCCCCCGATGTTTCTTTTGTGGTCACGTTATTATTCACCTCGTTCAAACTTTGTATCACGTAACTTTTAGCCGTGCGGAACCATGAGGCAGCCATCCTAGCGTTATGCGAGGGCTGGTTCTCGTACATGTCTATTAATCGGTTTAACGTCTGTATTAATCCGTTAGAAGCATTGGTTATACTGGAAAAATTCGCCAATTGTCCCATGATTCTAAAATTGGCATTAATTGCCGCGGCCCCCGCCTCGAAATTCGGGTTACGTATCCATTGCCCGCTACCGATATAAGTATATAAATCATTATTCAATTGCATTTCCAGCGAAAAACCATTCAAACAATCTTTTGCTTCGCGAATAGCCACGTCAAAATTATTCTTGTACTTCGAAAAATCAAACACCCGCTCCCGCATGCTTCTCCCGTAAGTATATTTCGATTCATATCCGGAATAAAACCGGACTGTATTAATTCCTTTCTGGTCTTTCTCGTTCTCTCGAACTTCCGCAATATAAGTGAAAACAATCGGTTTCCTATTGCGGGGTTCGATCCGGTTCAAATACCAAGAAGAAATATATGATTTATCACGGATACCGTTAAAACTGATCGCATCCTCCTTGATAATATTAACGGACCACTCTTTTTGCCTATAGATAAATCGATTCCCGCTTTCGTCCGTGATGATCCAACCGTTAATCTCACGACCATAAGAAGACTCGCATTCGATTCTAACATTGGTTTGCTCAAGAGGTTCCGCGTATATCCGGGCACTATCGTCCATTTTAATAATGAAATTCACGGACTGCCCGTTAAAAACCGCGGTAAAAATATCACACTCGCCATCACGCTCGCGCTTGTTCACCCGCTTGGTATCATCTACCAACGGGATTGTATTAAGACCCCGTTCCGCCCACAAGAACCCGTAAAATGAAGTTTCATCGGCAATTCCTCCGCGTATCGTTCGAGTAACCACACCTCCCGTATTTAGTAACCAGTTATAACCGACTAATCCACGTACATCCTCTTGCCTCACCCCCTTGGCCGAATAATTCAAGCTAATAGGTAAGTGGAAATCTCCTGATCCGAGAGTAAATAACGGGATTTTGTAGTGAAATATGCCGGTAACATAATCCACCATCATATTTTTGGAATCCAAGTATCCCCGAGCCTGCTGCCCCGGCTCTAAATCCTGAGCTTTTAACATTCCCTGTAAGAAAAAGATACAGGATAACAACAACAATATTCTATGTTTCATAATTATTTGTCATTAGTAATTAGACTTCATGGTTATAAACAATCATTTTCCCCTTATTAAATACCTTCTACCTTCCCCATAGGCATTTCATTTTAAAGTTTAACACTAATTACCGTCAGCCAATGACACCTCCAAGCCTGAACATCGGCAAGTACATCGATATTAAAACTATCGCGACAAGCCCGCCTACCCCCATGATAAGGACGGGTTCCAGCAGATTTCCCAGTTGTTTCAGTTTATGTTCCAGTTCCCGGGTGAGATCCTCCCCTTGTTTTTGCAGCATATCTTCTAGCCGGTTGGTCTCTTCCCCCACCCGGACCAGCGTGTAGAGTTTACGATCATAGATGCGCGGAAATTCGCCCAATTTATCCGCAAAGAATTCGCCTCTTTTCAATCCCTCGCAAATAACATCAAAAGAGCGTTGATACGGGTAAAAAGTAATAATATCCTTCAACATTCCGATTCCTTGCAATAGAGGAACTTCGGAACTACACAACAAGTAGAGTAACTTACAGAAACGTGCCTGATAATTTTTCCGTATCAACTCTCCCACGAAAGGCATCTTCAATACCAGACGAGACAAAAAAGAGCGGGTAGAATCCGATTTTCCATTCAACCCAAAGTATCCCACCAGAACGATAATCACGAATATCCCGATCAGCAAATAAGTCGGGAAATTCTTCGAGAAACCGATAATCCAACGGGTGATACCCGGAAGTTCCCCACCCATACGGGCATACACCTGTTCGAACATGGGCACGATTACCGTGATCATGAACACGAGTACCACGATTGCCGTTACCAGAATAATCAAGGGATAACTGATAGCTCCCGTCACCAGGCGACGCTGTTCCACCCGTTTGTGATAATAATCGGCCAGGAAACGCAACGATTCGTCAACACGTCCCGTCTCTTCTCCAATCCGCAAAACCCCGTAATCTAACGCCGTGAATCGTTTGCTGGCAGCAAAACTCTCCCACAAGGTTTGCCCCTTGACAACCGATGCGTAAAGACTTTCCAGCAAATGTTTCAATCGCTTGTCGTTTTCCCCCTCGATCAACAGACGAAACGAACGTCCGAAATCGAGTCCCGATGAAAGTAACGAGTGTAATTCGGAGAAAAGAGACTCTTTTTTCCCGTCTTTAATATCTCTCGTCTCATTATTCCATGTCATCATATTCTTCCTTTTTAAATTGATTCTCGATTTCCAACACCTCGTGCCTCCGCTCATCTTCGGGGCTCCGAGCCCTTCCGAACTCGAAATAGCAAGATTTTCCCCGAGTTCGAAAACGCACCCCAAGACTATCCACTAACGCATAAACATCCCACACGGGTACAACCCGGATTTCTTCCACTCCCCGGAACAACGTGTCCACGCCGATTGATCGGGTACAAACCAGCAAAGAATCCCGGTGCTCCACGAGAGCCAAACGCTCCCCACCCTTGTAAAAACAGAAAATCCCAGTACTCGCGGTCACGCTGTCACAAGACAGGAAAAGGTGATCCAGTTGCTGGTAACTATCCAATAATGAATTCCCGGCAGCAAGCGCCTTGTTCAAACGGTTCGTGTAACGCCTAACGAGATCCACCCCGTCAAACAAGGCGATAAACAAGATGCCCGACACGATGATCACGATCAACATCTCGACCAACGTGGAAGCGGCAAACGTGTATGAAAATCTCCTTTTCATGGTTCTACTTTTATCAGGTAATCATACTTCATCAACTTTCTCCCCCGTGCAGGTAAAGCCGTTACGGTTAACTGTCGGAGTCCGAACGAGTAATCTGCAATCACGATCTCTACTGTCCCCCAATCATATTCTTTCGTGTATTTTCCCGAAAGACAAAGCCTGTCCCCGTATTCCCGACGACATTGCCGAGCCGCCAATTCCATTGAAACATTTTCTGCGGGATCATCTCCCGTCAGGGTAACCCGGGTTAAGGTCTCCATCGTGATCATGAAACTCGCCAGCAAGATCACGGCCGCCACGATACATTCCAACAATGACGAAGCTTGCAACTCTCGGTTCAATCCAGCCATTTCACTTCCCTCCTTTCATAAGGTCCTCGCATCCACAAAGGATAAGCCATCCCCGGGTTACCCGGTAACACGGCGTTATACAATATCCCCGAGTAATATCCCTCCGGGGCAAAATAATAACACTCCCGGGCATACAAGCTACCCGTCACGAACCCGTGAACCTCCGCTATACCGTCCACGTACAGCAATCCCCGTATCCGGGAAGACTCCGGTTGATAGTACAAAAGCTGTTTCCGTTCCCCCTCGCTTACTTTGGCTCCCGCAATCACGTACCCGTTTACCTCGCAATCCTCCCCCAGCCGGATAAATCCCTTTTCTCCCTCTTGCCGGACATAAAGCCCCGACCCGGCTTTCAAACACACCCGATTTCCTAAAAGAATGGTATCTCTAGCAAACACTTGAACACATCCCGAGAAACCATCGGCAAACTCAACCTGATCCCCGACAATAATCACGTTTTCCAAACTATTATCCTCCTCCACGAATAACATCGACGAGGCATAAAGAATCACCGGGCCGCTCACCCGCACTCCGGAAAGATATTCCCCCACTTCCACGCAAACAACCGGTTCCCGGAATCCTCGTTGCAACACGGAGCCATTTGCCAACCATTCTCTCTCCCCGGCATAATCCAACAACCCGCTAACCACATCCAGCGACTCCTCATCCAATGGTGGAAACTGGTCCTCGCTCGTTTTTATTTGTTTTTTATCTAACGCCCTCCCTTTGAAGAATTCCGACCGTAATTGCGTGTAAGAAATCCCGTTCAGAGGAAGATAAACATCACCTTCCACGAAAGTCCTTCCCGTCACCGAAAACGCCCGGTTATTTTCCGGCACGTATAACGTTGCTCGCCAGAAACTCTCGGCCTTTTTACCCAAAAGACGGACAGAACGATGTCTCTCGTTTTCCACTTCCACGACTTCATACATTCCCCAACGTTGCCGTGAATAATACACCCTCGACTCTTCCCGTTGTCCGAACAACAACACGGAACTATCTCCTTCCCACCGGTAAGACAAGGTACTATCCAGCGAGTAAAGCAGGAACCCGGATTCCACGTTTGCCCGGGCTTGTTCTCCTTGATGATAAATATTATACCTCACGAGATCAAAATTCCACAGTTCAATCACCATCAACACCCCCACCAACAGGAGCGTGCTCACCACCAATACGGTAGCCAATACCGAGGCCGAAAGATCATGTTTGAAAAATTTGATCATGATCACTCTATTTTAAGCGTGTATACTCTCTTTCCTTTTCGCAAACAAACGGAATCCCGGTAGACACGTTCCACCCGGTACCCGTCAACGCTTTTTTCTTTCACGGGAACCAGCCGCGTGTCGCCTCCCGACTTCATCAACCAATAATCCTGTTTCCCCTTTCGTATTCTCCCGGCGAATTGAAATCCGGGAGGAGAATCCGGTTCTTCCAAGGTAACTTTTGCCCGCACCCGGGGAGGCGATTGTCTCACGATCCGGGGAACCGTTCCCAAAAACGGATCCCGGTAATTCAAAAACAACGTGTCGATTTCCTTGTTCTCGATCACATATCTTTCTCCCGCTATCTTAGGCATAACCTTTCCTCCACTACTATACACTACCACCCGGTAGATGATCAATCCCCACACAACAACAACCACGACAAGCAACAAGGGTATCGATTTTTTACTTTTCAACGTTTTCATGGCTGTTCCTCCGGCTGTAGTTCTTCCGCATTCTCAAGTACGGTTAACACCCTCCATCGATAAATTCCCTCGTATGCCGAGTTCTCCGGCCTCACACCCCACTCGTATCTCCCCGGTTCCAAAGTATACGTGTACTGATTCCCCTCTACTAACGTGTCAAGCACGTACAACTCAATTCTATCAAAAGAAGGCGACACAACCACCAAGCGATAGCCCGTTGCACCATCCCGTTCCTCCCACACGAAAGTCAACGTGGCATGAGTCGTTTCCACGCTATCCGCCGGGGCAATAAGCTCCACCTCTTTTTCCGATATATCTTTCTCGAACACATCCCTGCACCCCATGACCAAAAACAAAATCAATAAAGACATTCCCGTGATAATTTTTGCTACTTTCATATCATGATATATTTAATTTTCCATCGTTAATTGTTGAACAACCAGTGTCATTCTTAACTGTCGTTCCTTTTTGGCCCGATCATCAAACAAACGGAAACCGGCAGAAACGATTTTCCCCGGATGCCCTTCCTTTTCCATGTAATGCATCACCTTCAACAGGGAAATAAAACTCCCGGAAAGCACGAGTTCCCCCGTGTGTACCTGCAATTTCCCCTCTTCCCTTGTAAGATAAGGCGTGTATTTCACCATCTTCACCTCGTTATTCCGAATCGGTCGTTCCAGTTGCCCGAGCAACACCCCGTTATTCAGAATCTGTTTTCCGGACACGCTCCCCGGCAACTCGTTTCCCACCCCGGAACAACTTTCCGATAAACGACCGACCATTTCCTGACGGTCATTACTCTCTCTCCAAAGTTTCACGGTTTGCCGGAATCCGAACACCCAAGCCACTAACGGTACGATAACTATCAACCCGACCAGTTGTAAAAATCCCTTATGCTGTTTCCACTCTTTCATAACCTGATCCATATTTTAAAGTTAAACAACCCCGTCTCCCGGTTCCTGTCCAAAGAGACCAATTTCACTTGCCGAGCAAAAGCACTTGACGACAATCTACCCGTGAACGAAGTAACTTGCTCCGGATCAGCCGTCACCCCAGACAACTCGATACACCCATCCCTCGTCACGACAGACTTTCCCTCTTCCAATCCTTTCAACAACGGATTCACGACCAGCATATCCAGATTCACCTCCGGGGGAATAAGAGCAGCTACACGATCCAGCACGACACTCATACGCCCCGTCCCGCTTCCCTCAAATTCCCGAACCACTCGTTCCATTTCCCTCGATAATTCTTCCCGGTTCGAGACATCCCGTTCCAAAGAAACAATTTCCAACTGCAGGCTCGCACATTTCTCCCGGACAGAGGTATTCCACAAATAATTCACGACCAGCAATCCCAACAAACAAAGCAAAGCGATCAGTTTGATTTTTCCCGCAATCAACGCTGCTAACGAATCTCCCCGTTTCCCTCCTTTCAACAAATCATTCCACGTTATCCCCCGGTCATAAAACCTTTCAGCCAACCCGATTGCTGTTCCTCGAACCCACTCTTGATTCATGGGTAACCCCTCCTCCCCGGACCGGACTCCCTGTAAACAAGTCTCTATCACGGGAACTTGGTATCCATGCAGTTCTTCTTCCAAGGATTCAATTTTATCCCGTCGGGTAAAACAGAGCACACATTCCCCGTCGTCCCGGTCAAAACGTTCCCATATTATATTCTCATTTTCTGTCACTCTTCTTATCCCGTCCTCATCCCCTTCGTGAAAAACTTTACGAATAATTCCGTGCCCGGCCACCAATAACAACGTCGGTTCTTTCAACTTCATCTCCCCTATATCCCCCGCAATCACCTCTCGCACGTCCTCCTCTACCTGCACACCATGTTTCCCCCGAACAAGTCGGAGAACATCCAGCTTTATTACCCCGTCTTGTTGCAAAAAAGCAAAGATCACCGTAATCCGGTCTAACATTTTTTCCAATCTTCCTATCCTGTTCATTTGACTTCTAATTCAATAAATCACGCTTGGCTTTATAAACACGTTCAATTTCTGATCGATTTTGTTATTCTTTGTCTTCCCGAACAACCACTTTAACACCGGTATCCGAGCAATAAAAGGAATTCCGCTGGATGACTTCTCCCGTGTATTATTATCAATACCTCCCAACAAAACCATCTCCCCGTCACGCACCATCACCTGCGACTCAAAACTACGGGTAACCGCTCCCGGAGGAGCTTCTTCGTCTATTTTCCCTTCCCGTTCAGTGAATTGACTCTGCTCGATTTTCACTTGAAGCGTGATCTTCCCATCCCTACTCACAAAAGGAGTAATATCGAGTTTCAGATTAGCCTCTACCGGTTTCCATGTGTAGGATTCCGAGGGAACAGGTGTTTGCGACCCGTAATAATTAGTCTGTACCTCCTTGTAATATTTTGTTTCCCCACTTTTCAACGTGGCACTATGCCCGTTCAACGTTGATAACTTCGGGGTCGAACGTAATTCTATATTCCCAGTCGCTTCCAACGCTTGCAAACTCATGTAAAAATTAGGTGTTACCTTCCCCAGATTGATCGACCCGAAACCATTAAAACTATTAATCAACCTGTTGATTGAAGTCGCAGACAAAGACATTTCCACTCCCGGACTCAACGTCCCGGCCGTTGTAGCGGGTCCTTCTTTCCCGATACCGGCCTCGATACCTACCTCGTGAAGCACGCTTTTTTTGCTATCAACGATCAACACCTCGATCGTCACGAGCGGGACGCTTTGATCTATCGACTCCAGAAAACGCTCCACCAGCTCAACCTGCCGACTCGTACCGCTAACAATAATACTGTTCTGTTCAGCAAACATCTGAACTTGTGTCCCGGCAGATTTCAAGGCCGTGGGAATTAATTCAACCACCTTATCCACCGTCCGGTAACGCAAAGGAACAACCCGTGTGGTAACAAGAGTCTTATCTTTCGTCGTTGAGCCGAAAATATATATACCTCCTTCCACCTGATACGTGAAAGGCGTCCCCGCGAACAAAACATTCAACAATGTCGGCACGTCCACGTCCTTCACGAACACCGAGGTCTGTTGATCCAGAGAGGTAAGAAAGAGGCGGCTCATTCCCAGACGCTCGAATATTTCCAGCACCACGTCATGAATATTTCCCCGATTCAAAGATACGCTCACCCTTCCTGTGCTATCCACGTTCACTTGATCCGGCGTGAAATTTCTCCTTTTGACATAAGAAGATGACAATGCCGGATTTCCTCCCACCGGGGGAAGTGGAGCCTCAAACCTCCACACGCCATTTTTATCCCGCTCAATCTCCAACCCGTTCACCGAGGCCAGCGTTCGTATCGCCTCACGCACCGGCAATCCGGCAGAATAGCCGGAAACCCGGTTCCCGTACAACGATTTGGGTATCACCACATGCTCCCCGGTCAATGCGGTCACCCGTTTCATGACCGCCACCAACTCGTCATCCAGCAAATCGTAATACAACCTTTTTTTCGTACTATCCGTCTCGACCTTAGGCTCACGGGGAATCGCAACCAAAGGAATTGGCTCGCTTAAAGAAATTATATTCCCCACGACATCCAATTCCAAATTATACTCCCGGCACAGGAAATATAACAAATCAACTAATCTCGCCCGGTTAAAATTACAAGTCACCATACGCCCCTCATCTACCTTCACGCACAAATTAACCCCGTGTACCCGGGCAATATTTCGAAACAATTCCCCGATAGACAAATGTCCTACCGACAAATCTATTTCCGAGAAATACGTGCTATCCAAACGTGCCGCCCGCTCTAACCTCACACGAACAGAATCAAGACACACCTTGGGTTCTCCCGCCTGTCCCCTCACGACAAAACAACAAAACAAGAGTATACACGCCATCCCAAAGATCCTTATATTCATCATCATCTTTATCATACAACTTTTAGTTTTTAGCTTTTAACTTATAAACGGTAACACTTCCTCCAACGACGTCTTTCCCGCTTTCAACAACCCGATCGCCGATTGTTGTAATGTCTGTATATGACGTTCTTCCAGCAAATGCCCCACCTCATTCTCGGCCGTCCGGATTGCCCCGGCTAACTCATCGTCTATCGGGATCACTTCATAAATAGCTTTACGCCCACTATATCCCGTGTAATAACAATATTCGCACCCCACAGCCCGGTATAATTTACCCGGTTGTGAATCCTCTCCCAGTAATCTCTTCGCATGTTCATCCGGTTCTCTCTCTCTTTTACACTCCGGGCAAAGCAAGCGCACCAGACGTTGTGCCATACATAAAATCAACGTATCGGAAATCAAATAAGGATGTACACCCATATCTATCAAGCGAGAAACACTTCCCCAAGCACTATTCGTGTGAATCGTCGAGAAAATCAAATGCCCGGTCAAAGAACTGCGTATCGCCATCTGTGCCGTATCGGCATCCCGGATCTCTCCCAGCATAATCACATCCGGATCCTGCCGCAAGAAAGTACGCAAAGCACTCGTGAAAGTCAACCCGACCTCCTCTTTCAATTGAACCTGGTTCACCCCTTCCAAGGTATATTCCACCGGGTCCTCGATCGTCAGTATATTACTCACGACATCATTCAACAACCGGAGCGTGGCATACAGCGTGGTACTCTTTCCCGATCCCGTGGGACCGCTAATCAAAACCAACCCGTGCGGATGGCGTATCGCTGACAGATAAGCCTCCAATTGTCCCGGACTAAATCCCAGGTTTTTCAAATCAAGCAACTCTATTTGCCGGGTTAACAACCGCATCACGATCTTCTCTCCATGAATCGTAGGTAAGGAAGACACTCGCACGTCGAATCGGCTCCCTCCCGAATCATGCAGAATACGCCCATCCTGCGGTAAACGCTTTTCCGATATATCCAGATTCGCCAGTATCTTCACTTGATTCACCAAAGCCGCGTAATTTCCCTTTTCGATCACGTGTCGTTCCAACAACTTACCGTCAATCCGGAAACGCACCCGACACCGATCCTCGTACGCCTCCAAGTGAATATCACTTGCATGTTCCCGGTAAGCCTCTTCAATTAAATCATGCAAAAAACCTTTCCCTCCCGTAAGCGATACCGCCCCTCGGTTTCGTGCCTGACATTCCTGACGATAATGACGCCCTAACAACCTAGAGAACTCTTCTTCCGCCAAAAACACCACCTTCAAACGCTTTCCCGTCAAAACCTCTACTTCCATCACGATATTCTCATAATCATATCCTTGCTCGCCATAACACCCAAGTTGATCACCCTTTATCTCAAAAGGAATCAAACGATATTCCCTGGCCTCTCTCGATGTCAATAATTCCAAGGCCTCCGTAGCAACAGTCAATTCTTTCATAACACGATCAAAAACAGATAAAACAATACACGAGATAACAAGCGTAACAAACTCCCACCGTTGACACCAACGGGATTCCCCGCTTGGACTCATTTTTATACAAACCTAAAATCCAAGTTATTAAAGTTAGTGCAAAGGCAATAATCAAAAACCAAACGAACTCCATCAATTGAAAAAAAGGGGTCAGACAAAGCAAAAACACCCCGTCCCCCGTCCCGATATACTCTCGAAACGGATTTATCCTTCTTCGGTATTTCAGTAACAGATAAAGTAATACCCCTCCCGTCAGAAATGCCAATACCCCCACACCACCCACAACACGTACCACACACTCCCCCCATCCCCATCGCCACACGCTACCGGTTACGGTCAAAATCCCGAAAAACAATAATGGATATATGCGAATCACCCGCTCTTTATAATCCGAACAGATCATAAAGGCCAGCGGGACAAAAGCCAGCAATTCCATACTTTTTTCGGTTAGTCCTTCGTTATCTCCTTCAACTCCTTGTCTTGGTTAATTTCCCACACGTTATACTCCCCGTCGCCATCAAAATCAACGACGGCTGTGGCTCTCGCCCGAAATCCTTTCTCGTTCGCCTCGATAATTTCGATCTTGTAATTCGCGTTTCCCCCGTCTGTTACCAACTTGGCCTGCTCGAAATCCAAGTCATTCAACGAGGTGGAATAACGGGAATTCGTGTAAAAATGACTCTTCTGCAACGTGTGAAGAAACACGAGTTGCTGTTGCGCTTCCGTACTCTTGGCCTTCGAGATCAAAGGCATCAGGTTGGGCAACGCGATTAACACCAAAATGCCGATAATCACCAACACCACCAGTAATTCCGGCAAAGAAAAAGCAGCAAAAGATTTACTTTTCAGATCACGCCTTTTCCGTTTCAATAATTTTTGAATTGTTTTCATATTGCAATCAGAAGTTAAAAAAATACAATTCTAAAAAAATATATTCCTCGGCTGATCTTTATAAACACACTCCACACTTTCTCGTTATAAAGTCAGGGTCTAAATTTATACAAGAATTTTAGGAGAATTTGTAGCAAATTTGTACCTATTTTTTGTTAAAATATATAAAAACAATAAATTTAAAGTCACTTTGCATTATTCATGACTTACTCCCTACCAACTCTTACATCTATGGAGAATCGATAGACTAACTTTCATTAGAGTCTTTCTTAACCATCAGCCCGAAACCCCTTCCCCATGACGTGACGATCTCAACGGCTCCTCCTTTGGGTAAATATTTTCTTAAACGGGCTATTACCTTGTCCAGGTAACGATAGGACTCTTTAAAATCATTTCCCCACCCTTCTTTGACCAGTTCATCCTTACTCACGTATTGATTTTTCTTCAAACACAAGGTTTTCAACACTCTTGCCTCCATAGGAGTCAGCTGGTTCGTCTCCCCTTTTATAATCAAGTAACGACGAATCGGGTTAAACGAGATATCATTAGAAATTTTCACAAAATCAGTTTCCACTTTCAACATTCCCATACTCTTCAGGCAACGGTTCACTCGTGCAACCACTTCATCCAAAAGCACTTCTTTACGAATATAATCATTCGCACCAAGATCGAAACCGTCAATAGCATGTTGCGAATGTGTCAAAGAACTGATAAACAGAATAGGTACGGAAAAATCCTCCTCTCGAATAATTTTAACGACCTCAAAACCGTTCATCTTAGGCATAATTACATCCATCAAAATTAAATCGGGAGTTTCCTTCCGGTACAACCACAAGGCTTGTACTCCATCTACAGCATGAAACACTTCAAAACCGGCTCGTTTTAAATAATCAATGCATGTCCTTGCCTGCATAATATCATCCTCTGCATACAAAATCTTAATCATTTTCCCGTTTATCAACTGTTAATCATTCTCATCTTTCACCAAAGGGATCATCACGGTGAAAGTCGTGCCAGCACCGACCTCGCTTTCCACCCGAATCACGCCTTCATGCGCCTCGATTACCTGTTTCACGTAGCTTAACCCGATCCCGAAACCATGCACGTCAGTCGAACGCCCGCGATGAATCCTGTAATACCGTTCGAAGATCTTCTCTTTCAACTTTTCCGGAATTCCAATCCCGTTGTCTTTAATGGCAATCACTACCATCCCGTCCATCTCTTTACACTCGATCTCTACTTTTGCCGGATCTCCCGAATACTTGATAGCATTCTCTATCAAATTACTTATGGCATTCGGGAAATGAATATCATCCGCTTCAATTACATCAACGCTCAACTGATAGTCAACCTTGATAGAGACATTCTTCCCCATTAACATCGGATCAAACAATGCAACCAGTGAATCAATAGTTTCTCGCAAATTTAATCTATTCCACGATATTTTAAACCCTTGTTTCCAAACAATTAATAATTTATACACGAAATTATTCAATTGATCCACCCGTTTATGTGCCGCATTTAACAATATTCTCTGTGCATCCTTCAAATTTTCAGTTCCGTACGAAATAATCCCGGAAAAAGCATTTTGCACGGCAGATAACGGAAGCTTCAACTCGTGAACCATACTACTCATAAATTCTTCCCGAATCTTGGATATTTGGTACTGAACGAGAATCGTTTTGATCTGGTAAATAAAACACACAATTAATAACACGAACAAGACGAAAGAACTAATCAACACTCCCGTCATTTGTGTAAAAAACGTTTTATAGGGCATATCAAAATAAACAATCACACCATGATGACTTTTCAAACCTAATTCTACCATGTTGGAAACGAGATGTCTCTCTATTCTTGAAGAACCATTATCCGTTGACGCAATAATATCACCAGTTTGTGTATTTACAAGTTCCAGAACATACTTTTCTTTAATCCCTTTACTCACAAAAATAGATTTACATACGCTATCCAACATAAAAATATTTTCTTCAGATTGTTCTTTTATTAAATCATAACATACTTTACGTAATACACTTAAGTAACCATAATCCTGTTTATAATTTAAGGTAGTAGTATCACCTCTAGAGACAAATTTTACAAGGCTTTCACCCGAATTTACACTTACAATTACAGGATCTTCTAACTTAGACTGATTACGAACAATATATTCCTCAAAACCAGATTCTATTGCACCAGACAATGTACTATTAACTAAATTCAAATATTCTATTTTCTTTAGTTCAATAACTCGATTTAGCCAGAAACCTTGAAATATCAGTAGGCAAAGTATAGCAAATATCGAAACACCCCAAGTAACATGAATCTTTCTATTCATAAGGTACTATTTTACAAATCCACACAAAAGTACTGAAAAATATTCTCTCTCATACGCATAATGCACTCCAAAACCATTTAGATAAATTAACAAAAAATAGGTACAAATTAGATACAATTTAAATCATTTTCATCTCCTATTTTTGCCTTGTATTAAATACCAAAACAAATGAAAAGAGTAATATTAATAATATGCTTTATATCTATAACCTTAGCTCTTACATTGCTAAATGTAAATCTAAGGAAAGATTCTACGAATATAGATATAAAAATTCAAAATATCGAAGCATTTGGAAATAACGAGGATGGAGGAGACGATCCATGCAAGGCTCCGGGTGGAATATGTATGACATTTGATAAAGATGGTAATCCAGTTTTTCATGTAGGCTTATCCCTTCCATAAACAATTCACTATGAAAAAGACAGCATTTATAATTATAGCTTTATTGCTCGCCTTCGGTTGTTCCGACGAGAAACATGAAGTGCCAAAAGAAGATAACCCATTATTCAGTACAAGTCGTGCTATCTCCTTGAATCAACTGGGTGAAACGATTAACTTGGAAAAAATTGGAATTTACAACCCGACAAAAGTCATCAAAAAAGACTCCTTACTTATCGTTTTGGATCTAAACGGACTTAATAAAATCTCCATATACCAAGAAAACGGGAAGTTACTAGGTAGTTATCTGCCAACGGGAATGGGTGCGGATCGGGGACTCTATATTCTCACGATGACCCTCGACGACAAAGGAATCCTTTCCGCCTATGACTTTGGAAATGACAGATTAGTTGAATTCGATCTAAATCACTTCGGACAACCTGAATTCGGACCTAAATTTATTGATATGCCCAAGGATAAAAAACACCTTTGCGTGGCAAAATCAGGCTCGACAATTATCTCTACCGGAATGTTTGACGAAGGTAGATACGGTTTAATGAACAACAATAGCGAAGAATACTTTTTAAGTTACCCGGAAATACCGAGTTATCGCACCATAAACGATACTTTAAGAAGTGCTTTATTTGCCAGTAATATCATCAAGATAAAACCCGACGGAACAAAATTTGTCTGTGCGAATATGCAGAGTGGCATCATCGATTTCTGCTCTCTCATACCTTGCACCAATATCACTCGCGTTGCCGAGCTGAATCTTTATTCTCCGAAAGCCACAGTTAAAAACATGCGGAGAACGCCCGTTGCCTATTCCACAGACAATCTCTTCGGGTTCTGTGATATTGAAGTTACTGACGAGTACATATACGCCTTGTATTCCGGTAGAAGTTACCGCAAATATAAAGACCAGATAGTATACGGTGAACGGATTGTTGTGTTCGACTGGGAGGGCAATCACGTCCACACTTATTTATTAAGAAATCCGTTCACCTCTATTTCTTTCAACAAAGAAGAGAATGCAATTTACGGTTTGACAAACAACCCGAATTCAGTGTTAATCAAATATACATTGGATTAATTTCCGCGTGAGACCAGGCCTTGGAATGATGTCTCAGATAGGTCTCCTTCCAAGGACCTTTACCCGGAAACGGCAAATAATACCACGGAGAATTGAATCGTTAGATTAAACCATGGCAAGAGAAACACGAGACATAGCATACCCGATCGCTTTCACCGGATTCATATTACTGGTTATGACCATACTGGTAATTGATCCTGACAGAATGAACGGGCTAACGCTTGCCAAATATTTCTGGTTCTACTCCACGTTATTACTCACGGGAGTTATAACATTCGGTCTTGCTTTTTACTCTATGTCGGTCGCGAGTATCGACATAACCAAGTCAATAATGATAGGGATTTTGACTGTAGTGATTATTGACATATCCCGCTACTCTAACATGGAAATGATGAACGCAAAAATATTTTTGCTAGTAATCATTTCCTTTTTCTTCTTCGACACCTTTTTCCACCACTATAAAAAAGCCACCAAGATATTCCAATTCGTGCTGATCGCTTTTGCACTACTGGAGGTAATCTGGGGATATTGCCAGTTGTACGCCTATATCCCCGATATGCAAAAAGACTTCACGCTCTCAGGCTCGCTACCCCACACGAACTCCTATGCCATGTTTCTGGCCATCACTCTACCCATAGCTCTCTATTGGACCATCACGTTATTCCAGAAATTAAAATACGGTTACTCTCGTCTCCTTACCGAAGCCGATGAAGAACATGTGAGATTGGAAATTGTTGACGACATTCTTTTATTCCTTCTTTCTGCCCTCGGGCTAATCGGGATTCTATCCATACTACCGTTTACGGGAATCCCATCCGCATGGTTTATCGCGGGATGTAGCGGGCTATTTGTCCTGTACTTTAAACTGGACCTTCACTCCTTTATAAAGGCCTCTATACTCCGAAGTCACAAAAGAACTGCCATATCCGGGATCACTCTCTTACTCGTGATAGGCTTGCTTACCACCGGTTTTTATCGATTACGGAAGGATGAAATAAACGAACATCTGTTAACCTGGAAAATATCCCTGCAAGTGCTGAAGGAAAAACCGATCATTGGTGTCGGGATCGGCAATTTCCGGAAAGCATTCGGGGATGCCCAAACAATCTATTTTGAACAAGGAGAACCAACCGAACAGGAAGTAGCCCTTGCCGGAAATCCCAACTGCCCGGTGAACGACTTCATTCAACTGGCAACCGGCACGGGAATCATCGGGATATTATTGTTTATCGGCCTCATCGTTTCCGTCCTGTTCTCTGGATTCAGGAACATGGATAAACACCCGGAGAAACTGGCTATCACGGGAGCCTTAATTGCTTTTATCCTCGCGGGATTCATCAATTCCCCTATTCAATCATTATCCCTCTCGATCTTGTTGGTACTGTTAATCGCTCTCGGGACCTCAGACATTCAGCCCGCAAGAAAAAGAATACCCAAAGTTATACCGATCATGACCTCTCTACTTTTGATCGGGATCACGACCACCATCGTTTACCCCCAGTTCACGATGTTCAAAGCATACAAACAATGGGCCCACGGACGTCTTTACTATAAAATGAAAATATATGCCACGGCAGCTAAAATATACGCCCCGCTAACAAACACGCTACGTCACCCCTATTTTTTCATGGAATACGGGTACGCCTTGTCACAAACCGGGCAACATGAAGAGAGTATCGCCATCCTTCAACGAGTGGCACAAATTCTCCCTGACCCGCAGATTTATAATCGCATCGGCAAGAGCTACCAAGCACTGGGCGAATATCAACTGGCAGAACAGTATTTTCAAAAAGCACATCACATGGTTCCCAACCTTGTGTATCCCAATTTCCTACTGGCCCAATTGTACCTTGAAATGGGCCTGCGGGACAAGACACTGGAATGTGCCCGTCAGATACTCACGCTGAAACCTAAAAAAGAATCAGAAGAAACACTACATATAAAAGCACAAATGGAACAATTAATCCAACGACTGGATTAATCCCGCCGAGGGATCGACCGGATCCCATTCACACCATAGTACATCTAAATCCATCACTTTGGGGAGACATCATAGTCTCCCTTTCTTTTATTCTGACAAATAACTATATTCGCGACATCATAAATCAACACGCATGAAACATATCCGGTTACTCATTCTATTTTTGATCTTAGGTATAACCACCTTATCGGCACAAAAGTCCCCTAAGCGAGAATTTCGCGGGGCATGGATTCAAACCGTTTTCCAGAGCGAATATGCTAAAATGACACCGGAAGAGATGAAAGCCGATTTTATTCGTAAACTCAACCAATTGCAAGAATGTGGGATCAACGCTATAATTTTCCAAGTCCGCCCGGAAGCCGATGCCTGGTACTTGTCGGAAATAGAACCTTGGAGCCGTTTTTGCACGGGCAAGCAAGGTGTTGCCCCCGATCCCCTGTTCGATCCCATGGCTTTCCTGATCAAGGAATGTCACCGCCGTAACATGGAATTTCATGCTTGGCTTAATCCTTTTCGCGCCGGGACTTCCGGCACCTCCACGCTGGCAGAAACCCACGTGTACCACGAACATCCCGAATGGTTCGTTACCTACAACAAACAGTTACTTTTCGATCCGGGCATACCCGCTTGCCGGAAGTACATTTGCCGGATCGTGGAAGACATCGTGAGCCGCTATGACGTGGACGCCATTCACATGGACGATTACTTCTATCCCTATCCCGTGAACGGGATGCCTTTTCCGGACGACAACAGTTTCCGCACCTACGGGAAAGGCTACAAACCCGAAGAACGGGACGAGTGGCGCCGGGAGAATGTCAATAAACTCATCCGCGAGCTGAAACACACCATCGTGACAACCAAAGAATGGGTACGCTTTGGGATCAGTCCTTTCGGTATCTACCGAAACAAAAAAAGTACTCCCGACGGTAGCGGTAGCAACACCAACGGGTTGCAGAACTATGACAACCTGTATGCCGACGTAACCTTATGGGTCAAAAAGAAATGGATTGATTACAACATACCCCAAATATACTGGGAAATCGGCCACCCGGCCGCAGACTATATCACGCTGGCTGAATGGTGGGACAAAAATGCTCATGATGTTCACCTATACATCGGGCAGGACGTTGCCCGCACGATGAAAGCCAATGATCTCACCCAAAAGATGGAACTCGCTCGTTCCTTACGTCACGTGAAAGGCAATTGTTTCTGGCCCGCGAACGAGATTCTTTGGAATAACGGTGGGATTACCGATAGCCTCCGGGAACATTACCACCGTAGCCCCGCATTAATCCCAGCCTATACCCACATGCACAACGGCCGTCCCAAGAAAATAGCCTCTCCCCGAGCCGAACGCTCGGAAAAAGGCTACACGGTGAAATGGTTCGCCCGCGGAGACCGGGAAGATCCCCGTAATCCCCAGTATTTCGTCATCTACCGTTTCTTCCCCGGCCAGAAAATCAACCTGAACGACCCGGCTCACATCGTCGCTGTCACCCGCTACACGGAATGTTACATCCCGAACAAAAAATTCAAATGCCGTTACGTGATCACGGCTGTTGACCGCTTTCACAACGAATCGAAAGGAAAGAAGATAAAAGGTATACGGTAAATTTCACCGTGGTGAAATTTACCGCTGTTTATTTTGCACTCACCTTTATTTCAGCATTTCCTTCAACAACCTCCCTGGCTAGCCTTCCCCCTTTGGCATCAACGCTTTATATGCTTTTTTTCCCAAACCAACGCCTAAAACGCAAGCATGCATCGTTTCGAGAAGCCGTTTATAATTTAGCGATATGCATGCCTGCGATATTATTAACTTGTTGTTACTTTCCCAAGACTTTCTCCACTACTGCCGACAGCTCCTTTTTCTCCATGTGGGCTCGCACCACGATCTTTCCCTCTTTATCCACGACCACGAACATCGGCACGGCCAACACGTGGTACAAACCTCCCACACGAGACCTCCCCTTCTCGATTTCATCTATCACCTGCGGCCACGGCAACCTCTCCTCATCCAATGCTTTCTCCCATGAGGCCTTATTCTCATCAATACTCACTCCAATAATCTCGACCCCTTTCTCGCGATACTCTTCATAAAATTCCCGCACCCAAGGAAAAGACGCCCGACACGGCCTGCACCAACTTGCCCAAAAATCAAGCACCACCACTTTACCCCGGTAATCAGCAAGGCTCACCAAAGAACTATCACGCCGGGCTAGTGTAAACTCCGGAGCCAAGCGTCCCGGTTCAATCCGTTGCCGCAACTCGATACTTTCCCGAATCGCTTTTCCCCATTTGCTCTGCTGCACTTTCACGTCGAACTGCCCGAAAACCTGCTCCAGTTGCTCCAACGTCATATTATCCTTCATATAACCCAATTCATAAGCCACCATTTCCACGGACGGATTAGCTGCCATTATTTTCAACTGTTCTTTCTTTACACGTGCAATCCATACATCATACCCTTTCTTATACTCCCAATAAAAAGTAGTATCTTCCAATATTTCCGGAGTTTCCAGCACCTTTTCTAGTATCTCTGCAAATTTTGTAAACTCCGGCAATTCTTTTACCGCTTTATACTGCCCCTCCACTTGTTCGTACACGTCTTGATTCTTCGAACCGATAATTTGCATCCCAAGGACAGCCAGCTCCTCGTTTTCATCCATTCCTAAATTATTCCAATCACCTCGCATTTCGATCCGGCTATTTTCCAATGCCAACATCATTCGAACGCCCTCCTTCCCCTCCGGTTCCACCACCACGGTTGCCCATCCGGCATCCGGCACTTCTCCCTCAAACACGAACTTTCCTCCCTTCATTTCCACCGTATCGCTGATCACCCGCTGACCTTCACTACTCATCAATAACACGGCACGCCCGTTACCCGCTCCCTTAAACTCCCCTTTCAACACGTATCCCGCCTGACTACCACAAGAGAACAACACGCTGATCACCAATAATATTAAAAAGCTTTTCATTTTTATCCTATTTTAAATTAATTACACTTCTATATTCCACGTCTTCAATTACTTATCCACCCTCTTTTTCAATTTTATACAACTTATCATTCTATACATTATTCCCAACCGGCATTCTGTTCCCACCCCATCATCTCCGCTTCAAAGGTATAGAACGGTAATGCCCAACGAGGATCATCCGGGGCAATTTCCAATACGGTACGCGTGTTCAAATCAACAGGGTTTGTCAAAATTTCACGACGTACATAAATACCGGCATCTTCCGCCCCGTTCAGACGTTTAACATCAAAGAATCTCCAGAATGCACCCATCTCCCGTAACCGCTCATCCAGCACGTTCTGCACGCTACCTGTAACCCCGGCCTCGGCAGACGCCTCGTCCATGAAACGAGTGTATCTCAACGTTCGCAACGTCTCGGCCGCCTCACCTGTATTGCCACTTCGAGCCTCGCACTCAGCCTTGATCAGATACATCTCGGCCGTGGTCATCCCGATAAGCGAGTTACCGGCAAAACGTGAATAGCTATACAAATTCCAAGGTTTCAAACGTTGCCAATTTTCATGAGTGATATATTCGGTCCATGTCTCTGGATCCAATTCGACAAGATTAGCATAAGCCATCAAAAGAGGCGTACAAGAACTATAGAAATAAATCCAGCGGGCATCATTCTCCCGATCCCAAAGTTCATAAAAAGACTTTGATATCGGACAAGTTCCCCCTAGCCCTTCCCAAGACACGTTGGGTAAGTACAACTCTTCATACTTGGCTACCGCCTCCACATCCATATCGTCCAACTCAAACATAGAACTTATAACAATCTCATCCACCGGTTCACCCTCTTCATCTAACACGCTAATCCAACTCCACTCTTCCAACTCGTACTCCGGTTCGTTCTTGAAATCCACTAGAACATGATGGGCTTTCAATGCTTCGGTCGCATTCGCCAACGCCAACTCGTAATCCCCCCGATATAAAGCAACCCGCGCCCGGAATGCTTGCACGGTCGGTACTGTCGGACGGAAATTACGCGTCTGATCAAACGTCGTACGTCCTGCTCTCGTCAATGCTTCTTCCGCCAACCTTAAATCCTCGTAAATATGCTCCAACGTGTAACCGACAGTCTCCCGTCCCGGAATCTCTCCCGCCTTGGCATTATCCCGATAACCGATCCCCGGCTTGTCTTCATCCCACAAACAATATTGCGTCAACAACATAAAGTGGTAATACGCCCTACCGAAACGGGCCTCTCCCTCCACTTGATCGTGTACAGCCGCTGTCGTCTGCACGACCTCATCCAAATATTCCAGCACCGTATTGAAACGATAAATCCGTTCCCAAACCGGAGTCCAAGTCCATATCATCCAGTCCGACGTCATCAACGTCTCCCCTTGCCAACAATACGCCTCGTAAGTCGTAGGCTCTCCCGACAACAATCCGTACACGTAAAACTCCGGAGACAACTCCACCGCATCTGACAGCGGTAGCGCTTCCGTCAAGTAAGCCCCGGAAGAAGATCCTTCCCCCGTATCCGAATCTATATTGTTAAACAAATAAAGATCAATACTTCCCATCAGCCCGTAAAGCTGATCCATGTGATAAATGTAAGCGCTACCCGACTTGTCCGTTGTCTCATCCAAAAAGTCATTACACGCCCCCAATATCATGGTTCCCAACAAGGTGATAATTGCATATATCTTTTTCATATTTCTTATTGTTTTATCCATTCATAATCATTCTACCAACTCTTAAAACCGAGTCGCAACCCAAACGTGAACACGGGCATTGGTTTCAAACTTCCAAGAGGATAATCGGGATCCATCTTCCCGTTAGCACTCCAAATTAGCCCCAAATTACTTGCTTGCGCGTAAATATTCACCCGACTGAACACCCCTTGTTTTGCTAACAGGTTTTCCGGTAGATCATATCCCAAGAACACTTCATTCAAGCGAATATGATCACCTTTCACGAAACCGCTCTTAAAATACATCGCTGCCCCTATCGTGGCCCAATATGTCTCTCCACTCCGGAATGCATCCACATTACTATCCGTGTAAAGCGGCAACTCGGAATAAGACGTCTGATTGGCATATCCTTCATCATATACCTCCAAAGCCTTGTCCAAGCGTTTAGAATAGGCCGCCGAGTTTCTACTAGCAGGTGAAAAACTGTCAGAAGAAGTCGTATTGACATAATAACCAAACTGTCCCGTGATCATGAAAGAGAGTGTCAATCCTTTCCAGCTAAACTGGTTACTAAAACTTAATGAACTCGTCGGGGCCAACGTTCCCAAATAATAAGCCCAATTACTATCATTAAACGACTCTCCTTCCCGAGGTATCACGTAATCCATCGAATGCGAAGAATTATAATCCATAATGATCTCTTGTGTACCGTCTTTCCCTTCCAACAACACGTAACCTTCCGGCGTGTACCCCACCGCTTTCAGCACTCCCACAGAACCGATCGGGTGTCCTACCACGTATGCAGGTCCCACCGGCATATAAGGCCCCGTGTAACCGAATTTTTTCAACTCATTGTGATTATAGGAATAATTCAACATACCGCTCCAAATCAGATTTCCCGCTACCGGAAGATCCGAACCGATGGTAAACTCGATTCCCCTATTCAATATCTCTGCATTATTCAACAACATGGATGTCTCCCCCTGTGAAATCACCGGCACCGTCGTGTTCGCCAGTACATCGTACGAAAACTTGTTATAAAACTCTATGCTACCGCTCAACTTATGCCCGAAAAACGCCACGTCCGCCCCGATATTCAGCGTCCTCGACTTTTCCCATGTCAACGTGTTGTTTCCGCGTGCAGCGATCGTATTAAAAGCCTCGTTACCAGAATAAACCAAGCTACCCGGATATACAGCCACCGTCGTCACACTGGACGTTCCCTGTTTACCGGCTGCCACACCCGCAATACCATATGATACCCGCAACTTCAACTGATCCACCCAAGAGACCTCTTGCATGAAACGCTCGTTCGAAATCAACCAACTAGCTCCCATCGACCAAAACGGGGAGAATTTATCACGCACGTCTTCCGCTTGAAAATTGGACGCATCCGTACGGAAACTGGCAGTCACCGAATAACGATCGTCATAAGTGTATGATGCATTCGCATACACCGAGAAAAAGCGATCCTCCAATGTTGACAGACTTCCCAATTTCTCGAAAGGCATATACTCGGATACCCCGAAAATATTATTCCGTTTCGTCACGTAATCCAACTCTGTCAACACGGAATTAGTGTATTTGTTATATCCGTAGCGTGTCACTTTCGGATCAGCCTCCGTCGTGGCGGAAATAACCTCCGTCCCCACCAAGGCATTGAACATATGTTTATCTTTTATCATCGTATAATCCACCTGCCCGCGCAAATTATAAGCCTCATATGTGTGTCCCTCGTTGGAAAACACGCCCCCGGTCGGGAAATAAGAAACATACCTCCCGGACTCTAACGGCTCGGCATACGTGTTATACAAATTTCTCACGTAAAACGATTCCGGCTCGTAAGACACGTGCTTGGTATATCTTCGCTGTTCATATTGTCCCTTGGCACTCATGTTCAATCCCCAATTTGTCCGGTATTCAAAACCTCCCTGTACCCTGTAATTCATCGTTTTCGAATAGTTATCCGTGTATTTCCGGTCGGCAGCAGGATTGTACGTCCAGTCCGTCGGAGTCTTTCCTGCATAATATTCCCCCGACATCAACAAAGGCTCATATACCGTCTGAGAGGTTGCCACGTGTACGAAATTTCCCTCGTCATCCGTCAGTCTCGTCCACGGACTAAGCCACCCCCGCATACTTTCAATGCTCGTCCCATTGTTCTCATCCCGATCAAACATAGTACTCACCGCAAACTCGAACGTCAAGTTCTTCGTCAACCGGGCATTACTCGCCAAGTTCAACAATATACGTCGCTTGCCATTTTCTTGCAAGTAACTATCTTCATCATCATAAGAAGCCGAGAACGCGTAATCCAACTTCTCTGAACCTCCCCGCAACGACACGTTATATTGTTGACGCATCATCCGCTGGAACATATACTCGTTCAAATCATCTTTCCACACCTCACGGTTTCCTAATTCGATAAGCTCCTGTTTTTTAGCCTCATAATCTCCTGCGGAGAGATTCTTTTTATTATCCCGTTCGTATAGCATACCGAATGGAGCCGACATATATCGCCTCCGGGAGGAAAGTTTCGTGTAAGGATCATTACTTGCAAGATTAATCGGATTATATTTATGCATCAATTCCTCGAAACGAAATTGATTCTCCGCTGAAGCCATATTGAACAAATAGTCCAAATCTGTCCGTGAACTCACAGACCAGTACGCATCTGCCGCAATCTCCAACTTTCTCCCCGTTCGTCCCTTTTTCGTGGTGATCACGATCACCCCGTTGGCAGCACGTGCACCGTAGATAGAAGTTGCCGCCGCATCTTTCAACACCGTCACCGATTCTACATCATTCGGGTTAATCGTTGAAAACGGGTCGCTATCAAGCCTATAGCCACTGATCGGGAACCCGTCCACCACGATCAACGGATCATTGTCCGGCTTAAAATTGGCATTTCCCATAGAGACTTGCGATATGGTACCCTGCCCCCGAATAGCAAACCGCACCTGTCCATCCACGGGGGCGCTGACGACTGTTAATCCCGGCACCAACCCAATCAACGCTTGTGCAAGATTGGACGTCGGTTTCTTCTTTAACGTCTCCTCATCCACGATCGAATAAGCCCCCGTTGCCCGCTCCTTGGCAATCGTCTGGTATCCAGTCACCACCACATCTGCCAATGCCTCTCTATCCTCTTCCAGCACAACTTCAATAAATTCCTTATCGGTCACCGGAATCTCCTGCTTTTTCATTCCCACGAAAGAAAACACCAACATATGCTTTCCCTCCTTCGGTAACATAATATTAAAAGCTCCGGCTGTATCCGCAACAACTCCTAACGCCGTACCTTTCAATATCACGGTTGCTCCCGGCAGAGGCATCCCATTCTCATCAACGACTCGCCCTTTCAATATTCTTTCCTCTTTCACATCCTGTTTCACCGGAGTACCCTTCCATATAATAATTGTCTTTTCCTCGATTGCGAACTTCAATCCCGTCCCTTTCAGACATACTGTCAAAATATTCTCAACAGGTTCATTCTTAAAAAAGACATCCACACATTCCATTCCCGCAATATCCGCATCGCTATACACGAAACTGAATTCCGTGTTCCGCTTGATCTCCCCGATAACTTGTTTGATCGTAGCCTTCTCCAAGTTCATGCTCAACCGTACCTGCTGGGAATAAACCCCGGCATGCACTTGCAGCGCAAACAAAACCGATAAAATAAACGTCGCTTTCATCATTAAAATAAGCTTCATTACTTTTCTATGCCTGTCCATGCAGGCATAAAGATTTTTTTTCATAACTTTGTAATTAAGATTCTACAATAATTCAATTCCTGTTTGCAGCAGGATTGAACGAGTTTGACAAGGAGCAGTGTTTGCAGCACGGCTCTTTGTTTATTTCACAATAATCATGTTTTTATTCACTTCAAACTTCACTTTCCCGGTTCGTTCGATAAATTTCAGCACGTGAGCAATATCCTCATGTTTCTTGATGTTCAACGAGTAAGGAATTTCTTTCAACTCCTTGTTCGTATAAAACACATCGAACGAATACCAGCGGCCCAATTCCTCCAAAATAAATTCCAAGGGCTTGTTATCAAATACCAAACGGCCATCCTTCCAACCGACATATTGTTCAACATCAACCTCGGCCACGGTTAACCGGTCATTTTCTCGATTAAAGTCAGCTTGCTGCCCGGGATTCAACTCCACTTGTTGCCCGTCAGCCTCCACGTTCACCCGTCCCTGTACCAAAGTCGTCAACACATTCACCTCCCTCGTGTAGGCCCGTACCCCGAACGAAGTTCCCAACACCCGAATCGCCACCTGCTGCGCCTCGACAATAAAAGGCTGTTTCTCGTTACGTTGCACGTCAAAATATCCCTCTCCCGTCAAGTACACTTTCCGCTTCTTTCCCCTGAATTGTTTCGGGAATCTCAATTCCGATTCGGCATTCAGATAAACCGTTGTTCCGTCAGCTAACACCAAAGTATATTCTCCCCCGCGAGGAACACGCAGTGTATGATATATCTCGCAGGAATCTTGTAGCCCACCGGAAACAACCTCCGTGTAATTCAACGTATCACCGCTATTTCTCACGCCCTCTTCCAAAGCCCTGTTCATTTCCCGATCCAACATCACTTTCGTACCGTCAGGCAACACCAATTCTGCCATGGATGCTCCGGGAACAATCCGTGAAGAAGTTTTCTCCGACTTCACTTCCCGAGTACTATCCCACGAAAGATACACGATCCCACCTACCAACAAAGGCAAAATAAACAAGGCTGCATAACGCATCCACAACATTTTCCGAGAAGATCGTTTCTTCCGTACTGTCCGGCTTAAAATCCGGTTCCATTCCAGTTCTTGCTGCTCCGGGGTCTTCACGAAACGACGAATCCCGCTCTCCAATCGTTCCATGGAAACCACGTTACGGAACAACTCTTCATGTTCCGCTCGCTCGTCTCTCCAACGCTCTAGCTCGTCCATTTCCCCCTCGCTTAACTCTCCTTTCACGTAACGGACGACCAATTGTTTTATCCGGTCATTATTCTGAATCTCCATATTCTGATATTCATTTTATACTAAAGCACGCAAACATTCATTTGGTGTAATACAAAAACCAATTATTTTTTACTCGAATCAAAATATTTTTCTAATCATACCTTATTTCAAGGGTTAAGTAACCCTTTTCACAAGGTTATAATACCCCATCGCCCTTCTATCTCCCTTTCATCGCCCTTTCATCGCCGTTCTGGAAGGACGAGGAAAGGTTAAAGAATAAGTCTTGTAACGCCCGTTTGGTAGTTAAACCCTAGTATTACAGTAGTAAAGCCTTAGTATTAGTAAGTATTCAAGAAATCCAGGTAAGTAAAGAAAGAACGTTTTTCAACCGTTCCCTCATATAATGATTGGCATTATTCTTATGCTTTTTGACCGTGTTGACCGAGATATTCAACGCTTGCGCAATCTCCTCATGACTTTTCCCGTCGAGGCTCATCTGGTAAACTTCTTTACACGCCGGGGGTAATTCGTTGAAGACATCCAATAGGGTTTGAAATATCTCCGACTCCAAAATCCGATCCAGAAATGACTCGGAATCCTCCCCCTCTGTTACCACCCGCCTAGCATATTTATCCTCCACCTGCTGATGGCGCATCAAATTGAGACAGTCATTCCGCACGGCTTTATACAAATAAGCCTTCACGGCATATTCCCCCCGGAAATCAGCTCTCTTCTCCCATAAATCGACAAAAGCATCCTGCACGACATCATCAATCATCGTGTCCTCGTTCAAGTACTTCGCAGCAAAATAACGTAATGCGACCGCAAACTTGTCATACAAGACACGGAAAGCCTTCTCGTCCCCTTGAGAAAAATCAATGATAATATCTAGCTCTTTATCACCCAAATTGATATTATTTAAAACTACTCGATCTAACTTTTATCCTTCCCAACCGTTTACAAAGATAAAACTTTTATTTCAGAACGAGATATAAAAATAGAGAGCCCCGGCAATAAACCTTTTCTCTCCCGTTTTGTCTTAAATGTAAATGCATTTTTAAAACGCATGAAATTTATCGACCACTTAAAATTCTAAATTCCATGCCATTACAAACGTTAATAAAACAAAGTATGAAAACAGTAACCCTAATTATCTCGTCGCTTTTTCTTTTCATGGCATTAGGAGTAAGCGCACAACAACACGGCCCACAACATCGCGGGCAAAGAGGTCACATGAACCCCGAAGAAATGGTAAAGAAACAGGTTGAACAAATGAAAACCGAGTTGAAACTCAACGAGCAACAAGAAAAACAGGTGAAAGATTTGTTTACCGAAAACCTCAAGAAGAGAGAGGAACTCATGAAAAAATATCAAGGACAACGAGATTCCGTGATGGTCAACATGAAAAAGATGGAAGACCAGCAAAACCTTTCCCTAAAGAAAATCTTGACAGAAGAGCAATATAAAACTTATTTGACTAATCTGGAAAAGAGAAAACAAGAAATGGAAAAACGCCGGAAAGAGATGATGGATAAACGTGGCGGACAAAGAGGCGGCCACGGCGACCCTGCTACCGTGAATGAAGACCACGAATGTAAAGGTTGCGGCGGTTGTGACAAACACAAGTAATCCCATATATTGATCAAATCATAAAGCCGAACCATTTTCTCGTTAGCAGAAATGATTCGGCTTTATTTATGAATAGAAATCCTCTACTCCCCCAATTTTTGCTCTAAAATCTTCCGCACCTCTTCCGGTTTCGGATTCACGGCAAGAATCGTCCCGTCCCGATCGACCAGAAAGACCCCGCCCCCGGCATTTCCCAACATATAACGGGTCCACAATTTCTGCCCATCATCCAGCTCGACCAGTTGCAACCAAGGGTATTTATCCTTAACTATAGCCTGCTTCATCCGCTCGGTATTCTTGAATTCCCTAGCAACACCGACAATCTCGAAACCTTTATCCTTATACTTCTCGTAAATCGGGATCATCATTTTCGCCTTTGCCCGGCAAGGCATACACCATGAGGCCCATAAATCAATGATCGCAATTTTCCCATTGATCACCTCCGAAACATTTACCACACGCCCCTCCAAATCCGGAGCCTCAAATTCCACGTAGTGCCCACCCGGTTTCACGGAATGAAAACCGTCGATTAACATCTTTCCCAAACAGGTATATTTACTGGATGCGAATTTTTCTGCCAACACGTGATAAGCATTTTCCAATTCATCATCCAACTCCGCCTGATACACCTGACGCCGTTGCAATTCGTCCACCACGAGGAAATAGTACAACTCATCCCATTGCCCCGCACAGAATCTATGCATGAAAGAAAAACGTTTCCAGCCGATCTCCTGTTGTTGCAACTCTTGGTATTTCCGGTATCTATCATTAAAAATTCCTCCCCGTATCTCGTAGCTCTTATCGACATTCACCGTGATATGCAATTTCCCGTTCTCGACGATAAACGGGACGGTGTACCACACTCTCGGATTCTTAGTTACAAAGATCAATTTGTAACCCTCCACGTGCGGTAATTCCAACACGTATTTAAAACGTCCATCCTCTACCGGAACGTACGTCCCGTGGTAACGGGAATCCACCGTGGCATCCACTAAAAGTACTTCTTTTGCCTCCATACCGATCAACTCGCCATGAATCACGCAACGAACCTTTTTCTCCCCCGCAATAGTCAGATTTCCCACGAACAAAAGCAATATCAAGCATTTCAAATAATTCGTCATATTTTCTCATTTACAAGTAAAAAAGGAGTCGCAAGCGACTCCTCGAAACCACATTCATCACTATTTTATAACCGGAAATCCTTCCTGCTCCCGATCCAAACGATACAAATGATAAAAATTACCGTTTCCGGGTTCATAAGTTATATTCATCACCTCTCCCTTACCATTGTCACTTTTAACAAGGAAACCATATTCATCCAACGCATAAGAAGTCATTTCTCCATTCAAATTCAACGACAATGTCCGGGTGTCACTATAATTTTTTTCCAACAAATACCCGTCACCTTTCACAGAGATCAAAGAACCACCGGAATACGCGTACCCACGCTCATTTAGTAAATCCCAACTCAATTCACTGTGATTATTCACCTGATAAATCCGATTCGTCACGATTCGCTTTCCATCATACACATATTCATATTTATAAAGTGTACGAGTTTCATAATTTTTAGCATCATCCGGAGCAAATGTATCATAAAATGAACGGACATTTACAATAGAAGTACCTTCTCCGTACTCATAAATAAAAGTCTCCTTATAATCCAGTGTATAGGTATTATCAAAATCATCGCCCAACCCGAAATCAGTTTTAGGAATATAATAACTAAATACTTGCTGTGTAACCATACTCTCTTCATCAAGAGTCACATCCACTTTGTACAAAGTTCTTGCTATCACGGGAATACTATCTTCCAAAGAATAATTCCCCGCCCCATATTTTCCTTTCAACCACAAATCCAAACGAGCAATAGAATCGGCATCCACGTTATACACGTAATCATTCACGGCATAAGTAATAACACCTTGTTCTTTCGTCACCGAAAGTCCCCCTTTTCGATAACCGTTTTTATCATAACGACTCATATTTTCCAACTTATCATTCACGTATTGAATTTTCAACGTGTAATCCCCCCAATGATCGTTATGTCCGGTAATTTCGTTCACCCGAACCGGATTAATCGGGCGTACCCCTACCTCGATATTATCATCGTCATCATTACAAGCCACCCACCCCATTGTCAGTAATAACAGGCAGATCATATTTCTTAATATTGTTCTCATAAATCGCTTATTTTAATTACCCACTTTATTATAGGCCACTTTCGTAATCCGGCCAAATCCCTCATATCTTCCGTGAATCTCACGATTAGGTTCCAGAGTTCCACTCGTCAGTTTGACAATAGGAATTGTTAGCACTTTCCCCTCTCCGGTTGATTCTTTATAAGTCGTAATAATCAACATCCGGTATTGAGCATTTTGCGTGGTCATCCCGGTAGAACTCGTCTCACTACTCACATTCATCCGACCATATTCCCCCCGCCACATCGTTAGAGAAGTAATTTCCCCGTCTCTTTCTCTATCCACAATATAACGGCTCTCCGCTGTCACATTCTGGGAATCACCCAAGGCTATCGTGTATATCTGATCTTTTGTTGCATAATAAAAATCTGTCGAGATCGGAGATGCAGCAAAACCCACGGCTTCGTTTATTCCGGGACAGTTCGTCAAAACATAACGCCCCTTCGGTAAATTACTTCCAGTATCTTCCTCTTTGGTCTGCATGGCAGCCAGCCAATAATCATTTCCTTTTTCAGCTTTGAAAACTGTCATTAACTGGGCATTTTCACCCTCTCCCATGTATATAGCGTCATACGCTCCCACGTTATTCACGTCAAACAGCAAGCCTGGATTCTGTTCCCTGAATTGAAGAAAACCATCATAACGACTATTGACCTGAAGGAATCGATTCTTATTTTCGTCAAAAGCATAAGGTACAGCATAGTAATACGTCCCGCAGACGATCATCTGGCTTACATCATAATCGGCCAGATCAGGAGTGTACATATAAAAATTGTAATACAAATTACCCCAAGATGAATTTCTTGGATACACCTTCCCATTCACATTTAAGAATTCAACTCCCCAATAATCCCACACCATCATATTCTTGGGCCGGAAATCCCCGTCAATCGGCACGAAGAAAAGGTCGTTATTCATTTCCCAATCCGCAAACTCGAATGGATCAACCCGGTAAATATCCTTATCTGTCAAGATCGTCAGTGTCCGGGAATCAGATTTCACGAACGATTGCATATCTTTTACCAAACCGTTCAGGTTATGTTGATTCACGGAAGAATAAACATTCCGATAAAACCGAGTATTCTTTTCCAACAAACCACGGGTAAAATTCATAGACATAATCAATGACACATCTCCAGTCTCCCCATCCCGTGTATCGGCAACCAACAACCCTTCACCCAAAGAACTTTCAACCGTCACTGATATTCGGGAAAATTCCTGAATATCAGTAGTCTTATCCGTAACCGTCAGAATCAGATCATACGCGGTACTATTCGGTGCAGCCGAAATAGGCTCACGGAAAGTCATTTTATTCGATAATACGGTCTCAGGATACTCGTTCCCCTGAATCTTCCATTCGTACGTCAAATTCTCGTCGGACACCCCGTTCTTGTAAATAATCGGGTTAATCTCCAACGTATCAAATTGAAAAATCTTCACGGCTGTTTCCGCCCCGGCAAATTCGATCACGATAGGCTTTACGATTTTAAAATCTTTGGCAGAATGATCCTCGTAACAAGATATTTCCACGAAAGCCATGTATAATAATAAAAATATCGATACTCTTTTCATTGTTTCTTCTTTACTGAATTAAACATCACTCTATAAAATCCCGTTAAGGCATTTTTACCTCATCACCCGCGTAATCCCCATCTTCATGCCGCAAAGGATCATTGGGATGTTCCCGGTTATACTGGAGCAATGCAGCCTTTACCTTCCCGGCATTAGCCAATAACTGATTATAACTCCACTTTTCATCCCCCTCCTGAGCTGAAGGATAAGGAATGTATGATACATTCAACACGTTCAGAATAAAACGGTACCAACTTATAGAAAATTGTTGACCAAAATAAAAAGCAAGATTACCCCAATTCTTGGGCTTAACCAACTGATTCGTCATCGACAACTCGAAATAACGATTATCAAAACCGGCAAGTGGGAAGTCTTCATTGGGAACCAATTTTATATTTACCACAAAACTACTGTCACTCATATCCGGTGTACAATGAATTTCCACCGGAACCTCACCAGAGAAAGACCCGGCAGGCACCACACCTTCCAACAATTTATATTGTTCCGGACGAGCCGTGTTCACGTAATTCGTATCATTTTCGACCACGGCAATCGACACCTTTCGTTCATAATCAACAGAATCTCCCGTTGTCGCAACCGTGATATAATACAAATGTACCGTCTCCCCGTAATTATCCACGAAACTATATTCATCCTCAGCTTGATACATAAACCGCACTCCGGCCTCTTGCTGGTACATTATGGTCTTCTCCTGATCACACGACACCCACAAACTTATTGCCAATGCCGCTATCATTAACCTAATTATCATCTGTCTCATACACATACTCTTTTAATCCGTTATTTTTTCTTGTAATCTTCCATTCCACCCAAGCCGACATCTCCAGAGGGTAACGGAACCACGTAAACCGCATCGTTACCCGGCTTGGTCGAGTAAGGAATCTTCTCGAATCCCAACCGTTTATAGTAATAAAACAACTGACCTTCCCCTATAAATTCACGCTGATACTCCTTCGTGATCTCGTCTTGCACGGTTCCTGCCGTCATGTCATTACCGAGTTTTGCAATTCCCCGGTTGTCCCTCACCGTGTTAAGATACTCGATCGCTTTTATCCGATCGGCATCGTTACCGGTTTCCAACAAACATTCCGCCGCCATGTAATACATCTCCGGTTTCCGAATTAGAGGTAACACGCTTCCATGCGAGTATTCCTCGACCTCCCAGTACTTATAGAAAGCCCAGCCGTCAAAATAATCATTCACCTTATTGTACCACCGTTTATAACGATAATCCGTGCTTACACCATTAACAGCCTCAAACAATTTATTGGCCCGTTCGCTAGAATGATATAACAAATCGGCATTCCGGTTAGGCTTGTTTGCATTGGGATCAATATAATGTTTAACGCTCTCGAAAAGCTCTGCAATATCCAAGGCAAATACATGTTCTCTGGAAAAAGTCAAATCCCGATCCTTTTCATAGTAAGCGTCGATCGTGTACGAATCAATCCAAGAAGTCCGACCGCCCTTGTCAATAAAAGATGTCGCCAACGTCAAGGCTTCCCCTTTTCGTCCCATCCACATATATACACGGGTCAACGTGCAAACTGCCGCCCAATAATTAAAACGTTTTTCACGATTATCGAAAAATTTATCTTCGTTTGGTAAATCATAATCATCCGACTTGGGAGCCAAACCGTAAGGATCACTATTATTCAACAATTCTATCGATGCCAATAAATCCTCTTCAATATGAGCCAAAACTTCACCAACAGTCAATTGTTTCGTCAAAACCTTATCATATTTTGTCATGTATGGCATACACAATTTCTCCAAATTTTCCGGTTTCTTCGCCAAATTACCCCAACCGAACAAGCGCACCAAATCAAAATGCAAGAATGCCCTCAATCCCAAGGCTTCCCCTTTCAACACCCCATAAGTTGCCGGGGTAAACAAATTCTGTTGTTCATCTAAATTTTCCAACATATTATTCAGATTCACAATAGCGTTGAAAGCCTTGGCCCAAAGAGCATCTGAAACTCCCGAAGTCTGGGAATAATTATAACGACTGGCATTATAATAAGCGGCTGCCTGATCCTGAATATCCGTTTGTTGCCCGATAGCATCCACAAAACCCCACGTGGCTTCCTTTCCGTACAATTCCGGATCACGTAATGTCAAGTAAACCCCCATCAAGGCATCCTTGAACCCGCTCACCGATTGAAACATCAATTCGGATTTGATTTCTGTCTTCGGGTCCACATCCAACCAATTCTCGCAAGACATTGTCGTGCAGAGTAACAGTAAAACACAAAATATATCACGTACTTTCTTCATAATCATTAGTGTTAAAATGTAGCTTGTATAGCAAAATTGAACGATCTTGCAAAAGGATAAGCCGTACCTCTTTCCGTCTTAATCGACGATAACATAAATACATCATTCATGTAGAATTCTACTCTCAAACGCTCCATGGCGACTTTTTTGATAAAATTATGTTTCCAGAAATCATACCCCACCCTCAAAGAAGAGAGACTCAATTCATTCCGATCCTGCACGAAACGGGAGGTAGCCTGCGTTTTTTCATCCTTGTACTCCCCCTCCTCTGCAACCCATTGGTTTCCCAAGGTTTTATACGGTTTCAAGTCTCCGGGATTACGCCAACGACCATCGTACACGCGTTTATCCACATTCCCTTTCAACGAGGCATTCTCCACTTTATCTACCAACGTCTGGTTATACATTTGCGCCCCGTACTGAAAACGGAAAGTCGCATTCAATTCAATCCCCTTATAACTAAACATGAACCCGGCTGTTCCTTGGAAATCTGGTAACTTGTCTCCACAAACGACCTGATCAGACACCCGGTAAGTGTAAGTTCGGTTCCCCTTCTTATCTAAATAGATCTCCTGCCCATTCGTCGGGTCTATCCCTAAAGAGCGAACCGCCCAAATTGCATCCAAAGAAACCCCGTCATAATACTTTTGCACCGGTTTGTTATAGAAAACACTACTTGCAACCTCATCCTGCTTGTCATTATAATTTTGCATAGCAGCCGATACTCCCGTTATCTTATTCTTGTTTCGGGAAATAGCCGTGGTAATTGTGAAATAGGCTCGTTCCCGAGGCATATTCCACGGAGTTATACTCAACCGCAGGTCAAATCCTTTATTCTCCACGTCACCCACATTTTCTTTTACCGTTTTAAAACCCGTGTATGTCGGAATGTCAAAATCCAATAAATTATTTTTTGTCTTTCCGATATAATAATCAAACTTCATACTGAACAAACGTCCGATATTAAAATCCAAACCCACATTATAATCAAACTTCTCCTTCCACTTCAAATCTTCATTCCGCATCGCCTTCAACTTCGACCCCAGAAATCCCATGTACACCCGTTCCAAATCATATTCATAAGTAGCCAAAGATGCGTAGGCCTCGCTACTTTGCGCTCCGGTATACCCGACAGAACCTCTCAATTTCAATTGCTGTATTTTAGAGTCTTTCAACCACACCTCATTATGTATGTTCCACCCCACACCGACACTCCAGAATTGTCCCCAACGGTTATTCTTTCCATATTGGCTGGAAGCACTCGTCCGGAAAGAACCATCCACAAGAAACCTATCATCATAGGCATAGTTACCGGCAAACAACACGGCAATATCCCGAATTGTGGACTCACGCCCCGTCGGTTTGGTATCCTTCACGTATTGACGGGCAAACATCATATCGTTCATCCGGTCATGCGGGAAACCTTCTGCCTTATAAATCAACTCCTCGTAATAAGCCTCCGACAAAGTAAAGCCGGCATTGGCAAACACGTAATGTTTATCTCCAAATTGTTGCGAGAACTGCATGTTGACGTCACCGCTCATCCGTTTCTCTTCCCCTTCATTCATCTGGTAACTTCCTTTTCGGAACAAATCTTCTCCCGAATAACTTCTGAACTTCAGATGGTTCGCTGGATAGAACTCATCTGCCCGTACTCTTTTCTCCGTGATTCCAAAACGTCCCGTTACTTTCCACCCCATCACGATCATCCACTCCACACTGAAATTATTCGTCACGTCAAGATACTTACTTGTTAACTTCGTATTCAAAGAGGCATTATACAAGGGGTTTGCCTCAAAATTATCCGCCCCGGGAATGATACTGGCATTTTGTACCAAATTTCCCTTTTCATCATACGGAGAAAGATAAGGATTCAAAACCGCATACTCGCTGAAAGCCCCGTAAGGTGAATCATTTGCCACGTTGGATGTAATCGTTAAATTATCTCGGAAATTCAGTCCTTTGTAACGATATGAAATAGACACACTACCCTCGTAATTCGTACGGTCGGAACCCTTCATTGTTCCTTGAACATTATTATAACTAAACCCGACAATCAAATTCAACCGTTCATTTCCCATCTCGAAAGAAATACCATGTTTCGTCCCAACACCATTACGCAATGGTTTTGATAACCAATCCGTATCAATACCTGACACAACTGCCGCCAGCTTTTTATTGTAATCCTTTTGCAAATTGAATAAGGTCGAAAGATTTTTATCGTAATACAATCCGGCATCTTTCTCTATCTCCAACTTTTCCGCCGCATTCGTCAGGTTGTAAGAAGAAAGATCGGGAGCTTGAATTTCCACGCTTCCGCTATACGAGATTCGCAATGAAGATTCGGTATTCTTTTTAGTCTCGATTACAATCACACCGTTAGCCGCCTTGGAACCATAAATAGCTTTTGCCGAGGCATCCTTCAAAATCGTCAACGACTCCACACGATTCATATCCAAATCGGCAATTTTCTGAACAGAGGCCTCAAAACCGTCCAAAATAAACAAAGGTGCGTTCGGATCATTTGCATAACTTCCCTTCAAATCAATATCATCCGATCCTAAATCAAAAGCTGTTTTACCTCGCAAAGCCATCGTCGGCATCTTATTAGGGTCAGAACCAAATTCTAAATTATCAAAAATCATCAATGACGGGTCCAAATTTTTCAAACTGGCAAACACGTTCGAGTTACTTACTCTTTTCAAATCCTCCCCTTTCATCGTCAAAGCTGAACCGGTAAAACTTCCCGCTTTCCGTTGAAAAATACCATTCACAACGACCTCTTCGACCTCTGTTGCCTCTTCTTCCAACACAATTGAAAGCGGTTTATAATCCTTAATTTTCACTTCTTGAGCCTTCATTCCAATAAAAGAGAATTGTAAGGTTACCTCTTTCTCTAGTGGTAATGTTAACTGGAATTTGCCGGCCGTATCAGTCACCACACCCAATTTCGTACCCTTTACCAGCACGGTTACTCCCGGAAGTGGCATTTTATCCTTATCCGTCACCTTTCCCTCAATCTTTCTCCCCTTATCATCTTCCGGAGCCGTTTTCACGTTATCCTTGGCGATTACCAAGAAATCTTCTACCAACTTACAATGTAAACCACTCCCTTTTAAAGCCTCGTTCAAAGCCTCCACGGCATTCACATTCCGTAAAGTCACGGTAACCCGTTTTACTGTCTTCAACAGTGTATTGTTATACACCACCACGTAACCGGATTGAGCCTCGACCGCCTTGATAACCTCCTCGATCGCGGCATCCTTGAACAGGATACTCACCTTTTGCTGCGTGTAACTATTTTCAGCATGTAACTGAAATAGCGTCACAAAAATCATTAATAGCTGCAATCGCATAACTTTCCAAAATTTGCATGTCACTTTCCCGCACCGGGATGTGCCATCTTTTGATTTTTTTTTCATAGATTTGTGTACCATTAATTATTAATTCTCTCTTGCCGGAGAGATTTAGCTAAATAGAAAAGGGGAAGAGGACCAATTCTTCCTCTTTTATTTTTTATATATCATGATTGTTCCATCACCCTGTATATCAAAGTTCAATGATTGCGTAGTAGCCAACAATTCTAACATAAAATCAATCGATTTACTTCGTAGTGCCGCCCCAGAGAAACACACGTCTCGCAAGGATTCATCAGCAAATTTAAAATTCACGTCATACCAGCGTCCCAACTTCTGCACGATCTCTGATAAGGGCGTGTTGTAAAAATAAAATGTACCGTATCGCCACGAGGTGAAGTATTTCAAGTCAACGGCCTCCACGGTCACTTTACTCGAAACAATATCATAAGAGGCACACTCGCCCACGTCAACTGCAGTCACCCCATGATCTGTTCTTAAATTGATCTTACCACTTTCCAACACGGCCCTGCATTGTCCTTCTCCCGGGTAACAAGATGCGTTAAAAGAGGTTCCCGTGACCTCGATTGTCGCCCCCTCCATGATGACATTAAAATGCCTTACCTCATCCTTTGTCACCTCAAAATAGGCCTCTCCGCTTAAACGTACATCCCGGCTATACTCTCCGAATGTAAGCGGATACTCCAAGCGGGTTTCTGAATTTAGCCACACTTTTGTTCCGTCAGATAACACCAACATATACTCGCCTCCCCTCGGAACCTCGATTCGATTGTATGCTAATTCTTTTGTTTGAGCTGTATTCCCTGTCACACCACTATAATTCAAGGCGTTTATATCCTTTGATAACGTAATTTCCTGTCCTGAATGTTTATCCACGATAACCGAATCAATGGTCCGGTTCAAATCAATCACTTGACCATCTGAAAGGTAAAGAATCGCCTTAGGTCCTCCCGGTAGGATCTGTTTAGCCACAGATACAGGAAGTTTTTCACCAACTTGTTGTTTAAACTTGAGAAAATAAAATAACGTGCCACCTAACAACAAGGGTAAAAGAAATACCGCCACATATTTCAGAAGTCGAGAATACCCCAATGATCTCTGCCTTGTTCTTTTCAGAATATTCTCCAAAGCATTTTCCTTGTGCAAGGAATCAATCCCCTTCAAAAAGTTTCCCATCCCTGCAATTCCCTTTATATCCTCGTACATCTGTTCATTTTCGGGAGTCTCATTACGCCACTCCTGTAACTTCATCAGCTCTTCCGATGAACACTCGTTCCGTAAGGCCCTCCATACAATTTCTTCCCAATTTTGGTTCATATAAAATCTAAATAAATGATCAATTATTGAGAAAGAAACGTGGGGAAAAAGACTTTTTTACAATGAACTGATTACGAGTGAAAAAAGAGATTTGAATTGTTGAATAATAGCTGTTAATACAGCTAAATTCTAACTATTATTAAAGGATCGTTTATTAATACAACGGAAAAAACGAAAAATGGGTGAAAAGAATTAGTAAGAAAATACAAAAAAAGTAAGAAATAACTCGAAATCCTCTCTGTTCAAATTTTCCCTTAACAACTTCAAAGCCCTCGCCAGTTGGGTCTTAACGGTATTAACAGAGACTTGCATTTCCTCTGCCACGTCCTTGTATTTTTTTTCATTGAAACAGATCGCAACAAGTACTTGCTGACATTTAACAGGCAAATTTTTAACGGCTTTCATCAACAAATCAATCTTAGAATCATCTTCTGATTCCGGCTGAAAATAATAGATCAATTGATCTGTCATTAATTCCACATCCACAACGCTTTTGGGTTTCTCCCGGACACGATCCACACACATATTTCGTGTCATCCGATACAATAAAGGCCGGGCATTTTCCGTGGTCAAACGATCTCGATACATTTCCCAAAAACGTACAAACGCCTCCTGCACGATATCCTCCGCCTCCAAAAAATCCTCGGTAAACTTTACGGCGTACAAACACAGGGCCTCGTAATTCTTATCGAAAACCATCGTGAAAGTCCTTTCTTTATCCTGTTCAACAAAAGCCATAACTTTATACTTTTACACACATTACCCGTGTAAAAGTATAAAATGATTTTCAAAAACCAAATAAATTAATATTCATAGAAGTAACATATGTAAATAACACAATTACCACCTATATTCTCTAACACAGATCAGTTATCGATATTTAATATCACCTTATATGTTTTATTCGGTTCAAAATCAAAATTATAGATCAATAAAAAAAATTCTTACCATCACCTATTTTTTATATTCTTTTTAGGAAATGGAAACGCTTCGAAAGTTTTATCTTGAATTTTGGTCATCTCAATCAATCTCTTTTCGATCGACCTCCAATCATATTCTCCATTCACCATGATAATATCCTCCTCAAAATCAATATCATCAAAATAGGTAATAGCCTTAAAAGGTCTTATGACATTTGAGTTTGGAAATTTACGTTCATACATTTTCAACATTGAACTGAAAGGGAAACGAGTAGAGAGGAAAGCGATATCAATAAAATCCTTTAATCGTGATCCATTGTCAGCAATAGCAGAAAGCTTCATGGCAATAACGTCTTCCATACTATACAACCTTATACCGGATTCAATGTATGGATTCTCAAGATAGTCATAAGAATGGGTAATACAATCTATTTTTACACCATCTATCGTACCTTTCAGAGTATTTTTTTCCATAAAATCTGTACGAAATCCATATTCCTCTTTCAAGAATTGTTCCAATTGAACTGCATCAAAAGATTCCGGAGTGAAAAGATCTAAATCCAAACTCAGTCTATGTCCTAAATATAGAGATAAAGAGGTGCCTCCTGCCAAGTTAAAACCGACCATCATTCTTTCTGCTTCCAATTTTTTCAGGAGTTCAAGAGTCGATCTCGTAACAGTTTCCGTGTATAACATTTCAATTCTTCTTTTTTCAAATTAAAGACAACACAAACGAAATTCATATCTCGTGGAGACAAGCTCGGAACCTCCTTTATGATTTCCCTGAATCCTTCTATTCCCCCGTATAATTTGAATGCCGCATAGAAATCCTTCAGCCATCCTCTTTCGATGACACGTTGAACCACAATCTTTCTTGATTTCCACCAGTCAAAACAAGACAAATCATATTCCCAAAGTAAAGATGGAGAAATTGAAACTTCGCCCGTATATGTCTTATATTCATCAAATATAGTCATTTATCATTCATTTTTAATGATATACAAATTTACTACATTTCGTTGGGACATACAATTTTTCAGGTATCTTTTATCAGCCTCGTTCTTCAGGAAATCATCTTTTAAGACAAAATAATACTTTTCATATTTACCGAACAGTACGTTTCACAATCCAAATACTCACCTCGTACAACAACCACATCGGCAATGCCACCAATGACAACGTGAATATATCTGATGTCGGGGTTATAACAGCAGCCACGATAAGAATAATTACCACGGCATGACGTCGATAGCGTTTCATAAAATCGGCAGAGATAAATCCCAGCTTGGCAAATAACCACGAAAGTATAGGTATCTCGAAGACGATTCCCATGGCAAGACTCATCAAAATCAAGGTACTGATATACGATTGCAACGCGATCATATTCTCCACGTCACTACTTACCTGATAAGTTCCCAAGAAACGAAAAGTTAACGGAAAGATAAGAAAATAGCTAAGCAGGACACCCAGCATAAACATGACATACCCGCTCCCCACCACTCTCACAACATACTTGCGCTCGTTAGAGTAGAGAGCCGGGGACACGAAACGGAATAATTGGTACAAAATATAAGGAGAGGCACATAAAATCCCCATACACATCGCCACTTTCATGTGGATCAGGAACTGTTCCGCCAACCCGGTATTGATCAATTTCACGAAAAAGTCCGGGGATTCGGCACCCGTCATCCATCCACTAAGCGAAAATAAAAGCCGGTAAGTAATAAAATCTGCCTCCTTGGGCGCTAATATAACAGCAAACAACTCATCTTTGAAAAAGAACGCTACAACACCAAAAGCCACGGTCACGAAGGCAATCTTCACCAACGAGGCCCGTAGCACGTCCAGGTGTTCCCAAAAACTCTGATTCTCAGACTTACCGACTTGTTCCATACTACTCTTTTTTCTCTTCTGAAGTAATTTCTTTCTCCACCCCGTTCATTCCTTCTTTGAAAGAATGTATGCCCTTGCCAATTCCTCTCATCAATTCAGGAATCTTCTTGCCACCGAATAACAGTAACACGACTAACACGATAAGCAGCACTTCCGGCATACCGACACTGCCAATAAATAATGAATTCATCATACTCTATTTACGAATTATATGGTTAATAAATAGCCAACCACCCAAAACCTGCATCAACATTCCGGGTAACCCGATACGAAAATCCTGTAAGGCAACATAAAAACTACCTTCCAGCATCCACTCGCCTAACGTCCCCACGATCTGGTAAAAAAGTACCACTCCCACGAGTAATACCAAAGAGGCCTGCCGAAAACGGGTTGCCGCATACCCGGCAGCCACGGCCAATAACACCGATTTCAACAACACGGCAGGCAACACGGCCACCGCGGGCATCCCGAAAAGAGCCGAATTTACCAACGGAGAAACTAGTGCCGTCAATAAACCCACCTTCCAACCGTATTTATAAGCCCCCACGAGGGTAAAGAAATAAATCGGTAACCAGCGAATACCACCCTGCGGAACCAGGTGACACAACTGCGGCAGGATCATATTACCCGCCACGAATAAAGTCACAGCCCAATAGGTCCTCAACTGATTATATTCCAATGAATAAAGTTTTACTGTCGTCGTTCTCATACTCTTATATTTTAATCCAATTTCACCAATTCATACTTCTGACTTCCCAAACCGATCTTTTCGCCATATTCCAACGTGTGCATTCCATTACGGGAATCAATACGCTCAATCAGATGAATCTTTCCATGATCTTCAGAAGCCCGAACCAAATCCGTACAGGCCTTGTCCAAAGCAACCGGATCAAGAGAAGCCAGAATACCGATGTCTCCCATCTTGGGATCTTCCGGGGAAGAATCACAATCGCAATCCACGGAAAGATTATTCGCCACGCTGATATACAAAATCTTGTCCCCACAATGGTCTATGATTGCCTTTGCGGCCTCGGCCATAGATTCCAGAAAATCATCCTGTGGGGGCAAATTACCCCACGGGTTGCCTTTCGTTTTCCCGGCGGAATGAATCCAAGCTTTTCCGGCAGAGGATGCAATACCAATGGATATGTTCTTGATAGCTCCACCGAAACCACCCATCGCATGACCTTTAAAATGTGAAAGAACAACCGTGAAATCATAGTTCAAGTAATGCGAACCGACAAAATCCTCTTTCAAATGCTTACCCCCCTTCACGGGAAGTGCCACTTCTCCCTCCGCATCCATTATGTCTACCGGAGCAATGGCAGTGAACCCATGATCTTTAGCCGCTTTCAAATGATTCTCGGTATCGGCACGTCCGCCCCCATAAGCCGTGTTACATTCCACGATAGTTCCCTTCACTTTCTGCACCAAATCCTTGATCAAAGCCGGTTGCAGGAAATTATGCCCACCCGGTTCTCCCGTGGATAATTTCACGGCAACTTTTCCTGTTGCCTCCCGGCCTAAAGCCTCGTAAATCTTCACCAAATTCTCCGGGGAAATCTCCTTGAACATATACACTTTCGGTACATTAGTATTTCCATCGGATTTCTGTTCTTGCGCATTAGCGCAATTCATCCCTGTCACGGTTGACAACACGGAGAACAAAATCATACAAATATTCCTTCTCATTTTCATGATATTATGTATTACGATTTAAAATTTTATATTCACTCCCGCCATCACCGTTGCCTTAGGCATCGGGAATCCGGCGTTGATCTCGTATCTTTGAGCGAGTAGATTCTCTCCCTTCACCCAAACATCAAACCCATCCAGAACACGGAAAGACCCGCGTACATTCCATAACAGGAAATCCTCGGTTTCCTCCGGATCAAGTTCTTTATACAACCCGGCCACATATTGCAATCCGGTTGACACATTCCAACGTCCCTTTGAAAAAGCCGTTCCTACATAAAGTTTATGCTCCGGAGAGGCTAACACGGGAGTATCCATGTGCAAATAACTATAATTCGCATCCACGGACCAAGCGGGAACAATCCGGTAAGCCACCTGAGCCTCCACACCGGCATTCTCAATCTTTCCCGTGTTCACGTTCAAGGGACGCCCGTCTATCGGCATACGCATAATCAGGTTCTCCCCGTCAATATAGAAAACATTCACACCATATGACAATCGTCCATCCTGCAACCGCTGTGCAAATGAAAGTTCGTAACTCCACAACCTCTCCGGTTTCAGATCCGGGTTAGCCGGACGGAACATATACATTTCACGAATCGTCGGGTAACGGAATCCCTTGCTTGCCATCAACTTTACTTCGCTGTTTTCCGGCAAATGGAAAGAAAACCCGACCTGCGGAACCCATTCCGTCCCCACTTGCGAATGATGGTCAACACGGAGTCCCACGTCAAAAGTAAGCCAGTCACCCAAATTCTGCCGGAAATCAATATATCCTGCCACGTCATCCTGTGTTTTATCCGCTTGAGTATCTCGTTCTCCTGCTAACGTCTTATTCCAAGCCTCTCCCCCGAAATGGAAATAATCAAATCCCACGGTCAGGCGATTTCCCTCGAAAAGCTGTACACTCTGGTACCAAGAGACACCCAACATCAGGTCACGTGAATGAAACCGATAATCAAGAGGATCACCCCCTAAATTATAACCATCATTAATCCAATGTTTCCCCCAGTTATAAAAGAAACTCAACGTTCCCGACGTTTTCGCATAATGATTAGCCAAGGCAAAAGACGTCATTCCTCGTGTAATTCGCTGGTCGTTATCAAGTAATGGATTGGAAATTTCTCCCGGATTCGAGGCATCAAAATGAGTCAGATTCACATCGGCCCAGACATTCCACGCATCCGAAATCTCGTATCCGAATTTGGCATAGCCGCCATATTGTTCGAACTCCATATCCTTCCGATGGCCGTCCGTACGATTATAGGAACCACTGACAATACTTGTGAACCGCCCCTTCCGAATACGATTGGTAACCTCCGATTGCAACGTGTTATACGAACCGTACCCCACGTTAGCATGTGTCCGGATTCCATCCTGTTGCATCTTCCGGGTTACAATATTGATCACTCCCCCCATCGCATTCGACCCGTATAACACGGATGCCGGACCCCGCAGCACTTCTACACGTTCCGCCAGCAAAGACTGGTAAGCATCGGAAATCGGGTGTCCCATCAGTCCCATGTATTGCGGGTGTCCGTCAATTAACACGAGCATCCCCGTAGTCGGTAATCCCTCCTGCGGCACTCCCCCGATTCCCCGTAAACTCATTCCCCCGGCAGCCCCTCCGGATACCCCATATCCCATCAGCCCTCTGGAAGTCGTGAAAAGTCCCGGTATATACTCGGTCAAAAGAGGCAATAACGAGGGATCGTTACGATGTTCGATCTGTTCCCGGTTCACCACGGAAACCGTCATCGGCAAATGCCGCACGTCCGTCTCGTTCCGTGTTCCGGTAACAACAACCTCTTCTATGGTCACTTTTTTCTGCACCGATAAGCTATCAGGCACTTCCTCAGCCCGCAAGGAAACGAGCCCACCCAAAAATAGCACGGTAAATAGTATCTTTTTCATCCTCTATTATTTTGTTACGTTATTCATCGTATGTATAAAATCCTCTATCTGTTGCAGACACTCTTCTGCCGTGTGCATCCGGAAACAGCGAGTCTCCAACGGACACCAACCTGTTTGAGTACGATTAATAATATGAGGTACTTCCGACAAAAAATCCACCTTAATTCCGGATCGTTCCAAAAGCTCTCTGCCCGGGCTACTGATAACCCGGGCAAACACCTCATCCACGCCCCCCAAAGCCATCAAGGCGGCAGCAGCCTTGCCAATCACTTTATCCGCAATAAACGCTCCCCGAAGAAAATCCGGTTCCGTCTTCAACAACCGGTACAAATCCTGTACACCCCGCTCCCAGAACAACCGGGTCTCTCCCCCGTTATAAATCACGCAGGAACATTGTTCCGCATCCAAGCGCTCAATCAACACCTTTCGGTCCGTTTCAACCATCATACTCATTTTCTCTATTTAAAATACCCGTTCCTGTTTCAAATCCTCCACGAAATGATCAATTCGTTGCATCTCTTTCGGGATGTTAATTCCCTGCGGACAATGATGCACGCACTGGTCACAACCGATGCAATGACTGGCCTGTCGCAACCGGGGAACCGAACGGTCATACCCGATAAGGAATGCCCGCCGGGCCTTACGGTAATTCTCATCCTGTGACGAGGCAGGCACATTACCCTCGTTAATACACTTGTTATAGTGCAACAACACGGCCGGAATATCCAAACCGTAAGGACAAGGCATACAATATTTACAATCATTACAAGGGATAGTCGGGTATCGCAACATCAGTTGCGCCGTTTCCTCCAAAAACACCTTATCATCATCTGTCAACGGGTCCAGCGGTGAGAAAGTACGCAAGTTATCCTCTAGATGCTCCATGTAAGTCATCCCGCTCAAAACAGTCAATACCCCGGGAAACGAACCCGCAAAACGGAACGCCCACGAGGCCACGCTGGATTCAGGCTTACGCAATTTCAACGTGTTCGCCACATGAGTCGGCACATTCGAAAGACGGCCACCTAACAGGGGTTCCATGATAATAGCCGGAATGTTCAACTTTTGTAATTCCCCGTAAAGGTACTCGGCATCTGTATTCCGGGTATTCACCTCCTTCGCGTGTTTCCAGTCCACGTAATTCAACTGGATCTGCACGAAATCCCATTTTACCCGATCATGTATCGAGAGCAAGTAATCAAAGACTTTTATATCCCCGTGATAAGAGAATCCCAAGTTACGAATCCGCCCCGCCTCACGTTCTTCAAGCAGGAAATCTAACACACCGTTATTCACGTAACGGGCCTCGTATTCTGCCATCCCGTTTCCCATCCCAACCCCGTGCAGTAGCAGATAGTCGATGTAATCCACCTGCAATTCTTTAAACGAGTTGCGGTACATCGCGATAGAAGCCTCACGTGTCCACGTGGAAGGAGCGAAATTAGACAACTTGGTAGCAATAAAATACGTGTTGCGCGGATAACGTTTAAGGGCAATACCCGTGGCACGCTCGGAACGCCCCATACAATAAGCAGGAGATGTGTCGAAATAATTAACACCATGTGCAATAGCCGTATCCACTAACCGATTAATCGTCTCCTGATCCAAATCCGCATCAGGATTCCGTCCCGCCCCGCCACTCGTATCCGGCCAGCGCATACAACCATATCCCAGCAAGGAGACTTTATCACCCGTCCTCGGATGCGTCCGGTAAGTCATTTGATCTGTCGGGATTTCCCCTAGTGCCGAACGATTGCCCGACACGATATTATTTCTCGAATTACAACCCGCCAAACCGATCGTCGATGCAGCCGCACCAACCCCTAATCGCTTTAAAAATTCCCGGCGGTTTATCTCTTCTTTTCTATCTTTCTTTTCCATGTACTCGTAATTTTTAGATCGTTCTGTGCTGCTCGTGTCCTTCCACGTAAATGGCACTGAATGGACGTGCCGGACAAAGATTCTCGCAAGCCCCGCAACCGATACAACGTTCCACATTCACAACCGGAATCTTCAACGAATCCGCATCATCAGCATCGGAAGGAACCATCGTAATCGCTCCCGTCGGGCAATGCCGGGCACAGTTGCCACACTCTACTTTATCCCGAAGTGGCACACAATTTTTCTCTACCCACACGGCATGACCAATCTGCGTGGCCGACTTATCCGCCGGGGTAAGTTTCAAGATTGCTCCTGCCGGACATACCTCCGAACATTTCGTACATTCCGGTCGGCAATACCCTCTCTCGTATGACATTTCCGGCTGCATAAGCGTTTCCAACTTGGTAGAGGGACGTAACACCTGATTCGGGCATACCGAAACACAAAGCTGACAACCGGTACAACGTGTCCGCATATTACGTATCCCTTTGGCTCCCGGTGGTACAAGCGGTGTCGTCCGGGTAGGGACTTTCTTATCGAGAATAACAGCTAAACCGCCATCCACCTTTTTCTCCTGCGCCTTGACAGCCGAGGAAACAAGAACCAGTCCCATCCCGGTCAAGAAACTACGACGAGCATTATTTGTATTTCCCGTTTCGGAAGTTTCTTTTATCTCTTTTTTCCCAAACCGATATTTATAACTGATCGCACCATGCTTACAGGAATCAATACAATCCATACAAGTCACACAACGGCTATAATCAATCCGATGATCCTTGTAATTAATGCAAGCCGCCTTGCATTTACGGGAACATAAACTACAATTTGTACATTTCTCCGCATCAATCTCCGGACGAAACAAGGAATACCGGGAGAAGAATCCCAACACCGTACCTACCGGACAGACCGTGTTGCAATAGGTTCGACCATTTCGCCATGCCAGTACAACTAACACGACAAACGTGACTGCCGCAATAATAAACGTCGGCAAACTCTTCAGCCATACCGAAGTCTCGTAAAAAGCGTAGCTATCACTCCTTTCGGCAAAATAAGCCAACACGTTATTTCCCCACTGGTACACGGGAGCGAAAAGATTCGAAACGATTCGCCCGTAAGAACTATACGGAGCCAACAATGCCACCACCGAACCAATTCCGGCAATCATGGCAATAATAAACACTCCCAACATCCCGTACCGTAACCACGAAACCGCGGGAGAATAGGAAAAACGATATTTCTTTTTCTTTCGCCGTCCGCTAAACCAAGACACCACATCTTGAAACACACCCAACGGACAAATCACCGAACAATACACCCGTCCAAACACGAGCGTCAATACCACCCATAAAAGAATGACCCCGACATTCAAGGCCAGCACGGCCGGCAGGAACTGTATTTTCGCCAGCCATCCGAACCACGCATGTAATGTTCCCGTAAAATCGAGAAACAACAAGGTGATCAAGATAAAAAACACAAGGGCTACTATTAATCTGATTCTGCGTAGCATAAGCTGTTATTTTAGTTATTAAAACATTACAAAATTATGGAATGTTTACACTATAATTTGTACACGAATTACAGATTAAGATACCAAAATTACTGATTGAAATAATTTTTTGATTTACGATTTCAAATAAAACTCTTCATTTTCACCAATCAGCAAAATACAAAAAACACTTCCGGTTTCTAAATCCTTGTTGGAAAGAAACCAGAAGTGTTTATACTCTTTTGATAATATTTCCTTGTCTTATTCCGTCAACTCGTATTTCAATTCATACCCTTGTTCATCAATTGAAATACCCTCCGTCATCCAACGGGGAGCCGGGCTCTCTTTCAAATAATGATCAAAAAACTGCCGCATCCGCACTCCCCAATCTATCATGGCTGCCTCGCTATTCAAGGCATGGCTCTCTTCTTTATAGTTTAACAACCAAGCAGGACGTTGCAATCGTCTCATGGCCATAAAAAGATCCAACCCCTGAGCAAAAGGCACGGCATTATCTCCATCACAATGGAATATCAGCAAGGGAGTCTTGATTTTATCCGCATAAAATATAGGAGAATTACGAATATACATCTCCCGGTCCTCCCACAACGTCTTGCCCAATCGTCCCTGAGCATCTTCATAAACATACAACCGGGGCATTCCTCCCCCTCTCAGTGCCGTATAGGAAGAAATGGTGTTAGAAACAGCAGCTCCGGGACTGGCACAACGGAAAATATTTGTCCTTGTAACCAAATAAGCCACCTCATAGCCTCCCCAACTATGCCCGATAACACCAATATGATCTTTGTCCGCAATACCCTTATCAATCAACATCTGTACCCCACTTACCACTGAATTATAGCAACTCTCGGCAGGATCGCCAATCTTAAAATGTACATCCGGCATGAAAACCACATACCCGTTACTTACATAAGTTGGTACGTCTATTACCGAACTACTCAACTCCGGTAAACGATAACTGTATAACTCCTCTGTATGTCGTTCGTAGAACGTCACGATCACCGGATAGCGTTTATTGGGATCATACCCTTCCGGTAAAAACAGGATTCCATCATTTTCCCGGCCGTCAAAAGTCTTCCAACGTTCCAACCTTGCCGTTCCCCACAGGTAATTCGTCTGCTGCGGATTGGTATTTGTTATTCGGCGAGGATTCGTAAACTTCAGATTACTCCACCACAAATCCCCGTATTCACTAAAACTAGATTTACTCCAAACACAAGTTTTACCATCATCAGCCATCTTTACGATCCGGGCAGCATATTCCCCTTCCAGTAATTTATTAACTTTCCCGTTAGCTTCCAAAGCATACACACCTTTACTCTTTGTCCGGGTATTAAAACTACTTAGAATCGCTCCTTTCGTAAGATCATTTCCTTTCGCTTCAACTAAACGTAGCTCTAGATCATGTTTCCGACCATATTCACCTGTAAGCGAATAAGGCTGTTTATGGCCTGTCAAATCCACAACCCACATGTCATAACGATCATATAACACCAGACTCTTACCCTCATTTATCCATCCGGCATAACCATAGGCCGAAGGGGCTTTAGGCATATCATGTAATTCATCATACATCGGATAACCGATAGCAGAAGATATATCTTTCAACTCTCCCGAAACCATATCTATATTGTACCACGTCCGGGCCTCTACATCATACCACACAGCATACTTTCCGTTCGGACTCCAAACAGGAACATTTCGCACATTGGTCAATAACTTCGTCTGTTTTCCATCCGCCAAACGAATCAGATAAATATCTGAATTCAGTTCGTGCCTCCAATCAAATTGTGTAAGATAGGGAGTTGAAGAAGTCGCAAATATATAATCAAAATCCTTACTTTCAGGTATAACAAAAGCACTCATACCCGGATCAGATAACTTTACACATTCTTTGGAATCCACGTGATATATGAATTTGGGATAATCCATCGGATTAAAACCACCTCGGGCCGGTCTTTGCCTCCGATGAGACAATGGCTCGTTCCAACTCCATAATTCCAGTTCAAAACCCAGATCAGACTTTTTTCTTGGTGCCGGTCTCGGCATTTTTACCGGCTCTATCTCCAACATTATATCTCGTCCCCCGTTGAGTAAAGGATAAGGATTACGAGTCACCTTCATCCCTTCCGGAAGTCCTGTAATCTCTTCAAAGTTGACCACCACATGACAATCCGCAGGAGCTAAAGAAAACGAATAGAGCAGATCGGGATTATTCACCCGGGAAGAATCGGAAGCAACCGTGAAAGTACCAACTTCTCTCTCCTCATCAAACCATACCCGGCCAAAGAGATTTTTACCAGTCTTGAAAATATCTCGGGATTTCCCCTTTAAGTCCCGAACACGCAAAACAGTCTCGTCATCCCCTTTGTATTCATAAACAAGAGAACGTCTCCCATTAAAAAAAGTATAACTCCCAACCCGATCTATCTCGATCTTCTCCCCGGTTTCCACGTTCCACACGTACAAACGATTATAGGAAGTGTTCCCCTCATTCACGAACTCGGTATAAACAATCCAAGGAGAACTGACATCCACATTGGGAAAAGCCGTTTTATCCCAAACGATCTTTTTCCAATCTTTCAAACGCACGATAAAAGTAGAATCAACCGTTGTCCCCGTGGTATCAACGGGAGTTTTTTGTACCATTTTTACCCATTTCCCGTTATTGAAAAAGAAGAACTCTGAAACATTCTTCAAAGCAATTGTCCGATTCCGTTCCGCATCATATAGATACAACTCTGAATCCTGATTCCCAGCATCATAAAGATAAGCGTAGCGATAAGTTACCCATCTCCCGTCAGGAGACAAATTCGGTTCTCTCAACGTTCGCCATAATTTACATTCTTCCTGTTGCAATGCTTTTTTCTGCGCAAACAGTAAAGAAGGCAATGCAAGAAATAACAAAATACAAAATACGATTCGTTTCATCTCTACTACTTTTCAGCTTTCAACAACTCAATGACATAAGATATTTCATCAGCCAACTTACTGGGACTACCGCAATACCCTCCTGAAGTATAACGCATCACGCCATCTTTCAAAATTACTTTTCGCGGAATCCCCGAATCATTGAACATTTTGGCAAAGCGTGAGAACACGACATTGGCCGATTGACTCTTTTCATTATAATTGTCATACAACACATTGAACGTGAAATCATTTTTTGCAAAATACTCCTTAATCTTCTGTTTATATTTATCCCCGCTTTCCTGGGTAGCAATAAAATAAAATTCCACCTCTTTATCTTTAGCATATTTATCCACAGCCATTTGCATACCGGGGAAGGCCATCTTACACGGACCGCACCAAGTTGCCCAAAAATCAAGTACCACAATCTTTCCTTTCCAGTCTTTACTATTCACCTTTTTTCCCGTCATACTTTCTAACACGAAAGGTTCAACAGCTACATTCGTCAATCCCGCCTTGACCTCCTTTTTCATCTCTTCCAGTTCTTTCATGGACTTCAGCGACTGCACATATTCCTCGAAACCTTCAGACTTTCCATACTTTTCCGTATACACTTTTTTCAACATCTCCAACATAGCCGGAGTCACCACATTCTCTCGCACACACTCCTCCAACACGGAAAATATCTTCGATCTATTCCCGGTCTTTTCCAAAATTTGGATATAGGCCTCATTCAAGTCCGAATTGCTATACAATCCTTCTTTCGACAAGTTTTCAAAATAAGGAAGAGTCTCCTCGTATTTTTCCATCCGGGTCAACAAAAGAATATGACTTGTCAGTTTATCATCAAGCTGGCGACGAGCAATTTCCCTCGCCTGCCCCGGAGTATATCTGACATCCTCCATAAAAGAAAGATCACCTTGTTTCTTCATCATCTCTTCTATCATTGCGGTAGATAAAGGATAAATGACCTCATCAGGACTTAATTTCAACTTAAACATCCGGAAAATATTCCAACGATACACCTCATTCAATGTCTGGAAATTCATTTGATCAAACCAAGAGGCAAATCCCTCGTAATCGTGCTTGGCAAACAAAGCCTCTTCCAAAACACGGAATGTACTGTAATAAATAAAAGCATGTTGCCCCTGTTCCGGGTGCTTACGCCATTCACTGATCGGGAAGTCAGCCAAAAACTTGCGGGTTGAATCCAGTTTCACGTCATCCAGCGGCATTTGCTCGATAGTCTTAAAAGTCTTAAAGCGAGCCGCTGCACCGTGAGGATAATTAGCAAGAATCATTTGTTCCAGCGAATCGGCTTTTTCCGTATCTCGTAATTCAAAACGGTAAAGATCCCTAGCCCACAAATATTGTTGTTCACCCAAGCCGGGGATACTCAAAAACTGAGTAATATACCGACGAGCCGCATCCGAATATTGGTCTCCACTTCTCAATTTCACCATCGCCATAAAACAGTCGAACATTTTCGGCATATTCTGCGGGAAGTATTCCAACTCTTTATACATCCACATTTCCACCGCCTCATCAGAAATATCGTACTGATTAAAATACCCCATCACACCTTTCCCCAAAGAAGGTTTACGAAATATAGCCCAAGCCAGTCTTCCTCCGGGAAGTTGTTGTCCATTCTGGTCAAGGGTTACCCACATGAAACCCTTATCATCATTATTATCCGCAACACCCATATCATTCACATCCTTCGGGACAAACTTAAAGGCAACAAAAGCGCAATTTCTCGGTACATAAAAATTCCCATACCAAATTCCCTTGTATTCGCTCAAATCCACATCTGCCACTTCCCAACAATAATCATTATACATATAGGCAACTCCGGTAATAGCCTCCTTTCCGACCAACGGTCCTCCCGTCGGATCATATTGTATTTCCAACCGAGTTCCTGCCACAGGACTCCCCGTAAAACCGGATAAACGAGACTTTTCTTCTTGCCCTAACACGTTCACGGCAAGACCACATAACAGCATTACAATAATTACGAACTTATTCCTCATAGTAATAAATTTTGGACATAAAATTCCAAGGGCTATTATAAAGCCCCGGAATATATCAATTTCAAATTCAAATGTTTATTTACTTGCTTGATTCCCGATCGCGTGCAGATCGATATTATACTTTGTTTTAAAATAATCCAACACGATCTCGTATTTTTGTTTTATCAGGTAAGTACGTTTATAGGTTCCGCTACTTTGATCCCATTCTGCACTGACATCAAAACTATCAGATAACGCCCAAGCCTTAAACTCATCCTCGCTCATGATTGTCAAATACTTCACGTAAAGCCCGAAATCATAATTCACATCAATATTTTTATAATATTCCAAGAACCCACAACCATTATACCCCCATTGTCCTTGATTCTCGGTATTTGACGAGTTATTAAACAAATCAGAAAATTCTGTCGGAATCTCTATTTTATCACGAGAAGCCGCATACACGATCAAAGATTTTGTAATCTCCCCGGTCGCATTTAATTTCTCATTTTCAGTCAATTGATCGAACTTTTCACTCGTATAACCGAATGCAATATGATTTAAACCACTTGCAGCTGCATGATACGTGGTATCATACACTTTCACACTCCCCCATTCTTGTGTTTCTTCATCATACACGTAATCGTATCTTTCGGTTACACTATATATTTCCGAGGCCAATAACACTCTTAAAGGTAATATTTTCCGTAAGAAATCTTCATCCCATATAGCAAAACTATTCTCTGTTATAAAATGAAAAGCCTTGTCAGCATACGCCTCATCCGCTTGAACCGAATAATAGGGAATATATTCCGTCACATTCCAACGAAAATCCGATTCCTTATATTTATACAAAAATTGTACGTTATATTTCTCGTAATAAGCAAGAAATTCCTGATCATAATCCGCATTCCCTTGGGGAAATTCATAAAAAGTCTGAGGTTCCGAAGGAGTTAAATCTTTTTCCCCACAGGCAAAAAATAAACCTGTAAAAATCAACAGTATAAACAGTATATTATTTTTCATAGTACTTCAATTTATCAATTGGTTCCAATTCGATCCGTAGCTAATTCATTCTGTACCAATTTAGAATTCCGATCTAAAACATCCTGCGAAATCGGTAAGGTATATCCAGGATCTTTTTCCTGTAACACGTATGTTGTCCGCTGTCCATTTTCACTAACCCACGTATGTTCAATTCTAGGCATCCCGTAACGACGAAGATCAAACCAGCGATGTCCTTCCATAAAAAGTTCACGACGACGTTCCAACTTACACAAGTTTTCCAAATCATCAGCCGTACTCAACGTGTAATTCGAATAATTTGTAAACCGGTTTTCCCGCAATTTATTTAGATCATTTACAGCTAATTGACCACATTCAGCAGCTCCCGCTTTATATTTCTCCATATATGCCTCTGCCCGGTTCAAATAAAGTTCAGCCGTTCTCCACACGTACCCTCTTTCCGCAACCCCGTGTTTATACTCTTGATAAGGATAAATATAACCGCTTGCCGTGGCCTTAAAATACATCCCGTTACGACTATCATTCGGTTCTGAAAAACTACTCACCAAATCCGTAGACAGGCATACAGGCGTTCCCATGAATCCCATCCGTCCGGGCATACTTCCAAAGACAAAAATAGTTTCCGGGAAACTGGAAGAAACGACCGGATTCGTAGAATTCGTGGGATAATTCACATTCGTGTAAGCATAAGTCGGTAAATAAACCAAATCCGGAGCCCCTGCAAGAGCCTGGGTGGCATGTTCAATCACTTTATCCCATTCCTCCATGTACAGATAAATACGGGAGGCAATCAAATGCGCAGAAACATAATTGATCCGGTAAACCCCATTATTTGTTTTATTCTGATCCAACAATGACACAGCCCGCTCAATATCCGCTGTAATCTGTTTGTAAACATCTGCCACCGAACTACGAGCAATTCCTTCATCCCGAATTTCGGATTTCGTGACCAAAGATACTCCTAAACGCTGGTCGGGAGTTGAACGGGAATCGTTGTAAGGAGTTGCAAAGATATTCACCAACTGCAAATAATAATACGCCCGTAAAGTCAGAGCCTCTCCCAACACCATATTAATCTGTGATTCCGTACCCACTGACATCTCTATATCATCAATGATAACATTGCATACCATAATCTTCTCATAGTAATTTTCGTATGTTGCATCAGTCACATTTGCATCCTTCAGAGACTGATACATGTAATATTGCCAAGTAAAAATATCCCGGCAAGCATTATAGACATCCGTGTATGAATAGGAAGATACGCCATCAATATCATCATCCATATACCAGGTCAAACCATCCAATTCGGCAAATGCATACCCTGCCCCGTTCAATAATTCTGAATAAGCATCCGTTGTTTCCGGTTCAAATTCATCTTGAGAAACTTCCTCCAAGAAATTCCCACACGCACAGAACGTTATGATAAAAAACGCTCCTAATATAAACTTATTAAATACTGAAATCATAGTTCATCATCTTTACTAGGTTAAAAACTAACATTTAAAGAGAACGAGTACGTCTGCGTGATTGGTAGAGCCGTTCCTCCGGTTCCGCCTTGTTCAGGATCTTGTCCCCTAAACTTCGAGCTACAAATCGTCAAAGGATTGGTAACATTAAACATACAAGACATCATGGATACCCCAAATTTTTTCAAATATTTCTGGGGAATCGTATAGGACAGAGATAAATTACGACATCTTAGGAAATCTCCCTTCACCACCCGAATATCTGAATAATTATACATTTCATAAGAATTCAAAGACACGGTAGAAGGAATCGGAACATATAAATTATACTCTGTCGAACCATCAAACACGAATCCTGGAATATTTGTCGTAAGCTCGTCACCCGGCTTCTTCCAACGTTTCAAAAGATCTTTATGCAAATTATCCTGTGGAGCGGGCATGGTGAGAGCCCCGCTATACAAGAAATTCAATCTCTTTACACTACCCAAGCTATAAGCGAAATTAGCATTCAACGTCAGATTCTTATATCGCAAACTCGTGGTAAATCCACCGCTGATTTTAGGATCAGCCTGTCCGGAATACACCAAATAATCCTTCGGGTCATCCATTTTTACAATCTGGCTCTGGTCACGAGAAGTATGAGCAAAAGTAGCGTATCCATATTGCGGATCTAATCCGGTAAATTTCCATGAATAAACCGCATTTACAGGCTTTCCGTTCTCAAAAGCATTTCCGGCCAGATAATCCGTGTAAGTATATTCATTTTTTCCTGTATTCTGCACATTATTCGTGTTCTTTGAATACGTGGGAGTAATTGTCCATTTGAAATCTTTCGTCTGTACGGGTACAAATGACACGGCCAACTCAAAACCCGTATTCTTTATATCCGCTCCGTTTTTATAGGTCGTCTTAACTCCATATTCCGCAGGAACATCCAAACTAAAAATAATATCTTTCCCTTTTTTGTAATAGTAATCAATTGTTCCACTGATTCTTCCTTTCCAGAATGAAAAATCCGTTCCGATATTTATTGTCTTTGTCTTCTCCCAGCGCAAATCCGGATATGCGTAACGACTAACATTCAGCACGTACTCCCCGGACCAACGATTAATCACGGTTGTCGGGTATTTCACGACAAGATTGGGTCCCACCGTGGTAGGAACATTTCCCTGGCTACCATAGGACAAACGCAGACTCAAGTCTGCCCGTTCTCCCAACAATTTAAACCACGGTTCCTCAGAAACACTCCAACGTCCCGCAACACTCCACACGGGTAAAGCTTTATTATTTGTATATTGTCCGAAACGGTTGGAAGCATCCATACGGATATTTGCATTCAACACATAACGATTTCTATATGCATAAACTAACGTCGCAAAACCGGATAACGTATTAGATAACGTATTACTAAGTTTAGCCGTATGTTTCTCCAAAGATGAATTTCCACTCAATGAAGTTGAGCCGGACGTATTGGTATCATACTCGTAACTAATTCCCAATCCCCGATCCGGGAAATATCCCCATTCCTCAGTATTAAATCCATCATTTTTTACCGAACGAACCTCATATCCCACCATCGCATTAATAATATGATTCTCGTTCAATATCTTATTATAAGACAACTGGGCGCGAGCCGTATAACTTATATTATTATTTGTTTCATATAACAATATACCTCCCTTAGACAAACGCGAGGCTTTTTCCTCTTCACTATTTGGAGTAACTGCCCCATAGTCATATCCTCTGATTTCCGCAATATAATAAGAACGTTCATCTGCCCATTTCTTATTTACCGTGTTCGAATAATTTACACCAAAAAGAGTATTTAAAGTCAACCGAGGATGTAATTTCGCATTTATCCCCACACTGGCATTCACTTGACGAATATTCGCCTCATTACCCGTATGCTCTATTTCGTTCAAGATATTATAAGAAAGCGGAAAATTTGAAGACAATCCGGGTACAGTAGAATATTGTGTCGTGTAGAATTCATCTTTACTAATGGCTCTTGATGCAGAAAGAGCATAATCCGAAGGATTTACCATATAAAAACCATCTGATTTTCTATCCGAAAAACTCAATTTACCCTCCACATTGACAAACTTCCCGATATCGGTACTTAAATTCAAATTTAAATTATATCGTTCCAGGTTGTCTCCCTTCGTCGTTCCTTTACTATTATTGTAACCTACTGAAAAATAGTAACGACTAGTTTCATTTCCCCCGGAAACACTTAATGTATAATCCTGATTAAAAGCATTCTGACAAAGAATCTTAAACCAATCCGTGTTCATTGTCTCCAAATCGGCAACTTTCGCATCAAACTCAGACTTTGTAATTTTACCGTCATAATAATCAAACAGAGCCCCTTCATACCCTGCAGAATAAGGCATTGCCCCATATAGATAACCGTACTCTGCCGTTTCCCGGGACACCCCGATACGTTCCTTAGAATTCATCAATTGGTAATCCGAATACCGGGGACGTTCCGTAAACCCGAAAGATGCTGAAAAAGTAACTGACGGCTTTCCTACTTTACCTTTTTTAGTTGTCACAACAATCACGCCATTAGCAGCTTGCGTTCCGTAAATAGCCGTAGCGGAAGCATCTTTCAAAAAAGTAATCGATTCAATATCCATCGGATTCACCCCGGAAATGGCATTACCTAACAAACTCAGACTGGCATTTTCTCCCGCTTGTTCCCGTATGGTTGAGGCCGATCCCGTTAACACGTCATTTATCTCGTCGTTAGATAAATCCACCGGGTCCTCATAAATAATTCCATCAACAACCCATATCGGAGCAGCATTCCCATGAATGGTTGAAGAACCCCGGATACGCATTTTCGGAGTCGCATTCGGGCTACCGGAAGTTGTCATAACCATTAATCCCGGAACACGTCCCTGTAACATAGCGTCTACCGAGGCCACGTTAGGAATCAAAATATCATCTATTTTCACCGAGGTAGTAGCACTGGCTGATAACCGTTTGTCTACTTTACCATACCCCGTAATCACCACTTCTTCAATCTCCGTCACGTCCGGTTGCAGGCGAATAACCAATTCTTTGTTATCGTTCTTCTTCAAAGCCACCTCTTGCATCTGGTAACCGACAAAGGTCACGAGCAGAACAGTCGTGTCCATCTGTGGAATTTCAAGCGTAAACGTTCCGTCAACATTAGCCACTCCACCAAGAGCCGTTCCTTTTAAAACAATGGTCGCTCCCGGCAAAGATTCCCCTTTCTCATCCAGAATCTTACCTTTCACAATCCGTTTTTTGGGCTGATTATCCTCCTGTCCCCGCTTGATAATAATTAAAGAACCATCTTTTTCATAAACCAATCTGGTTCCTTTCAAACACAAGGCCATGACATTATCAATATCAGCCAGTGATACCGAAAGTGTTAATCCCTTAATTCCGACAACATCATCCGATTTAAATAAAAACCGGTAATCGGAATTTTTCTCTATTTCCCTGAAAACTTCTTTTAATGAAGCATTCTCCACGCTTAACGTGAGGTTCTGCGAATGTACATTCCCGTAGGTATGTAACATTCCGAACAGCATAAACAAGACATAAAATTTCATCATTCGCATAATTTGTGCGTACTTTCTCGAATGGAGAAAGTCATCTTTCCATTTTTTTGTCATAACTTTGTAGTTGTAGAATACAATTTAATTTGTCAGGAATGGGGAGTGTGGGGACACTCCTCTTCCTTTATTTATCGATCACAGTTATATTATTTCCTTTTATATCAAAATGAACAATATCCAGTTTTTCTATTTTCTCTAATAACACGGAGAAATCCTTGTATCGGCTAATGTTTCCGTTAATTCGAATCTCCTTCACACCGGGATTCTGATAAAACAAATTCACGTCATACCACCGGGCAACCGTATTCATCACATCCTCCAAACGCTCGTCTTCGAACACGAAATACCCGTCCTTCCATGCCGTATAGAGGCTGACATCCACCTTTTGTTTACTCAGTTCTCCTGTATTTGTTAACACAGCCTGTTCCCCCGGTTCCAACAATAACATTTTTCCCTTCACGTTTATTTCCACACTTCCTCGTTCCAGTGTTGTTTCAAAACGACTCTCTCCCTCGTAAGCATTTATATTAAACCGAGTTCCAAGTACTTTCACTTCAAACCCGTTAAGCTCTACAATAAAAGGAGTCCCGGACTTTGCCACATCAAAAAAAGCCTCTCCGGAAAGCACCACCCGTCTCTCCTCACCGCTAAACCGTACCGGATAACGTAAATCCGTTTCAGCATTCAGATGAACCATCGTCCCATCACTTAATTTCATGGAGAACTCTCCCCCTCTCGGAACCCGCATCAAGTGAAACTCATCCACCATTTTTCCCTTCGCCTCGATCCCCTCGTAATTCAACACGTTACTATCCTGTTGCACGAATAGACTGTCGGAAATAACAATATTCGTACGTAACCTGGATTCTAAAACAATCGCTTTCCCAGAACCGGTATACAACACGGCTTGATCCTTTCCGGGAGCCAATGCCAACGAATTAACTTCCGGTTGTACAGTGTCGAATTTTTGCCACAAAACGATCGTTCCGACCAGACAGATAAATACAGCTACATACTTACACAACCCGATGAATACCTTTCTTTGCTTTCCATAGGTTCTTTGTTCAAATTTCTTCAAATTTTTCCGGACGTCAACCTCTTTACTTTTCTCTTGAGTAAAAAAGTTCTTCATTTTCTGGTAATAGCGCTCATTCTCTCCCGACTCATTTCTCCACGCCTCCACTTCCTGTTTCTCCTTTTCTGTTAAATCGCCATTTACAGACCGCCTTAATATGGACCAATCAATTTTTTGCATAGCTTGTATTTATTGCTTACATACATAAGACAACTTCAACAAAAAATACAGTGACAAAATTTCAAGAAAAAAATTATTTTTCTTGTAACAAATTGATACTATGAACTAAATAACAGACAAAAGGATTAGGAAAGAAGCTCCCAAACGAGAACGGATAAATTTATACGCCCGGCTCATCTGCGTGTTTACAGTATTCACGGAAATATTCATTTCTTCCGCTACTTCCTTGTATTTTTTCCCGTCCAGCACGCAACGCTTAAATATAATTTTAGACTGATCCGGCAATTCTTCGATCACATCATACACCTTCTTCAACATATCCTGATCAATTTCTACCTCCGGAATTTCTGCATAAGCTTGAGCCTCAAGTAACCATTGTTTATAATTATCTTCCACATGAAGATGTTTCAAACGATTCAGACTACGATTACGCACCTGAGTAAAAAGATAAGATTTCAAATTAGATACCTCCGGAAGTGTCGGAGCATTATTCCATAAATCTATAAATACCTCCTGAACAATATCCTCAGCCTCACCACGATCCAACAAAAAATATTCTGCAAACAACGTCATCTTCTTGAAATAAGATTCAAAAAGTTGTTTAAACACTCCCTGCTCCCTCCGCCTTATCGCCTGCAAAACATTTTCCATATCAAATCCCATAGGTATCCTTGTCTACTCGTGTTGAATACACAAATATAAATCTTTCTTTTAAAAATGCTCTTCCCCACGATAAATATTAACTTTTCTATTACCAAAAAGATCACAGACTACATAAAGATGAACCTTCAATTAACGACATCGCTCAACGGGATTTCATCCAAGCTATTTTCTTCTTCGCACCAGCAACAAACACGCGCACCACCACTCTATTCCCACACCAATCTAACCCAAATAATGAGGTAATCCTACCCTAATAATCCCACTCATACAGAGCTTATTCGTTGTCTATTCGTTGCTCATGCATTACGACATATGTAAGCTCTGAGTAAACGTCGAATGATGTTCGAATATGTGGGATTATTTCTTTAGGTTCTCCTTAGGAACTCGTTAGGTTCTCTTTATAAATCAATCAACAAGTCACCCTCCTATTTTCTACTATCCAGAATCTTCGTCCCGATATCCATGTAACGATACACATCCCGGGTGGTCTCCCGGATACGTTCCTCGTCCTTTTTATGTCCCAACCGGACAATAATGGCATTCTTTTCGGGAATAGCGACAATATATTGTCCCAACATTCCCCGGAAATAGGGATTCTGTTGCCCTTTATAGTTCATAATCCAAATCTGGAAACCATAATAATCCAAAGAATCCTTCCCCCACTCGTCCTTCAGATACCCCGCCGGACTCATGGCCTCGTTAATATATTCTTCCGAAACCAACTGCTTCCCGTTCCAGTTCCCATGATGCAACATCAAACGGGCAAAACGGGCAATTTCCCTCGCCGTGGTGTGAAAACAACAGAAAGATTTCTCGTCCCCGTCCTTTTTATCCAGCAACCAATAGGCGTCCTGACAGGCTTGCATCGGTTTCCATAACTTCTCTTCGGCATAATCACTAATGCTCTTCCCGGTCGCTTTCTCCACTACAAAAGCCAGTATCTGCGTGTCCCCGCTCCGATATGAAAATTGTTTCCCCGGTTCCTCGATCACGTCTAACGTAGTCACTAAATCATAAAGATCGTTCCCGTAGTAGCCATGTGTAGTTACCGAAAACAGCGACGCATAAGCCTCATCCCAATTCAACCCGCCACTCATGGTTAACAAATTGCGAATCGTGATATTTTTCTTTTTCCCCTCGTTAAATTCCGGGATATATTTCCCCACCGGATCATCCAGACTGGCAATTTTCCCCTCGTCATAAGCAATGCCGACCAACAGCCCCACGATACTCTTGGTCGATGAAAATATATTTGATGTTTTCGTGTCATTCCAACCGGACCGATATTCCTCGTACACGATACTATCATTCTGGATCACCAGAAAAGAAACCGTACGAAAATCATTCAAGTAGGCATCATCCTCCGGACTCAACTCGTACGTGTTATAATCCTTGGCAATCCCCCACGTCCAGCAAGTGTCGGCTTTCCGCACCGTATGCTTGTCAAACATCGACAAATCATCTATCGACGGGTACCAGTAAAGCAAAGCCTGCCGCGCATAATAAGGCAGACAGAGATAAGCAATCCCCAGCACCACAACAACCGTCAAAAGTATCTTATATCTTTTCTTCATCATAATCAATTTATAAAGTTTGTAAGGCTCATAAAGTTCGTAAAGTTCATAAAGTGACGGGTGTCCTTCGGACAGTTTTTAACGGCAGCCCCCGCTGCCGTCTATAAAGCGCCCCGCAGGGGTCCAAGGACCTTATGAACCTTATGGACTTTATGAACCCATTTTCACTTTCACCACCATTTTCCGGATTATCCCCTCCCCGATACAAGGAGCATGAGCATCTTCCGGGAAAAAGATCACGAACTCTCCGGGAGATAATGTGAACACCCGCTCCACCGGATCCCGGTAAAAAGTAAAATCACCCGCTCCATCATATGGCGCCCGCTCCTCGCCCAACAGACTTTTAGCCTTCCAACCATATCCTTCCGGCATACTCAAAGGTATCTGAATATCAATATATTTATCATGCCGTTCGTACACGGCCTCCTCTGTTTTTCGTCCTTTGGCATCTTCAATTTTCAGATAGACATTATCCCCGTCAATGTCAATTCGTCCCACGGGCATACTTGCCAAATCATGCGTTTTTATATAGTCAAAGACAACTTTAAAATACGGGTTCAACCCCTCAATTCGTTCGCTATTAGCCAGTACGTCTACAATCATAATTTTATTTCAATTTTTTTATACAACAAAGATAACGAAAATACGTTAACAACAAGAAAACCAAGCAAGAACAACGCACATTTTCTTCTAAAAAATGTGTTCATTGCCCGGTTTCCATCATATTCTAGGCCAAACGTTATATTTAGAACTACATAAATTTTAGTCACTATGAAAAACTCATACCTTACGATGATCGTTTTCACGATTTTTACCATCAGTTTTTGCTCCAAAACGCAGGCACAAAAACAGAGCCGCGTGGAAAGACTATACCAACACATCGCCTGGTCCGAAGGAGACAAGTACGATCGGTTGAGAGAAAGAATGGACACCAAAAGTATGGATGCCTACAAAAATGAAATCACCTTGGCCGATGCCCTCAGACAATTGTTACTGACACCCGGCATCAATGCCATCGAACCCTACCTGAAAAGCGACATGACCATCCAGCAACAAGATGGCGGCGCCCGGTTACGTTCGTTCTGCCAAGCAGCAAACCTCAACGTCAACCTTTTTCGTCACAAAGCAGACTCCACGATCTTTGCTTTGCTTGTTTATTCCAAGGATCAACTTGAAGATTCCCGTACAGTACTTGCACAAATAAAAAAATACGATTACAACATTGACCCCGATATTTACGAGACGATCGTCCGGCTAAAGGAAAAAGTGCAATATGCAGACCTGAAAGCCCAGCCGACACAGGCAAAATGTGACACTTATTTCAAAGACTTTCACAACCAATACAACTATGTCGAGGTGGCCAAAATATACAATGATCTGTTATACAAAGCCGCCCTTGACAAGCAAAACGATTCAACCATTCTCTGTTATTTTAACGACACCACGCTAAAAACATTCTACGCCAACTCCAAGGAACCGCGTCCCTACCTGACTGAAGTACAAAAACTCTATGACGACTGCCTGTTCAAAGCGATACAAACAGCCACTTCCCCAGAAGTACAAAAACATTGTATCAATGCTTATATCGAATGTCCCTATCTAGCAGGGTGTAACCGCAGATACCTGCCACAAGTGGAATACGCTAACGACAGCATAGACCTGGTCATTCTCGTTTCACAGGTGGATTCTTTTCCACGCCTCCCGCAAATCAAAACTTACCTTCAAACACATAAATACAAGCAATTCCGGGACAAAGCCCAGCAGTTAAGGAAACAATTTATCGACTCGATAACTTATATATCCCCCACGATCACTCGTTATTACTCCGGGACTAACATCGCCCGGGAGACCAGAATTCACAATGACTCACTCACAATCACTACATACCAGTACTCCCCTCAAGGACTTTTAACACGGATCATTCAAAGTACACGACTGCAAAAAGATTCCACTACCACCACCCCGTTGAACTTGATTGTCACAACATTCAGGTATAATGACCTCGGTAAATGCTACGAAGAAGAAACCATTGATTCCCTCGCAAAAGCAACCGTATGCCTGATCAATTATCAGTATGACACGATCTCCCGTCCCGTCATGAAAACAACCAAGTGGAACCACGGGCAAAACGTTATTGACTATTACAATCACCGAGGACAGGTCAACCGGACACAAGAATACCGGAACGGGCTGATTTGCGCTCAAACAGACTACACTTACGACACTCAAGGCCGTCTCTCCGGTAAAACATGGATAAACACTAGACCGGATACCGACCATCCCGCCACGAAACAAGTCACCCTTTACACGTATGATCCATTCGGCTACCTTGTAAGCATTTCCTACGTGAAGGAAAATCTGCAAAATGAAAAAATAACAAGTAACATGACACTAACCTACGACGAATTCGGCAACCCGATCAATCCTAATTACCAATATACTTACGACCAGACCGGAGCATGGACCAGTAAAACGAGCAAAACGAACCCGGCGGACAGCGAGAAAATCGCTTATGTCTACAAGCAAAACAAAAAATAGACCCGCACATTTTCGTTTAGGCTTTCAATTTTCAATTAGTTATCGTACCTTTGTGCCCAATTAATTTTTAAATAAATGGAGCACAGAGCAGGTTTTGTCAATATCTTAGGAAACCCCAACGTGGGAAAATCAACCTTGATGAATCGACTAGTCGGGGAGAAATTATCGATTATCACGTCCAAATCCCAAACCACACGTCACCGGATCAAGGGAATCGTGAACGGGGAGGATTTTCAGATCGTATTTTCCGATACCCCGGGGGTCGTGAAACCCAGTTACAAGATGCAGGAATATATGCTTGATTTCTCGAAAAGCGCCATTATCGATGCCGACATCATCCTCTATGTCACCGACGTGGTGGAGAATATCGAAAAGAACGCGGACTTTATCGAGAAAGTGAAACAAAGCGAGGTTCCCATCCTTCTGGTGTTGAACAAAATTGACCTGACCACCCCGGATAAACTGGATGCCCTGTTCGACAAGTGGAAAGAGATCATCCCGCGAGCTGAAATATTCCCGATCTCGGCTACTGAGAATTTCAACGTGGACAATTTATACAAGCGCATTCTGGAATTGTTACCCGTGGGAGAACCTTATTTCGACAAAGAAGAAATGACCGATATGCCGGCACGCTTTTTCGTAACCGAAATTATCCGGGAAAAGATTTTGTTGAACTACGATAAAGAAATTCCTTATTCTGTCGAGGTTGTCGTGGAAGAATTCAAGGAAGAAACCAAACGTATCAACATCATGGCCGTGATCAACGTGGAACGGGATTCCCAGAAAGGTATCATTATCGGGCATCAGGGTGCCGCATTGAAAAAAGTCGGAACGGAAGCCCGTGTTGACATCGAAGCCTTCTTCGGGAAAAAAGTATTCCTGAACCTGTACGTCAAAGTCCTCAAAGACTGGCGGAACAAGGAAAACGACCTGAAACGCTTCGGTTACAAACAACTTTAATCTTTTAGTTTTTATCTTTTAACTTTTATCTTTCCAATGAGTAATATTGTTGCAATAGTAGGACGTCCCAACGTGGGAAAATCAACACTTTTCAATCGTTTAGTCGGTGGCCGGAAAGCCATCGTAAACGAGGAAAGCGGGGTGACCCGTGACCGGAATTACGGAAAATCAGAATGGAACGGCAAAGAATTCTCGGTGATTGACACCGGAGGATACGTTTCCAACAGTTCGGACATCTTCGAGGAGGAGATCAACAAACAGGTATTACTCGCTATGGACGAGGCCGACGTGATCCTGTTCGTCTGCGACGTGGAACTCGGTATTACCGATCTGGACCACAGTTTCGCCCGTATGCTCCGGAAAGTCAACAAACCCATTTACCTCGTGGCAAACAAGGTGGACAATGGAGAACGTCTCTACGATGTCCACGAATTCTATAAACTGGGAGTCGGAGAAGAGATTTTCCCCATAGCATCCATCAACGGTTCGGGAACAGGAGAACTACTTGACAAGCTGGTATCACACTTCACCACCGACCCGCTCGAAGACATGGAAGAACTTCCCAAGATCGCTATCGTGGGACGCCCTAACGTGGGAAAATCCTCCACGATCAACGCCCTTATCGGGGAAGAACGTAATATCGTAACCGATATTGCCGGAACAACTCGTGACACGATCACCACCCGCTATAATCGTTTCGGACACGACTTCTTGTTGGTGGACACCGCGGGATTACGCAAGAAAGCGAAAGTCAATGAAGACGTGGAATTCTATTCCGTGATGCGTTCCGTGCGTGCCATCGAAGACAGTGACGTGTGTATGCTACTGATTGATGCAACCCGGGGAATGGAATCTCAGGACTTGAACATATTCCACCTCATCGAGCGTAACCAGAAAGGCGTGGTAGTCCTCGTGAACAAGTGGGACCTGATCGAGAAAGATAACAAAACGACAATCAATTTCGAGAAAGAACTGCGGGCAAAAATGGCCCCCTTCAACGACGTGGAGATCATTTTCACCTCGGCTCTCACGAAACAACGTCTGTTGAAAGCGCTTGAATCAGCCATCCAGACCTACGAAAACCGGAAACAAAAACTGAAAACATCCGAACTGAACCGTATCATGCTGGAAGAGATCGAAAACTTCCCTCCCCCCAGCTTGAAAGGAAAATATATCCGCATAAAATACGTGACACAACTACCATCGAAAACCCCAACTTTCGCATTCTATTGCAACTTACCGCAATACGTGAAAGAACCTTACAAGCGTTTTCTGGAAAACAAAATCCGGGAACACTGGAAGTTCACGGGTGTACCGATTCAAATTTTTATGCGTAAAAAATAAAAAATGAAAACCATCCTCGCTGCAGGATGGTTTTTATTTTATCATTATATTTGCTCTATTCTAAGAATCATATTATGGCAAAAAATACAATAGAACATGATGGAATCGTGACACAGGTAGCCGATACCTTTATTATAGTGACCATACAAAGCCAAACAGCCTGTGCGGGATGTCATGCCAAAGGAGCTTGTGGTATGTCGGAAATGGCTTTAAAGAGCATCACGGCAGAAAAACCGAATGAAGACGTCAAAATAGGAGACAAAGTAATCGTCAGTGCCAGTACTCAAAATGCCATGCTTTCCGTGCTATTGGCATACATTGTTCCTTCCGTTTTAATTATCGTTATTTTGACCTTGCTTATCCTTGCCGGAGTCAGTGAAGTTATGGCCGCTACATTATCCCTAATTGCAATATCAGCCTACTTTATTTGCCTGTATTTACTAAGAAACAAGTTTGCCCAAAAAATAAAATTCAAGGTTAAAATAGCATAACCTAGAAAAAAAATAATAACTTTACGGGCGTTATAACAAACTAGAGGAGACAAAACAAACACCTTTATGATGACTACTACCATTATTTACACCATTATTTCTTTGTGCGCTATTGGGATTGCGTCTGCCGTGATTCTCTATTTTGTCGCACAAAAATTCAAGGTCGAGGAAGACCCTAGAATTGATACCGTGGAAAGCATCCTACCGGGAGCAAATTGCGGAGGATGTGGCAAGCCCGGGTGTAGGGGATTTGCGGAAGCCACGGTAAAGGCTACTTCTTTGGATGGACTGTTTTGTCCGGTTGGAGGTGCGGAAACCATGACGAAAGTTGCCGCCGCCCTGGGCATGGAAGTAACGGCACAAACCCCGCAAATTGCGGTGGTAAGATGTAACGGCACGTGTGACCATCGTCAACGTACCAGTCAATATGACGGTTACAAATCATGCGCCATCGAACATTCCCTTTACCGGGGTGAAACCGATTGTACCTTCGGTTGCCTGGGATGTGGGGATTGCGTAACAGCCTGTCCGTTCGATGCCATTCATATGGACGAGAACGGTCTCCCGGTCGTTTCCGAGGAGAAGTGCGTGGCGTGTGGAGCCTGCGTGAAGGCCTGTCCGAGAAACATCATCGAGTTACGAAACAAAGGAGTGAAAGATCGGCGAGTTTTTGTTTGCTGCGTGAACAAAGACAAGGGGAACATTGCTCGCAAAGCTTGTACAGCAGCCTGCATCGGATGTGGAAAATGCGTGAAAGAATGTCCTTTTGAGGCCATCACCCTAGAGAACAACTTGGCATACATTGATTTCCGAAAATGTAAACTTTGCCGGAAATGTGTCAGTGCTTGCCCGACACACGCGATCCACGAAGTTAATTTTCCTCCCCGGAAAATCACCGAACCAACTGAAGTAGAAGCGAAAAACGAACAAATTTAGTGATTGCCGATTCAATGATTGGGTGATTAAAATCACTTAATCGAAAATCATTAAATCACTTAATCAATAGGATTTAAAATCACGAAATCACAGAATCATTCAATTTAAAACCTAAAACTAATACACCGTGCTTAAGACATTTAAAATTGGGGGAGTTCACCCACCAGAAAATAAATTATCAGCACAAGGGGAAATTATCACCCTTCCCCTCCCCGAACAAGTAACCATACCCTTATCACAACATATCGGGGCTCCTGCCGTTCCCACGGTGAAAAAAGGAGATCAAGTAAAAGTAGGACAAATCATCGGTCAGGCTGCCGGCTTTATATCGGCAAATATTCATAGTTCCGTATCCGGAACCATTATGTCACTTGATCCGGTGATCGACGCCAGCGGTTACCCCCGCCCGGCTGTAACCATTAAAGTTGAAGGTGACGAATGGGATGAAAATATTCTAAAAGATCCCATCAACAAACAACCTAGCACATTCACGAAAGAAGAGATTCTGGCAGCTATCAGTGCAGCAGGAATCGTCGGTATGGGTGGTGCCACCTTCCCGACACAGGTAAAACTATCGCCTCCTCCCGGAAGTACTGCCGAGGTACTTATCATCAACGGTGTGGAATGTGAGCCTTACCTCACGGCAGACCATCGCTTGATGCTGGAACACGGGAAAGAGTTGATCATTGGTATACAACTTATCATGAAAGCCCTCGGCGTGAAACGCACGATCGTGGGAATCGAAAACAATAAACGAGACGCCATTGAAGAACTGGATAAACTAGCCAGACTGGCGGACGGAATCGAGATATGCCCGTTAAAGATACAATACCCGCAAGGAGGTGAGAAACAATTGATACAAGCCACCACCGGAAAATTCGTTCCATCGGGCGGACTACCCATTGCTGTCGGGGCCGTGGTGCAGAACGTGGGGACCGTGTATGCCGTGTACGAAGCTGTCATGAAACATAAACCCCTGTTCGAACGGGTAGTCTCGGTTACCGGAAAATCATTAAAAGAACCGGGTAATTACCTTTGCCGCATCGGGACCCCGATCTCACAACTGATTGAGGCTGCCGGGGGATTGCCTGAAGACACGGGTAAAGTGATTGGAGGAGGCCCCATGATGGGAAAAGCCCTGACCAACACGAACATTCCCGTCACGAAAGGCACGAGTGGCATCCTGCTTATGCGTCAGGAAGAATCTGCCCGTAAAGAATATCGGAACTGTATCCGCTGTTCGAAATGTGTTAGCGTGTGTCCTATGGGATTGGAACCCTATTATTTGATGTTACTTGGAGAACACAACAAGCTGGAAATGCTGGAATCAGAAAAGATCATGGACTGTATCGAATGTGGTTCATGTAGTTTTACCTGTCCGGCAAACCGTCCGTTGCTTGACGTGATCCGTCTGGGGAAAGCCAGAACAGGTCAAATGATCCGGTCGAGAAAAAAATAAAAAATTAATTTAGAATGAATCGATTCAGAGATTGCCGATTAAATGATTTAATGATTAACAAGCGTTGACTCGTGGGTGGAAATCACAGAATCGGAAACCACTAAATCACTAAATAAAAAAATATGAGTAATTTCACCATATCCCCCTCTCCCCACGTTCACGGCGGGGATTCGATAGAAAAAAATATGTACGGCGTACTTATCGCATTAGTACCGACGTTTATCTTTTCTATCGTATTTTTCGGGCTGGGAGCCATTTTGGTAACCCTCACCTCGGTAGTTGCCTGCCTTGTATTCGAATACGTTATTCAAAAATACCTCATGAAACAACGTCCCACGATATGGGACGGGTCAGCCATCATCACGGGAGTATTGCTGGCATTTAACCTTCCCTCGTCTCTTCCCTTGTGGATCGTGGTCATCGGAGCATTGGTTGCCATCGGTATCGGTAAAATGAGTTTCGGAGGATTAGGAAACAATATTTTCAACCCGGCTCTCGTGGGTCGTGTTTTCCTGTTGATCTCGTTCCCGGTACAAATGACCACTTGGCCCATACCGAACGGATTCGCCACGGCTGATGCAGTAACCGGAGCTACACCCCTAGCACTTGTAAAAGAGGCCGTTAAGAACGGACAAGCCGTTGGAGAGGCACTCTCTTCAGCCGGATTCTCTACCGGTAACTTGATTCTCGGTAACATGGGGGGTAGTTTGGGAGAAGTCGCCGCTATCGGACTTTTATTAGGATTCGCCTATATGCTGATCCGAAAGATCATCAGTTGGCACATCCCGGTGGCTATTTTCGCCACGGTTATCGTGTTCTCCGGGATTCTGAACCTAGCTGATCCGGCACAATTTGCCGGTCCGGTTTTCCATCTCTTTACAGGAGGTTTGATGTTGGGAGCAATCTTTATGGCCACGGATTACGTAACCTCTCCCATGACACATAAAGGAATGCTTATTTACGGTGTCGGTATCGGGCTGTTGACCGTAATCATCCGTGTATTCGGGGCTTACCCGGAAGGAATGTCTTTTGCCATCCTGATCATGAACGGATTCACACCGCTGATAAACAGATATTGTAAACCCCGACGATTTTAAATTTACTAATTGTAGATTGTAAATTACTTACAAATGGAATTTAAAATTTAAAATCTAAAATTTAAAATCTAAACTGATGGGAAAGAAATTAGAATCAAGCTTTAAGAATATGGTACTGGTGTTATTTTTGGTAACACTGGTTTCCTCCGCCGCAGTGGGAGTTGTGAACTCACTCACGTCCGGATTAATTGAAAAAGTAAAAATTGAAAAGCAAGTACAGGCCATTCGTGCCGTGGTTCCCGCTTTTGATAATGACCCGATGACGGAAAAACAGATCGTGAAAGCAGATGGAGGGGAATTAGAATTCTATCCGGCTAAAGCAAACGGGCAACTCGTGGGGACAGCCATTAAAACGTTCACAAATAACGGGTTTGGCGGGCTTATTGAACTTATGGTAGGATTCACCCCAGACGGAAGTATATATAACTACTCCGTGCTAAGCCACAAAGAAACCCCGGGATTGGGTTCCAAAATGGACACCTGGTTCGTGAAAGGTGCCAAAGGTGATATTACCGGAAAAACTCCGGGTGCGCAAGGACTTCAGGTTTCAAAGGACGGCGGAAACGTGGATGCCATCACGGCCGCCACGATTTCATCCAGAGCTTTCTTGGATGCAGTAAACCGGGCGGCAAAAGCATTGGCAGAATCCGCAAAATAACACGTAAAATCAATGAAAGAATAAAGATATGAACAACTGGCAAACTTTTACCAAAGGGTTCTTCAAGGAAAATCCGACCTTCGTACTCCTGCTCGGGATGTGTCCCACACTGGGAGTTACCACCTCAGCCATTAACGGCTTGGGGATGGGCTTAGCCACGGCTTTCGTTCTGGTACTATCCAATCTGGCCATCTCGCTCGTGGCAAACCTGATTCCCGACAAAATCCGGATTCCCGGTTTTATCGTGATCATCGCTGCATTCGTTACCGTGGTCGATATGTGCATGGCAGCTTACCTGCCAAGCTTGCACGAATCTTTGGGATTATTCATTCCGTTGATCGTGGTGAACTGTATCGTGCTGGGACGAGCTGAATCATTCGCATCCAAAAACAAAGCCATTCCTTCCATGCTGGACGGTTTGGGTATCGGCCTTGGTTTCGCAATGGCATTAACGATATTAGGTTCTATCCGTGAGATTTTGGGTAGTGGGAAGTTCTTCAACATGACCCTCTACAATGAAAATTACGGAATGCTCGTTTTCGTTCTGGCTCCGGGAGCGTTTATCGCTTTGGGTTACCTGATCGCATTCATCAACAGAATAAGAAAAACCAACTAATTGTAAATTTTAGATTGTAAATTGTAAATTGAAAAAGCAATCTAAAATCTAAAATTTAAAATCTAAAATTAGAAACATGGAATACGTTTTTATATTTATAGCCGCCGTATTTGTCAACAACATCGTGTTGGCACAATTCTTGGGAATCTGCCCGTTCCTAGGGGTTTCCAAGAGCGTACCCACGGCACTCGGAATGACAGGAGCCGTTACGTTCGTGATGATTCTGGCCACCATGGTAACATTTATCGTACAGAAAACCGTACTTGACCCGTTCGGCATCGGATTCATGCAAACCATCGTGTTTATCTTGATCATTGCCGCCCTCGTTCAGATGGTGGAAATCATTCTGAAGAAGGTAAGTCCGTCACTTTATCAAGCATTAGGAGTTTTCTTACCCTTGATCACGACAAACTGTGCCGTACTTGGTGTAGCCATCATGGTGATTCAAAAAGATTATAACTTACTGGAATCCGTCGTGTTTGCAGCCTCAACTGCATTAGGTTTCGGGTTAGCTTTAACCATCTTTGCCGGAATCCGGGAACAACTGGAACTATCCTCCATTCCTCAAGGCATGAAAGGAACCCCCATCGCACTGGTTACAGCCGGATTGCTGGCCATGGCGTTCATGGGATTTTCGGGTATCGTGTAATGGGTCAAAAGTTCATAAGGTTTATAAAGTCTATAAGGTCCTTGGACCCTTGCAGGTACTTTGTCAACGGCAATTCTGAGTTGCCGTTCAATATTATCCGAAGGACACCCGTCACTTTATGAACCTTATGGACTTTATGAACTTTACAAACTTTCGACTCACCTTTCCATTGGCCATGTGGCCAAAAATAGTTGGTAAATTCTTTATAACGATTTGAATTCCAGAA
>OAZW01000126.1_pt1 | contig 108215 bp, 88 predicted proteins | sample 1495231 | NCBI WGS metagenome assembly OAZW01 (sample SAMEA2580062, study PRJEB22360) | human gut metagenome | reverse complement strand
ATCTTCTTTTAAAATTCTCTTGCATAATTCCATTCCAATTTCGTGAGCTTTTATGGGATCAACCTCTCCTGGTAGAAAAGATTGGATTAAATGTCTAGCCAAAACTGTACCTTTAGTATCATTGTCTTCTCGTGTTTTCATAAATTGAATATGGTCAGTAGATGGATGACAATTAAATGAAGATACCAAGATTTTTTCATCAGTTTTTTCACTCTTAGTTATATAATCTATTGCCAAATTTAGAGTTGATTTTATAGAATGTATTTTTGTAATTGCTATACTAAATACCAGAACTTTCTTTTGATTTATTAAGAAGTAGGGAATGGATCTGCCATATTTCTTTTGCCAATTTTTCTATTTTTTCTCGCATATAATCAATGTCTTTCTTGTAAATTACTCCCGTTGTATTAGTAGCTTTTGCAATCTGGTTTATGTTATTTGTTGCATTTGAAAGTAGCCATTGTAGGTTTCTAAATGGTTCTAAATCTACTACATAAATTTCTTTTTCTAATACACATTTTCTAAGAAAGTGGGACATAGTTTTGCAGTTTGCAAGTTTCATTTTTTTTAAAAACTTCTTTTTCTTCTTTGGTTAGTTTTATTTCTATTCTTTCATTTCTAAATCTATTTGCCATTTTATTCTTCTTTATAAAATATATTTCGGGGTCTTAGGGTTCTCCCTAACAAGGTAAAAATTAAAAAAATGGAGCATTCCGTAAAGGTCTACTCCATTAATTTTTTTGTAAGTGTCCGTACACTTACTGTGCTTGCTATTAAAGAATGAATTAGATAGCAAGCATTAAGCAAGTTTTAAATTTGTGAGTATATTATACCAAATTATAATGATGTATTCAATTCGAGGCTATCTGTGAATATAAAAAATAATATTCATTGATATAGCAAGGGAAAAGAGTTATACTATCTATGAATAAAAATTATAAAATTCATAGATGGAAAACTACTCTCGGAGGATAAAAATATGGCAAAGGCATTTACAGAAGAAGAAAAGATAAAAATCAAAGAAGATATTATGGAAACTGCTCTTGATTTATTTCATGATAAAGGTACGAAATCACTTAGTATTTCGGAATTGACAAAAAGAGTAGGGATAGCACAAGGAAGTTTCTATAATTTTTGGAAAGACAAAGAATCTCTTATCATCGATTTAATGGCATATAGGTCAATACAAAAATTGGAAAACATTGAAAGAGAATTTTCAAATTCACTCACGAATCCTAAAAAATTCCTTTCAGATGTAATTTATAAGTATTCGATAGATATGACTGAGAAAATTAAAACTCAGCCAATTTATCAAGAGGCATTTAGAATATTTGCAAGTCAAGATTCAAAGAAAGTGAATAGAGTAGAAAATCTATATGGTGATTTTTTGGATAGGTTAATAGATTATTGGTACAAAAATAATGTAGTAAAAAGCGTAGATAAGCAAGGCTTATCAAATGCCTTTGTTGGCAGCTTCGTTCTATGTTCAAATTATTTCCATTTTAATAAAGATACCTTTGAAGAAGTGCTTAATATTTATATACAAAGCATTGTTTTTAAATATATAGAAATTTAATTGTATAAAGGAAGGTGATAGCAATGATTCTGGATTTTAATGAGATAAAAAAGGAAGATGTATTAGTTGCTGGAGGTAAGGGTGCTAATCTTGGAGAAATGACTTCTGCTAAAATAAATGTTCCAAGTGGATTTGTTATAACAGCAGACGCATATAGAGATTTTTTAAAAGTAAATGGGATTGATATTCTCATTGAAAATGGAATTAAAAAATCAGTAGATGATGAAAGAAAACTTCTAAATGAAGCTGAGCATTTTAGAGGAAAGATAAAGTCTGGAAAATTTCCTGAAATGTTAGAGAATGCAATAAGAGAAAAATATTTTAATCTTGGAAATAATACAAGAGTTGCAGTGCGTTCTTCAGCAACGGCGGAAGATTTGCCAGATGCCAGTTTTGCAGGGCAACAAGAAACTTATTTAAATGTTCAAGGTATTGAAAGTGTATTGAATTCAGTGCGTAATTGTTATGCTTCGCTTTGGGGGAATAGAGCTGTAAGTTATAGATTTCATCAAGGTTATGAACAAACTTCAGTTTCTATTGCAGTTGTTATTCAAGAAATGATAGAGAGTGAAAAATCAGGAGTTTTATTTACTGTAAACCCAGTAAACAAAAAAGAAAATGAGATGCAAATAAATGCAAGCTTTGGCTTAGGAGAAAGCGTTGTAAGCGGAAGAGTTACAGCGGATAGCTACATTATTGACAAATCAGGAAATATAATCGAAGTAAATATTGGAAGCAAGGAAACTCAGATTATATACGGGGATAAGGAAACTGTTGAAGTATCGGTAAACTCTGATAAAAGAAAAACTCGTGCATTAAATGATAGAGAAATACTTGAACTTATGAAGTGCGGTTTAGAGATTGAAAAACACTATGGTATGCCTATGGATATTGAATGGGCTATCAAAAATGATATTGTCTATATTTTACAAGCGAGAGCGATTACCACATTAAAAAATTCCAAGAATGATATAACTGACAATGATTTAATAGAGAAGTATATAAAGGGTAAAAAAATCAAAAAGGATACACAAGAAGTAATGTCATTCTTTTTAGAAAAAATGCCTTTTGCACATAGAGTCCTTGATTTCGATTATTTGATGGCAATTAATGATCAGAAAGTAAACATTTTGTCAGAAGGTGGAATTATTTTACCAAGAAATCCAATTATAGATGATGATGGTATACAAACTTTTTCTGATGACGGAAAGCGAATTGGAAAGAATATTTTTAAATTTTTTAATATTTTAAAGAACATGAAAGATTTTGAGTTCTGTTATAAGAAGTGCAAAGATTTTATGAATATATATGAAGTTGAAATAGAAGAAATCAAGCACTTAAATTTTGAAAATATGACATTAACGGAGTGTGGAAATTTTTTAGAAGAAAGTTATGTTCTTTTGCAAAAGCTTGCTTATGATAGATTTAAGTATGCCTTATTTCCATCAGTTTTAAATAGCAAGAAATTTACCAAAATAATAAAAAAAGTAAATAGCAATTATTCATCATTTGATTTTTATTGGGACTTAGATAATAAAACATCAGTGGTTACAAATGATGTCTATAAAATGGCTCGTGAGATAAGAAAAAATGAAGCTTTAAAAAAAGCAATAATTTCCGGAGATAATTTTAAGGAATTATATAAAAAGTATAATGATTTTAAAAATATAACAGATGAGTTTATGAAAGATAATGGCTTTAAATCTGATTATAACTGTTATTGTTTATCTGCAAAAACATTTCTCGAAGATCCTGATAGACTGACAAATATATTACGACCTATATTAAACGAAAATAGTAATGAAAGTAAAGATATAAAAGATTTTTCTAAGCTCATGGAGAGTATAGAGGGAATCTATGGTAAAAAGTATCAGGAGATAGAAAAACAGATAAAATATTTTAGATATTTTCATGTGGTTCGTGAAGAAAGTCAATATTTGTGGGAAACACTATTTTATTATGTCAGAAAGTGTGTTAAAAGAATTAACTTTATACTCTTGGGTGATGAAAACATAGAAATAGGAGTGGCTAATCTTTTTCATAAAGAATTACTTAAAGCAATTAACAGAGGTAATTTAAATGAATCAGATAAGGAAAAAATAAATAGGAGAAACGAAAAATTTCCTTTAGCAGTGAAAGTATGGGAAGCTTCAAAGTTATTGATTTTTAAAACGGATGGTGATGCCTTAAAAGGAGTAAGCGGAAGCACTGGTATTGCAGTTGGAAAGGTGTGCCTGATAAATAGCCCCAAAGAATTTTATAAAATGAAAAAAGGAGATATATTAGTTTGTCATCTTACAGATCCTGAGTGGACTCCATTATTTAAGCTGGCAAGTGCTGTTGTGGCAGATACAGGTTCTGCTTTAAGCCATGCTGCAATTGTTGCAAGAGAATATAATATACCGGCAGTTCTTGGAGTTGGTTTTGCAACTACCAAATTCAAAGATGGAGATACCATACAAGTAGATGGTAATACCGGCGAGGTCAAAGGTTGCTGATATGAAATCAAAAAATCAAATAGATCAAAAAGAATTGAGAAGGCAAAAGATTTTAAGTGAACCACTTTTACCTTTGATAGTAAAAATGTCTGTTCCAACAATTGTTGGTATGCTAATTATGGTTATTTATAATTTGACAGACACATTTTTTGTCGGACTTTTAAATGATAAATCTATGACAGCTGCTATTGGTGTTGTTTTTAGCTTCGTGAGTATTATTCAGGCTATTGGTTTTTGGTTTGGATATGGCAGTGGGAATATTATGTCTAAAAAACTTGGAGAACAAGATGAGGAAGAGGCAATAATTATTTCTTCAATTGGAATAGTATTTTCTATTATAAGTGGATTTTTAATAGCTATAATGTCATGGATTTTTATATCTGACTTGACAAAGTTCATTGGTGGGAATGCTTCTGTTAACTTATTTAAATTTACTACTCAGTATTTAAAGGTGATTATAATAAGCGTTCCATTTAGTCTGTATTCAATTACTATTTATAATCAATTACGACTTTGTGGCAATGTAAAAGATGGAATGATAGGTTTACTTTTAGGAATGTTTAGCAATATGATTCTTGATCCTGTATTTATGTTTATATTCAAGTTTGGGTTTGTTGGAGCTGGATATGCAACTTTGACAGGTCAAATAATTGCGTGTATTGCACTTACTATGTTGGCAAAAGGAAATGGTAATATTCCTGTTTCTTTGAAAAATGTCAAATGTAGTAAAGAACGCATATACCATATTCTAGTAGGAGGAATGCCTAACTTTTCAAGGCAAGCAATTACAAGTGTTTCTCTCATTTTATTGAATAGAGTTGCAGCAAACTTTGGGGACAGTATTATTGCAGCTTTAACCGTTAGTTCAAGAATAGTTGCCATAGCTTATATGATTATGATTGGATGGGGGCAAGGGTTTCAACCTATTTGTGCAATGAATTATGGTGCAAAAAAATATGGCAGAGTTAGATCAGCATTTAATTTGACAGTTGTTGTTGGAACTATATTTTTGATTATATCAGGAGTGGTGCTATATATTTTTTCGGAACATTTTGTTATTGTAATGTCTAAAGATAGTGAAGTTATTTCTATAGGAGTGCAAATACTTAGAATGCAATGTATAACAATTCCGTTGTTAGCCTATTATGCGATAAGTAGTATGTTGATGCAAAACATAGGTAAATATTTTTGGTCGTTGATAATTTCGATTTCAAGGCAAGGTATTTTCTACATCCCTCTTTTATATTTACTTACTAATTTATATGGGAAGTTTGGGATATATTTATTGCAACCTGTTTCTGATGTGTTGTCATTTGCTTTAGCTGTTATTATTGTTTATAAAATAAAAAATGAACTAAAAAACGAGGGGAATATACATTTTATGAATTAGCAACAGGTTGAATAGTTGGAGGAAATTACTATGTATTATTTTAGGTATAATGCTTATATAGAAAAAAATCACAGACCTTTTTGATATTAGTAATTATCATAAAAAATCAAATTTAAAGTATAGAGAAAGAGCAGGATTCTTTCATTTCAGAGGACTTCTTATGCCTATGTGCAGAAGTCCTCCTTTTTTGTCTGAAAAATAAATAGACAAAAAAGAAATGGAGGAAACTTTATGGCAAAAGAGTATTACCTTTATGTCAGAGGGCAAAAGGTAACAGTCATCGAGCAGATATACAAAAATCAACATAATCAGTGGATTGTAAATATTAAAATTTCATTTATAATAAAATGTTAGAAAATAATTATCATTACAGCTTAAACCTTTTAACGATAGTATTGTCCTATCGTTAAAAAGTATGATTGATAAGTTTCCACGAACGGACACTATGACTTGTTATTCATACTGTTTTTGCTAGCCATGTGGAGACTATAGTGTTGCTACAACGAGCAGATACGTAGAAATCCTTTATTTTAAGCACTTTTACAAGCATATCGTCTTTACAGGACAAGGGGATAAAATTAGAAATAAAGAGATAAAAGACTATATCAATGTTTCTGTAATGATTGATATAGAGTGGGGAGATACGAAATAATATTAGAAGACAGTGTATTATTTAGAATACAAATAGTGATATAATGTTATGAATAGAAAGAGATTATACGCAACCGTATTTTGGAGGTGAAATGTTTGGATAGGTATGATTATATAGAGAGTATTGTTTCTTTTCTCAAAGGAGTAACAGGTATTAACTATCAGTTGCAGTTAAAAGAAATTTTGGCTGTATATTATAAGTATTTTGGAAAAGTCTACGAAATGCCAGATTTTTATGGTGGTGATCAAAAAAATGATGGGTGTGTTCTTGAAGATGGATTATTTTATCAGGTTTTTGCACCTACTAGATTAAAAGATTCATTGAAAAAAGAGATTCAAGAGAAGTTTATCGAAGATTTAAGCGGTTTGTTAAAAATAATTTATGAAGAAAAAAAGTGGAATGGAAACTTAAATAATTTTATATTTATTGTTAATACATTTGACAATAATCTTCCCCATGATAGTGAAGGCTTTTTCGAAAATAAGGTCAATGCACTTAAAGAAAAATATTCTATAACTTTTGAGTATAGAGTAACAAATACAGATTATGTTCGTGATATTTTAACGGAAATCAATGATATTGAAGTGTTAAAAAGAATTTCAGCAACGTTACGAATTAGGAATATGATGGATTATAATGCTATTAATGAGCAAATAATTATGGACTTAATAATTGGAATTTCGGGTAATCTTAGTTGTCAATCCATAAATGGAAAATCGGCACAATCATATCAAAGAATATCGTCAGTTGAAAAAATATCAATCAATTCTTTGAATGAAAAAAGAGATGAAATAGAGAGTATTATTTCTAAATTAGATGTTGTAGAAAATGCTGTTAACACGATTAATCAAGATATACTATATGAAAATAAGTTTGAAAGAGTAAAAGAACAAGTTATTAATAAGTATGCTGAATTATCAGCACAAGTTCACGGAGTTGAATTGTATGATACATTGGTAAATGAAATGTTATCATACTCTCAAGATAAATGGCATTTAGATGTGCCAATGAAGTTTCTAATAGTTTATATATTTGATAAATGTGATATATTTGAAAAAGAGAGGTGATAGGTATGATATTACCAGATAAATATACTTCTTTAACCGAAAGTTTTATTGGTATCAGTGCTGTATTACTAGATACATTGGGTAATAAAAAACTTACTGTTGACAAACTATGGAATAACTTTAATAAAAAATATGTTAAAACAAATAAGCTTAAACATCCTCCAATTTATCAAAAGTACATTTATGTGTTAGAGTTTATGTATCTATCAAATATGGTTTCTTATAACGAGAAAGGGGAAATTGTAAATGAAAATATTAGAGCTAATAATCAAGGATCCCCAAGGGAAACCAATTGAGGAGATAAAATTTAATGAAGTAGGAGTTTCTTTTATATACGGTGACATACAAGACTCAGCGAACCTAAAAGGAACTATAAACAGTTTAGGAAAAACTCTGTTACTTAAATTCGTTGATTACATTTTTGGTGCAAATGAAGATTTGGCTATAGTTAAAGAGCCAATTCATGGATTTAAATTAGAGGCAACTGTAAAATATGAGAGTAAGTACTTCACTGTTTTACGAATATTGGGAAACTCTGAAGAAATATATATAGATGGAAACGAGTATAGCTTATCAGAGTACAAGGATTTTTTTCAGCTAAAAAGAAGATTACTTGGAAAACAAATTATTTTAAGTAAGAAGTTAACTGAAATCAGCCAAAGAACAAGTGCCAGCAAAGATGATATAATTAGTTGTTTGGAATTGTTGAACCTAAAAGATATTTTAGAGGAAATAGGTAATATTTATGAATCTCAAGATCGAATAAAGGAATTAAAGAAAAATAAAAAAGAATTAGTTTCTTTTTATGGAAACTTTGATGTCAAGCAAATTGATGGAGAAATATATTTTATTGATAAAGAGGTTGAACGTCTTACTAAAGAATTAAAGAAAGTAAGTAATAAAATAAAGACAATCGAGATTGCAGATATACAAAAAGATGTCGTTGAAGAATATTCAGAGAAGAGCAAAGAGTTAAAAAGAATAAAGAGAACTTATGAGATGAATAAGTTTGAGAGTGATAGATTATTACAATTTATAGAAGATTCAAATCAAGTTGATATCTCAAGTGAACACATTTTAGCAATTTTTAATAAAGCAAAGCAAGAAGTTCCCGACATGGTAAAGAAGACCATTGATGAAGTTGAAGAATTCCATAGAAAAGTCTATGAAGAAAGAAAAGATTTTCTGAATCAAAGAAGGAGCATAATACTTTCTGAAATGGAAGAAATGAACAAAAAAATTTATTCTTTATCGACTGAAATCAACAGAATTGGTGCGATTATTTCAGAAAATGAAATCTATAAAGAATCAATTGAGTTATACGAGAAATATAATAATGATTTACAAGAAGTTAAATATAGGCAAGGTAAGTTATCTCAAGTTAAAAATATAGATGATGCCATTGCTATAGAAGATTCCAATTTATCTTCAAGCTTTAGCCATGCAGCACAATTAAGAAAGGAATATGATAGTATAATTCAGGAATACAGGGACTTTATATTTGATATAACTAAATCTATATATGATACCGATGTAAATTCCTATTTTGATATAAAAATTAGAAACAAGCATTTAAGAAATAGACCTGTCATTTTTGAGTTTACACTTAAAGGCGATACTGGTGAAGGGGTTGGTGAAGTAAAGAAAAACTTGATGGATTATTTAATTTGCAGATATAATAATCAATTGGAAGTTATGATTCAAGACTCATCTTGCTATAATGGTATTGACCCACGTCAAATAGTTGGTATGCTAGGTCAACTAAATAATATTTCAGAGGTATCTAATAAACAGATAATTGTTTCAGTAAATAAATATCAACTAGGGAACTATGATTCTGTAATTAAAGAAGTGGAAGAGAAGAGTTCCATTATCTTATCAGAAAATCGCAACCTTTTAGGCTTCGAATTCTAATATCATTAAATTAAAAGAATAAATATTGTAAATGAGACGTTCAAATAAGAGCGTCTTTTTTATTGGCTAAAAACTAATAAAAAAATAGAAAGGATTTTTTACGATGATGTTTTCAAATTTTGGTCGATCTCCACCTCGAGAAACATAAAACAAATTAGATTCATTAACCACAAACAGAAAGGATAGGTAAAAATATGGAACTTAAATTTGTCATTCCCAACATGGAAAAAACATTCGGAAACTTAGAGTTTGCCGGCGAGGATAAAATCTTACAGCGAAGAATCAACGGATAGCTTACTGTCTTATCTCGAAGCTACAACTTATACTCTAATGTTCAAAGAGCAGACGATATTATCGTTGTTCTCCCTGCTGAAGCTGGAGAAAAGAATTTTGACTTTGAAGAAAGTGTAAAACTAATTAACCCACGCATTACATCAGAGGGTTATAAAATTGGTACTCATGGATTCACTAATTATATTTTACATGCAGATGATATGGTAAAAGCCTAAAGAAGGAGAGGGATTTAATAATGAGATTAGCTAATGGTATTGTATTAGAAAAAGACGTAACCTTTGGAGAGTTGAAATTTTCCGCACTCCGTCGTGAAGTACGTATTCAAAATGAAGATGGTACAGTTTCAGAGGAAGTTAAAGAACGTACCTATGATCTAAAATCCAAAGGACAAGGACGTATGATTCAAGTAAGTATTCCCGCTAGCGTTTCTTTAAAGGACTTTGACTATAATGCAAGGGTAGAAATTATCAACCCAATAGCTGATACTGTTGCTACTGCTACCTTTCGAGGGGCAGATATAAACTGGTACATCAAAGCAGATGATATTGTTCTGGCAAAAGATTCTAATTCATTCAGAAACCAACCATCTAAAAAAGAACCTGTTAAAGAAAAATAGTCTCTCTACCTCCTACTAAATAGAAAGGAGGAGATAACGGATGAAACTACAAGAGACTGCTACAACTGAAAAAGATGTAAAGCGACGTTTGCGAGAATTCAAAAAAACACTGGAGAATAATGAAGTGTTACATGAATTTGACCGTCATGTATTTGAAAGTATTGTTGAAAAGGTTATCGTTGGTGGATATGATGAAGATGGAAATATCGACCCTGCACAACTTGTCTTTGTGTATAAAACAGGGTTTAAAAATAGCTTGGATGGTAATCAATTTAAGCCAGCAAGAAAGAATGCAAGAGGAAATCGAAAGTCTAATAAATTGTGTTCACAAACTAATGACAATGTTAAAGATTTATGTTCCTATACTAGTACCAACACACGCAGAATGTATAAGTTTAATTTCTATAATAGATTAACCAGGTACAAAAATTTTTTAGTCAATAGGGAGTGAACATGGAAAGCAATTTTTTAGAAAATGTATGGATAGATTCAAAGATTATTGAAGATTGTATTATTGGTAGGGTTATGAATGTTGGTAAAATTTATGGGCTAAATAGTGCTTATGAAATATGGAATGAAGCAAATAATACTATATTAAATTGCAATGAAAATAAAGAAAGGCTAAACCAAGGATTCTTATCTCTTAAAAGAGCTTTTAATGTAACGTCTATGGAGTTAAGAAAAAATTTAGGAATTGATAATATAAAATATAGCTCTAAAAAGAAAACTAAAGATTTTTTAGGAGATTTAGAATATTTTGAAATTATAAAAACACTGACATTAAATAAGTATCTTAATCTTAGAAATCTTATAGAACATGAAAATCATTTTCCACCTTCAGTTGAAGATTGCTTATCTTTATCAGAATATATTTGGAATTATATTAGGAATACAGCTAATATTCTTAATAAATTTACAGAATATATTAGCATTACTAGCGATAATAATAAAATTTTATTTGAACATATTATAGAAGAAAAGAATAATATTTACTTTCCTCATTTGTATGTTACAGCTTTTGTAGAACCAAAATTTGTTTCATATCTTTATAAAGAGAACTCAATAAATGTAGAAAAAATAAACTTGTTAAATAAATTTGATTTACAGAAAGAAATAGAGTTTGAAAAAGAATCTGAATATATAGATGATTTAAGGCATATTGCTATTAAAGGAGAAATTCTTGATCAAGATATCATTGCTGAATACATTAAAGTATTGATTTTACCAGAATATGGAGGTTTAGATGACATATCAATCCAATCAATTTTCTGAAAAGTATGAGATAATTGATTTTGGAATTTTTCTAACGTCTGATTGTGAATATGATGATATTATGCTGGGAAGAATAGATTTTTTCGAATATTTATGGCAAGGCGAGGTAGAAGCTAAAAAGTTTATAGCTAGTATAAGCTTTTATATCTTTAATATTTATAATATTGAAGATATGTTATTATTAGCCGATAGTATTTCTGGTGATTTAGAATATGTGGCAAGTGCTTATAACATTTACTGTAATGAAGTTGGAGGAATAGGATCCGTTGCTATAATAGATGATTTCAATCTAATAGATGAGCCGAAAGATTTTTTTGAGAAAACGCAAATGATTAAATACTTTTTAGCAAAAACAATAGAGAAATTACAAACAATAGGTACAGGGACATTGCTTTTTATGTCCAAGGCTTTGATTTTAGATATTAACAAATCAGATAGAAAATACTTAATAAATGAATTACTAGATATTAATTGCATACCAATATACCAAGATGAAAGTGATATTGTTTTAGCTAGGAATTTAGTTTAGACATTATAAGCTAAACAAATATTGATTAATGCTAGATATAGGGCTTAAAATAAAATTTATCATATAAAATTATCATATGAAGTGGAAAAAAGACTTAAATACGAAAATATTTCTAGAAGATTAATCTGGAATATGATTGTAAATTTAAAGCAACATTTAAATAATTGGGAGAAAAGATGACTAAAGAAATTAAAACAACGAAAGAAGAAATATGTGATTATTGGTTTTCTAGAATTGATGAAAGTAACTTAAGTGTTGATGCATCAGAAGCATTAGAAAGATGTTGGAGGTGTGGATCAAAAAGAAGGCTAGAGAGATGTCATATAATTCCAAGATCTTTGGGTGGTGAAGATATTCCATCGAATTATGTCTTACTTTTTAAAAGATGTCATTTAGAAAACCCTAATGTTTATGACCCTGAAATTATGTGGGATTGGTTAAAAGCATATAAGGAACCCTACTATGATACATTTTGGATAAACCGAGGTTTGGAAGAATATGAGAGAATATATAAAAGTAAGTTTAAAGATGACATTGCCATATTTAATGAATTTATAACCGACAAGGAAGTTAAAGAAATTTTAGGAGGAGATGTAGATAGCTACGCTACACACCATTTTGGACAAGCGTATTTAAATTCTTCAACTATAGCTGGACTAATGAGGATTTTAATCAAAAAATTGAGGGAAAAGTATAAAATTGATTAATAAATAAAGATAAAAATTTTTATAAATAGTATAGGAAATAATCGAAAACAATCAGAGTAAATTTGAGATTCGAGCTTAAGTAGAATATCAAAGAAGAAAAGATGTAAAATGAGATCTACTAATAAATTGACAAATTATCATTAATGCTATACTATGTAAACAACAGTACCCGACACGCCTCTTAACAATGCGGACCAAGTCGGGTCTTTTGATTATAAAGAGAAATAATTTGAAGAAGCCCCACCAAACTCCCATAAGTATAACCAAACAAATAGAAAACTTAATATCTTTAGGTTTAGAAATAGAAGATAAAGATTATGCAAAAAGTGTGCTTAACAGAATATCTTAGTATCGACTTATTAAAGCCTATAGTGTAACTTTAAAAGAAAATGGAAAGTACATAGATGTAACTACCTTTGAAAATATAGTTGACCTATATTTATTTGACATGGAACTTAGACATATTTTATTTTCTTTGATAGAGCATATAGAAGTTCATTTAAGAGCTGTAATTACCAATTACTTTTCATTAAAATATGGGAATTTTGGATATAAAGATATTAGTAATTACAAGAAAAAGAATTTTCAGAAGAGTAAGCTTTGGAACAATTTCTAAAATGTACAAGAATATGGAGAATGATGATAAAAAAGAAATCGCCAAAATTTTCGAGGTCGACTATATTTATTTAGAATCCTGGATTGAAAACTTATCTTATGTCAGAAATATATGTGCTCATTATGGTAGATTGTATGGAGCCAAATTAACCAAGACATCAAAGTTATATAAAGAATATTTAAGGCAAGGAATATCAAATAATACTATTTTTGCCAGTATAATTAATCTCAAAATATTAGCTGAAGGTGATTACTATGATAAATTTCATACTGACTTGTTAGAATTAATTAATAAATATCCATCAGTAGAATTAAAGCACTTAGGGTTTATAGAAAAATGGTCAATTATTATTTAATGATTGCATAATAAGCTAAAAAAATAATTACTAAAATGCAGCTCCAAGTGAGCTGTTTTTATATATTATATAGGATGGTATAATAAAATCAGAAAAAGCAACGATGTAGGTGATATTTTGATATGTATGCATAAAATTATAGATTTAATTAACTTAAAACAAGAAGGTAGCTACTGGGATTTTAAGAAAGAATGGTATAAATCTGATAGTAAAGGAAAGCAAAATTTGCTTCATGATATTATTTGCATGTCTAATAATTTAGATAGTAGAGACGCTTTTATAATAATAGGTGTCGACGAAGAAGATAATTATAATGTTAGAGATATAAGTGAAGACGATGGAAGGAAAAACACTCAAAACATAGTTGATTTTCTAAAAGACAAAAAATTTGCGGGTGGTTTAAGACCAACGGTATATGTAAAAAGCTATCAAATATTAGGTAAAACAATTGATGTAATGGTGATATTGAATGACAATAATACACCATATTATTTGACAGATAACTTTCAGGGAATTAGGGCAAATTATATTTACACGAGAATTCAAGATACTAACACACCTGTAGATAGATCAGCAGATTTAGATAAAGTTGAATATTTGTGGAAAAAACGATTTGGACTAACTCAAACAGTTTTAGAAAGATTTGAGATTTATATTGAGGATTATGAAAATTGGAATGATGGTCCATATGGTGAAATGCAAAAGTACTACAAGTATTTTCCAGAGTTCACTATTGAATATGAGAGTGCTAGAGACGAAAGAGATGGATACAGATATTATTTTTTTTCTCAAGAAGATTCAAGGCCACATTGGTATGATATAAAATTTAGATATCATCAGACACTATTGAAAGAATTAGGTGGGGTTGCTTTAGATGGAGGCAGGTATTTTACGCCTTGCCCTAAAATAGATGGAATTACATTAGACAAAAACAATAGCTTTAGTTGGGATTTTTCATATAGGTATTTTACGAAAGGAACTTTTCTTTATAAGTTAAATCAGTTTTTCTATTTTCAGGAAAGCTTTAGTGATAAGTTTTCTAGAGACAGATTATTTGAAGTTGTACTATTATTTGAATCAGAAGAAGAACGCATAGAATTTAAAGAATTTATTAGGAATAATTGGTATAAGAGAAATGAATATTTAAAAAATGTATATGTACCAAATATTCCGAATTTTCCTCAGTACAAAGAGGGAGCATTTGTTGAAGAATATGAAAATGCATTGGTTTTAAATAAAATGTTAAAAGAATTTAGAAATAGTTTATAATAAATATGTTTCCACATACGAGGCTTTTGAGAAATTTCAAATTCTATCAATACTGACCACTCAAGCCACGCAGAATGTATAACATTGTTGTCAAGAAAATAGAGGCATTAAAATAAAAATCGGGTGACGCACAAATGCATCACCCGCAAAACTTTCCTTTTCAATTCGTATTTTTATTATAATACTATTTTTAAAACTTGTCCAGGATATCGTGGTGTCCAATATCTAAAAGAAATATCAATTCATTATTTTCATAAAACCAAATAATTCGAATATCCATATTAACAGAAGACTCCCATATTCCATCTGCACCTTGTATCTTCTTAGTTCTTAAAGATGGATGAGTAGGATTTTCCACGAAAAACTTAATTTTCTTTTTAGTTTGTTTCTTTTCAGTATCAGATAGTTTTTTATAATGTTTTTTAAAAGCTTTCGAATAAGTAATTTTATATGACATTACTTATCTAACTCCTCAAATAGAGAGTCAATGGAATCAAAGATTGGCCTTTCTCCATTTTTTATAGATTCTTTAATTTCTTTTACTTCAGCTTTTAAACTTTTTATGACATGCTCTGGATAGATTGTAACTGGAACAAGTATAATTTTTCCATTTTCTTCAGTTACCTCAAATTGGTCGCCTTGATTTAATTCCATAGAGTTTACTATGTCTTTTGGTATAGTGACTTGTGATTTAGCTTTTAGTTCAACTAACATAACAAAACCTCCTTAGTTAGAAATTCGTACTTTCTAACTAAATTATATTTTTGTCTAAGAAAAAAGTCAATAGAAGTAGTGGAATTCATTGTAGTATAATTATTACAAAAGACGTGTCCATCTAATAAGTTTTGAGAGAGGTGTTTTATGACTTTATTAAAAATAACACTTATCCCAGTAGGACTAGCTTTTATTATTTTTGGTTATTTAATTTATTTTAAAGAAAAATATAATTTGATTAATGGCTTTGAAGGGGATTTTAAATCTGGAAGAAAAACAGAATCTTATGCTAAGAAGGTAGGATTAATAGAGCTTGTTATTGGAATCATTTTTGTTTTAATTGGAATTGCTGTGATTATAATAAAATAATCGCCGCTAATTTATACTTCGAGACCTATAAATAGAAAAGTTTACTTGTTATACTTAGTTATAAGACAATCTATGAAGTATGTATTATTCTTATAACTTGCATTGAATATTTTATCTTCATAGCAATTATATATTTAATAAGTAGAAGGGATAAAAATTATATTTTCAATAAAAATTATAAAACTCATTTTAATATATCGAGTCTTATATAGGGGGGAGAGAATGGATATATTTTTAGTGACAGTTAGAATTTTGTTAGCGGCATTTTTGGGAGCTATTATTGGTATAGAAAGGGAAACTAAAAAGAGGGCGGCTGGTTTTAGAACCCATATTATTGTTAGTGTTGGCGCCTGCTTAATTATGCTTATAGGAATAAATGGATTTGGAAAAATATCTGACAATGTAGGGCAAGATACTGCACGTCTTGCAGCTCAAGTTGTAAGTGGGATTGGTTTCTTAGGTGCAGGCACTATACTCCAAACCAAGAACAGGGTGTCAGGTCTTACCACAGCTGCGACCCTATGGCTATCTGCAGCTATTGGACTTGCAGTGGGTATTGGATTTTATGAAGGAGCAGTAATAGCAACTGTAATTTGCCTCGTGACCTTGATATCATTAATGGGTGTTAGTGATTTTATAAATGATAGGACAAGAAAGTCTTACATAATGTTATTTGATACTAATAATTATGATGAAGAGAGCCTTCTAAACTTTGCTTCGAAAGAGGGCGTTGAAGTTAGGAAATTTGATATAATTGATGAGGACATAGATGATAAATTAATGATTAAAGTAACCTTGTTTTTCCACAGAAATTATAATATAGATAAATTTTTTAAAAAATTAGAATCAGACTATCACTTGAAGTCAGTTAAGTTGAGTAAGCAAAGAAGTTAAGATAAAAATTTTTACGAGTTGATTGAAAATAAAGTAATCAATGAATAAGAGTAAGGCAAAGCATCCACTTATGTGGGTGCTATTTTTATTTTTAAAATTCATATTGAAGGCATCAAAGCTTTATCCTTACATTAAAATAAAAATTTAAAAATCATTAGACCTTAAAGAAAAATAAAAAACAAAAATCATAAGCTAAGTATATTCTCCTAGTTTTCTAATAGAATTTAATTTTTTCAAGTTGTATAATTAAGGCGATAATAAATATCATTTAAAGTTATAAAGGAGTTTTCTATGAACTTACATACCTGCATCTTAATTGGTCTTTTGGGATCTATCACAACGTTTATGGGAGATATGTTCCTCTATTATGACCGCAAGGATTATGATACGAAGGACAAGATAAATAGCATAATTGAAATAATGAAAAAGCTCGGCACAAAGAGATTATATCTTGGTGGTATTTTAGGACCTCTAGGATCATTTTTATATATGCTTGGATCCTATCACATGGTCTTAGCTAGCCAGGAAAGATTTGTAAGCCTTGCTTGGATTTTATTTTTAATAAATAGTCTTGGAATAATTTTTGGAGGAGCCTATCATCTTCAATTTGCCTACCTAGGTCTCTTGTCAAGACATGAGGGCAAAGAAGCCTTTGATGAGTTTTTAAAATTTTTAAAATTTCAAGCCAAGTTAATTTTTGGATTTATGGGTCTTGGCAACTTAGGTCTTGCGATAATGATTCTTTTTGGGTGGACGATTTTTCCAAACTGGCAAGTCTTACTTAGTCCCCTAGTTCTTGTTACTCTAACTCCACTTCTTGGGAAATTGCCAAGAGGTCTACACATGATTATCTGTGGTGGCTGGTTCAATTTAATTTATTTTATTTACTACTTATCTTTATTGATAAACCATACTAATATGAATTTATAAGATTATAAAGTAAAGGGTTAGAATCATTATTTTAGTTGATAAAGGGGAATTTTATAAAATTTATTATTTAAAGGAGGAATGTTTATGAAACAATCAAATTTTATTGATAACAAGAAAACAAAGCCTGACTATAAAAACTGGGTTCCTGTAAGTTTACTTAGGAATTTCATCGGCGGGACTATAATTGCTTTTATTCTCTTTATAATTTTCGCAGGGACAGACCTTGTTTTCAGTGGAAGTCTTAGGATTATCTGTGGAATTATTTTAGGAATTGTAGTCTTAATACTTCTATTTTTTTCAATTATGCTTTCCTTTATGTATCGAAGCTTTGACTATAGGGGTAAGAGGAAACTTGCCAAAACTATTATAGAAGGTGTGGCTCAATATGTTGAGATACCAGATGGTGGAGTTGGACTAGATGTAGGATGTGGCAGCGGTGCACTTACCATAGCTTGTGCAAAAAGAAATCCAAAAGCGACCATGGTGGGCTGCGATATTTGGAGCGGTTCATACAAGGGGGAGTTTTCTAAAAAGATTTGTGAAGACAATGTAAAGGCTGAAGGTGTTTCCAATGTGAGATTTGAAGAGGGCAATGCAGTGAAACTTCCCTTTGAAGATGAAAGCTTCGATGTGGTGACAAGCAACTACGTTTATCACAATATAATGGGACATAATAAGCAGAAACTACTATTGGAAACTTTGCGTGTTCTTAAAAAAGGTGGCGTTTTTGCCATACATGATTTGATTAAGAAATCAAATTACGGAGATATAGAAAAATTTATCGAAGAACTTAAAAAAGAAGGATACAAAGATATAAAACTAATAGATACAACAAGGGGAATATTTATTGACCCCAAGGAAGCTAAGTTGTTAGGCCTTTCTGGTTCAAAAATTTTTATTGGAAGGAAGTAGAAACTTAAAAGTAATTATTATTAGGCTAGAAGACTTTTATAAGCTTAAAGCTTATGTCGAATAAGAAGCTTAAGGATAGCGGCAATTAACCATGGACTTGTTAAAACAAGAAGTCATATAAGGATAAGGCCTTTAAGATTTTAAATCTTAAGGGCCTTGTTTTTTACAAAAACTATTTTTACAGAATTTTGATAAAGAGAAGGAAAAATCTCTAAAAAATTTTAAATTCATTGACATCTATCGAGACTCGATATATAATTCAATTATCGATAGTCGATACTAAAGGAGGTAAGATTATGTTAAAGGCAAGATACTTAACTTATACAAATTTTGGACTTTTTGAAAAGTGGTATGAAGACATGGCAAAGAAGGGCTGGCAAATTGAAAAAATTATTTTTCCCTTCATCCACAAGTTTAAAAAAGCTGAACCAGAAGATGCCAGATATAAAATTTCTCTTGCACCTAACGAAGGATCTTTTTCTGCCTTTTCAAAAGATGAATTAAGGGATTTTGATGAGATGGCAGGAGATTTTGGTTGGCATCTTGTAGACAGGACCTTCAACATAAACATCTATAAGCTTGATGAAGGAAGCCAAGACTCTCTTTATAACGATGGAAAAGACGAAATTGAAATTTTAAAGAAGGGCGTGAGGGGCGAAATAATTTCTCTTAACATAAATTTCATTGTTTTTGCCTTCCTATCTTTCTTTTTAATTTATCAATTTTTATCCAGTGACATATTTTACTCCAACGACACAATATTTATGGGACCAGCTGTTATTTTATTCCTTCTTTTGGATGCCTTGGCTCTGGGAGACTATATATTTTTTAAAAATAGAAATAGAGACGCTAAAGATGTAAAGGAAATAAAGTTTTCAAGACTTACTTTTTCTAAGGCCTTTGTTTTATTATTTTTTATTCCACTTACTTTAATAATACTTGCATTTATATCAGGATTTTTGCTTCCTAGCGGAGATTCAAATTCTTTTGTAATGCTAATAAGTTTGCTACCAACTCTTATTATGGTTTCTTTTATTTATTTCTATCGAAAAAAAATTAAAGCAATGAACATAAAAAGAAAGGAGAAAAAATTTATTTTAATCTCAATGGTAGTTTTAATTTCTTTAATTACCAATGTATTCATATTTACCTTAATCGATAAATTATCTAGGGCTAATGAAATTGAAAGCCAAGTGGTGGGAGATTTTGTTAAGACTAAGGAAAGGAAAAGTTTCTTAACAGAAAGCTGCGATTATTATTCATCAGAAAAAAATAAACTTGGCATAAGAAAGACTGTGGTAAAGTCACAGGACCTTGCAGAAAATTTATTTGAAAGAATTCTAAAATATTTTATGAGGGATCCTTATTGGGCTGATTATGTTAAGGACATCTCTGAAGCCTATCCCTATGATAAGACATATATCTTATTAGATGGGGAAAAATATTTGATTTTAAATAAAGATGTAGTCTTAGAAGTGAGTGGTAATCTAGAGGATGACAAAGTCCAAGAAGAGATTGCAAGGATCTTGGAGGTGTAAGCATGGCAAGAGATCAATTCCAAACCCTAACAGAGCCCATGTACTACACCCTCTTAGCTCTGGGCCAAGTTAGAAACGGGGCAGAGATAACGGCCTGGGTAAGTGAAATCACAGGAGGAAGAATAAACTTAGGGCCAGGAACCCTCTATGCCCTCTTGGCACAGTTTTTAGAAAATGATTTTATCACAAGAGTTGAAGTAGACAAGAAGGGAAAATATTACAAGATAACCGATGAGGGACGAGAGCTTCTTGAAGAAGAAGTGAAGAGACTTAGACTATTAATAGATAACTACGAAAATCATTTTGAGAAATGAATTTAGAAAAGTAAATTAATATAAAAAAGCAACTTATAATTTGTTACAATGGTATTATAATAAAGCAAATAAAGGAGGATATTATGAGATTTGAAAGTAAAGTTCTTGTTATTACAGGAGCATCATCTGGTGTAGGAAGAGCTGCCAGCCTTATGGCGGCAAGTGAAGGGGCAAAAGTTTATTCCTTTGCAAGAAGAAAGGAAAAGTTGGAAGCTCTAGCTGAAGAAGCAAAGTCCTTGGGCTACAAGGGAGAAATAATTCCTGTTCCAGGTGACGTGTCTAAACAAGAAGATGTGGATAGACTTTTTGAAAAAGTAAAAAATGAAAATGAAAAGCTTGATGTCCTCATTGCCAACGCGGGCATAATGGATAAGTTTGAACCTGTAACTCACTGCCAAGAAGAAACTTTTGACAGGATTTTTGAAGTTAATGTAAAGGGATCTTTTAGACTCTTTAAGGCTGCTATCCCTCTAATGAAAGATGGAGGTTCAATTGTTGCAACAACATCAATAGCAGGGGTAAGAGGTGGCAAGGCAGGAGTTGCTTACACAATGTCCAAGAGTGCCATCCATGGCCTAGTGAGAAACACTGCTGCCATGTATGCCAATGACAAAATTCGCTGCAATGCTGTAGCACCTGGTGGCATCGCAACAGAAATCCTAGAAAATCTTAATAATGTTGACGAAAAGGGAATTGAAGTTGTAATGAGGGGACCAAAGCTTGACAAGATGGTGGCAAGCCCAGAAGAAATTTCTGCAAATCTTCTCTTCCTTGCATCAGACCAAGCATCTAATATCAACGGACAAATTTTGGTTTCAGACGGCGGACTTACTAATATGTAATTTGATTTTAAATTTTAAGGGTTCATGCAAGATTTTTGCATGAATCTTTTTTTATATAAAGACAAGTTTAGGAGGCTTTTAATTATCTAACTATAGATGGGCAAGGGTAGAAGTATAATTTAATAGTCAAAGAACTAAGCTACTTTGATAAGCCTAATATTTTGCTAGCAAGATAGAGGCTCTAAGCATATGTACTAGATTGAAAATATTTTCTACTTAACATATAATTTTCTTAGAAATTAGCAATGATTTAAAGCAAGTCTATCTAGTTAAGAGGAGACATAAAAATTACTTTAGCAAGGGTTAGGTAAATGGATTTTATAGAAGTAAATAAAGAAAATAAAAAGACAATACTACTTATACATCCTCTGGGATTTACTGCAGATGCCATGAAAAATTTAATAGCTGATAAGTTGCCAAGTGATTATAGATATATAATTCCAGAACTAGCAGGTCATGGCAAGTCAAAGGAAGTATTTAAGTCGACTGAGATTGAAGCGAAGAAAATTGAAGACTACCTACTAGAAAAGGGCATAAGAGAAATAGACTTAGCCTTGGGGGCATCCTTGGGCGGACTTGTTCTCTTAAACTTATTAAATTCTAAAAAAATAAAATTTAATAAGTGTATATTTGAAGCTTGTTCCCTGTCAGAAGGATCCAAAATAAAGGAAATTTTGGCTAGAAAGTTTGTAATGGATAAGCAAAAGAAGGCTCTTAAGGATAGGGAGTTCGCCCTAGATGAAATTGAAAAATTTTATGGCAAGCAGTGGAGCAATATTATTGCAGACACTCTTATTGGCATGGATAAAAAAAGTGTGACCAACCTTGTTAAGACTTTTGTTTATGTAAAAGTCCCTAAGCTATCCAAGGCAGACCAAGAAAAATGTATTTTTTGTTACGGGTCAGAAGAATTTAATTTAAAGGATTCAAAGAAAATCCTTGAGAAAAAACTTCCCAAGGTTAAAGTAAAAATTTGGAAGGGCTTTAACCACTGCGAAATTCCAGCAAGGAATAACTCATACTATTGCAGATTTTTAGAGGGCGAGTTAGGTTAAAAAACCAAAAGGAAATACATAGAAAATTATAGGCAGAAGAAATTGCTGCAAGTCTTCTTTTCCTTGCATCAGACTAAGCATTTAACATAAACGGACAAATTTTGCTTTCAGACAGCGGACTTACTAATATGTAAATTAATAGTCTGATAGATTTAATTCTTAAACAAAAATAAAATTTTAAAAGTTCACAAGTCTCACATGAAAGAGATTTGTGAATTTTTTTGTTTTCTAGTAAGTTATTATTTAATTAACAAAGGAGAATTGGGTGGAAAGATACAGGATGCTTCTTTGCCATGGGATAGGGAGAAAGAGATTAATAATAAGGAAATTGCGAAGAGAGTTGACAACCTATTTTTCCACTTGAAAGTTTTATTTGATGGATTGATTAATTTCTCTACAAAATAAAAAGCAAGACACTAAAATTTTAATTAATATCTTGCCTTATTTTTAAAAATTATTATTTATTATTGATTGAATGAGTTGTTGGTAAATCCATTCATTGTATTCTCAGCGGTTTGAGTTTTGATTTTCATTTTATCTAAAATGATTTTTGCCTTTTCTTCGTAGACATTCCTATGCGCCATATCGTATTGAACATCCCTTGCGTCAAAAGTTTGAACTATCATGTTTCCGTTTTTAGTTATTTTACTATTTTCTTCGAGTAACTCTTTAGCTTGTGAAATACTTCTAATGAAGCCACCATATTGTTTATAGTTATCTATATCATAAAAAGAAATTCCAGAATCGAAGAATTCAAGTTGAAATTTATTAAGATCTTTTTCAGGTATTTTTATAGATAGTTTTGGGTTTCCAAAGCTATAGACAAATTCGCTGTCAATAATATCAGCTTTTACAGAAGAAAATTCAGGTATTTTATTTCCACAAGGAGCAACTATAATCCTATCCATTAAATCATAAGATTTCATCATTTCGTCATAGAGCTTTCCAGATGATTGAATAAAATCCTCAACTAAAATTTTTCCAATGAAATACTTTGAACCAGAAATAAGAGTTGTTAAAGTATAATCATCTTCATTTATTTCGCTTCTCAAGATATATGTTCCAAGGTATCCTAAATCTTCATATCCAAGTTTTTTTCCAGCCTTATTTACTTCTTTTGAGTAAACAGCAATTCCCTTTTCAAATTGGCTAGGCCTAAATTCAATTTTAGCTTCAGAATTTTTCGGAAGGAACAACTTGAAACCAAACTCTGGGTATTCTTTTACCTCGTAATTAGACTTTTGAACTTTAGGAAATACGGCGGGCTTTTTGCCAATGTAAACAGACCTAGAATCATTGTCCCAGCCAACTTCTTTGCCAAAGTTTTCGGAAATAAATCTAAGAGGGACAAAAGTCCTATCATTATTTATAAAAGTCTTGACATCCATTTGACTTGTTTTGCCATCTTTTTCGTACTCGCTTGAGTCAACTTTTAAGTTAAGCTCATGAGAATCATTGGAGATTTTAATTCCCTTGCTTTCTTTAAAATAATCTACTTTGTAGCCAAGATTTTCAGAAATAAATCTAAGAGGAACAAAAGTCCTAGAGTCTTTTATTATTACATCAGCCTTTTGAATTTGTCCGTCGATAAATAAATTGGGACTAGATGTAGCAAAGACACTGCTTGGAAGTAGACTAAGAGCTAACATGCCAACAAATAATTTTTTGTTCATAACAATCCTCCTTTTTATTAGATTATAGCATAAAAGAAGGAAAGTATTCTTTTGGAAAATTTGAAACGCAACAAATAAATTATGAAAAGAGAAAAGTAATCATAAGTGTGATAAAATAAAATTACAAATGAGATTACAAGGGGGATATTATGTCAGATAATAAAAAAATTGCCATTCAAGAAACTTACGGCGAAAGATTTCAATACTGTTGGGGTTGTGGACCTAAAAACCACGAGGGTATGCACCTAAGATCTTACCCATCAGAAGATGGTAGTGAGTGCATCGCAAGGGTTACTCCTGATTCAGTTTACACTGGTGGAGTTCCTGCCAACTTATTTGGTGGAATGATTGCTATGATCTTCGACTGCCACGGCACTGCTTCAGCTGCTTGGTTTAAGCACAGAGACCTTGGCCTTGAACTTAATGAGGACACAGTTATTGGAAGATTTATAACTGCAAGACTTGAAGTGGACTTCAAAAAGCCAACTCCAATGGACAAGGAAGTTACAGTTACTGCTACTGCTGAAGAAATTGGTGAGAGAAAGGTAATTGTAAACATGGTAATGGAAGCTGATGGCGAAGTTCGTGCTAAGGCAAGGATGGTTGCTGTTGGTGTAAAAGATAATATGTAAATTATTAGGAGACAAGTTCTCCTAATTTTTTTGCAAATTTTTTTGAATTGCTTATAATGTAAGAAAATATTATTAGGAGGTAGCCTATGACCTTAAAAGATAAAAAACTTTTATATATTTTTCTTTACTTACTTTCCTTTGGTCAAGTACTTGGGGACTTAATTTTCGTGAATAAAATTGAATTTATTCCAATTATTAACAATATAATACTTGGTCTTAGCTTTTTAGTTTTCTTTGGCCTACAAATTTTTTCCATTTATAAGATTTTAAATTTTAAGTTTAACAAGCACTTAAAGGTCCTTGTGGGTCTAATCTTAATAGGACTTTGTATCATCTCAATGGCTTATATACTTATGGCCTTTGCTTTTGCTGGAAAAGAAAACAGACAAGTTGCCTATAATGATGAAAATTTTTACATCTTAAATGTGGGCTGGATGGATCCAATTTATGAAGTCTACAGAAAAAATTTCATCACCATGGATAAGCTAAGTGAAGATGAAATTAAAAATATCTTTGCTGATTTAAATAAGATTGAGGACGATGAGGCAAGGGATATTTTAAAAATTTTGATTTATGGAAGGGAAGGCCTTGATGGTGAGAGACCAGAGGAAGAAAATAAAAATCAAGATTTAAAGGAAGTAAAAGATAACAAGGAAGAGCTATTAAAAAACTTTGAAGCCTCTGACGCCATAAAGATAGAAAATTCTGACTACGGCCTACTTGAAGTTGATAGGGCAGGAGCAAGGTCACGTTGGTTCCTTGTAAAAATTTCTGGCGACAAGATGAAATTTATATCTGAACTTGAAGAGACAAGTCCAAAGGTTTCCGGAAGGATGGATAAGGATGGCGTCATCCACTTGGAATTCAATGACATAAATAATAATAAGACCACTTACATTTCAAAAGATGGTGGAAGGATCTTTGAAAAAATAAAGAGTCAGTGATGGAAATCACTGATTTTTTAATGGAAAATTTATCCTAAGAAGAGCAACACAAGAGGAATTCATCTAAAATAAAAGTTAGTAGAGGAAGTTATACTAAATAATTCTCAATAAAGAAATATAGACGAGGCAAGAGTTAGGTCACTGGGAGGCAGATGTAGTAGAGTCAGACAGACTAGATCATGAAGGGGAAAGCGGATATTGTTTCGGAACTTTACAGAATGCCTTCAAATAATCAATTACAAGAGAGCATAAGCTCTCTTTTTTATTTGACCTACATATATAAATTATAGTTGACAATTTTACTAGGTATTTTTATAATCTTAGTTAGGATCGCCTAATTAATGTAAGTTTATCAATTTTAAATTTAAAGGAGAAATTTATGAAAAAAATATTTTTAGCACTGGCACTTATGCTTTGTTTGACGGCTTGTACGCCAAAGGCTAATGATGCTAATGCTAATTCAAAAAGTAATAGTCAAAGACAGACACAAGATACAGGAAAGAAAAAAGTTACTGTTACTACTTCTTTTTTATACGACATGACAAAGACTCTTGCTGGAGATTTTGTTGATATTGATTTAATCATTCCAGCAGGGGAAGACCCACACCTTTATATTCCAAAGACTAATGATGCTAAGAAAATTGAAAAGGCTGACCTGGTTTTATTCCACGGTCTTCACTTTGAAGGAAAGATGGTAGATATTCTAGAAAAATCTGGTGTAAATCTTTCAAAAAACTTCCCAAAAGAAAAGCTTGGAGAAATGGACCAAGATGGAGAAATTATTGTTGACCCTCACTTCTGGTTCGATATTTCCCTCTACAAGATGGCTACAGAAAATGCAGCCAAGGCTCTTTCTGACTTAGTACCTGACCACAAGGCTGAAATTGAAGAAAATTTAAAAAATTACTTAGCAAAGCTTGATGAACTTGATGAATACAACAAGAAAAAGCTTGATGAAATTCCAGCTGCACATAGGTATCTAATAACTCCTCATGACGCTTTTAATTATTTCTCAAGAGCTTATAATATTAAAGTTGTTGCTCCTCAAGGTGTTTCAACTGACTCTGAAGTTGCGAATAAAGATATTGAAAAAACTGCTAACTTTATAGTTGAGAAAAAAGTTCCTGCAATTTTTGCTGAATCAACAACTGACCCTGCAAGAATGGAAAAGTTAAGGGAACTATGTGCTGCTAAGGGCTTTGATGTAAAGGTTATTAGTGGAGAAGGCCACGAACTTTTCTCTGACTCCCTAGCACCAGAAGGACAAGCTGGAGATAATTTTATTGATATGTATAAGCACAACATTGATTTAATCGTGGATAATTTAAAATAGGTGATTAAATTGAAAAATGATGTAATTATAAAGGTTGAAGACTTGACTATAGCCTATGACGACAAGCCAGTAATCTGGGATAATGATGTGGATTTTATAAATAATTCCATCACTGCAATTATTGGTCCCAATGGAGCAGGTAAATCAACTCTTCTAAAGGGAATCTTGGGGCTTAAAAACATTTTATCTGGCAAGGTTGAAATTATGGGCAAATCTTTAAAAGAAGTTCAAAAAGAAATTGCCTATATCCCCCAATCGTCTTCAGTCAACTGGGACTTTCCTACAACTGTTTTTGACGTTGTCTTAATGGGAAGGTATATCCACTGTGGCTGGATTAAAAGGCCTAGCAAGAAGGACAAGGAAATTGCCAGGGCAGCTATAGAAAAAATTGGCCTTTCGGAATTTGAAAATAGACAAATTTCTCAATTGTCAGGAGGGCAAAAGCAAAGAGTTTTTATAGCCCGCGCCATTGCATCTGATGCCAGCATATTTTTCATGGATGAACCTCTTGCTGGTGTTGACAAAAAAACCGAAGGTATAATAATGGGTTTTTTAAAGGAATCACAGAGAAATAAAAAAACTTCTATTGTGGTCCACCACGATTTAAATACAGTGGATAAATATTTTGACCACTTGGTTATTTTAAATAAAAAGATTCTTGCCCAAGGCAAGGTCTCAGAAGTCTTTACCAAGGAAAATATTGAAAGGGCCTTTGGAGGCGAGATAAATGTTTAAAATTGATGTTTTAGCTTCCTATAGCTTTTTAGTTGTAGCTATTGGGACCCTACTTCTGGCAATTTCTTCTGCTGCCTTAGGGACTATTACAGTTTTAAAGGGGCAGTCCCTAATAGGAGATGCCATAGGGCACTCAGCCTTTCCAGGTCTTGTCCTTGCTTTTATGATTTTTTCTTCGAGAAATCCTGTTATCCTTTTATTTGGAGCAATTTTCTCAGGATCCATTGCCTTTATTTTAATTCAAGTCATAAATAAGAATTCAAAGATTGGTCTTGATACAATTTTAGCTATTGTCCTATCCTCTTTCTTTGGCCTTGGTATGGCACTTAAGTCCCATATCCAAGGAAATCCAAACTACAGGGGTGCATCTCAATCAGGACTATCTAACTATATATTTGGTCAAGCTGCCTACATGATGGAGACTGACGTAAAAATTATTCTTGTAATTTCTATTGCAGTTTTACTACTCATAACTTTGTTTTATAAGGAGATCAAGGTCTTTATCTTTGATGAAGTCTATGCCAAGACCATTGGCATAAACGAAAAATTTATCTATGCAGTTATTATGATTTCTGCCATGAGTTTAATTGGGACAGGACTTAAAATAGTTGGAGCAATTTTAATTTCATCACTCTTAATAGTCCCTGCCATTGCAGCCTTACAGTGGTCTAACGACTTCTTTAGGGTAATGGCTATTGCGAGCTCTCTTGGAGGATTTTCTGCAGTCCTTGGGACCTATATATCAACAGTTTATGACGGCATGAGTACAGGGGCGACTATTATTGTAATAATGACAAGTCTTGCCTTTTTATCTCTTCTATTTGGACCTAGGGGTCTTATAGCAAAGTACAGAAGAAGGATGACCTACAAATGAATATAATGATTTTTATTATTTTATTTATGACAGCCCTAAGCTGCGCTGGGATTGGGTCTTTCCTAATGCTTAGATCTCTTTCTATGCTAACAGATGCCATTAGTCACTCTGTCCTTTTAGGTATAGTCCTTGCATACTTTATAACTAAGGACATTGAATCGCCTATGTTAATACTTGGAGCCGCAGTCTTTGGGCTTATTACTGTATACGCAATAGAAAGCTTATCCAACACTGGACTTGTAAAAAACGACGATGCAGTTGGAATAGTCTTTCCACTTTTCTTTGCCCTTGCAGTAATTTTAATTACAAAATTTGCAAGAAATGTCCACCTAGATACTGACGTTGTCCTAATGGGTGAAGTAATACTTGCACCACTTAATACAATAACTATCCTGGGCTTTGAACTTCCAAAGGCCCTAGTCCTATCAAGTGGAATGTTTATTGTAAATACTTTATTTATAGTGGTCTTTTTTAAGGAGTTAAAAGTTACAAGCTTTGATCCAGACTTTGCAAGTATAAGTGGTTTTTCATCGAAGTTATTATTTTATGCCCTTATGAGTCTTGCATCATTAAGTGCTGTAATTTCCTTTGACAGCGTAGGCGCCATACTTGTAATATCCTTCTTTATTACACCTGGTGCAACTGCCTATATTATAAGTAAAGACTTAAAAAAGATGCTTTTCTTATCAGCAATATTTGCCTTTATAAACTGTATGTTGGGCTTCTTAGTGGCGACTTATTTAAACCTTTCTATGTCAGGAACAACTGCCGCCATGGCAGGTCTAGTGTTTTTACTAGTCTTAATCTTTAACAAGAATGGAATGATTGGACAAATTTATGTAAGACATCAAAATAGGATGCTTATAAAGGCCTATTCTATTTTAATCCACATAGGTTCTCACCAAGGAAGAGAAGAAGAGAAAGCAGAACTTGGTGCAGACTCTATAGCCAAGCACTTAAATTGGGACAAGGCAACAACTGATAAAAATATTTTCTATCTAACTAAGAAAAAACTCATAAATTTAAATTCTGACAAAATGATTTATGAGCTGACTTCTTTGGGGTATAATAAATATACATCACTTTTAGAGGAGTTTAATATCAAATGAGCCCAAGCAAGGAAGATTATATAAAAAATATTTTTAAAGATATAGAAGAAAGAGGCTACTCTCTAAATAAAGATCTTAGTTTTTATTTAAAAGTCTCCAAGCCTTCTGTCACAGAAATGATAAAAAAATTATCAGAAGAAGGTCTAGTCTATGTGGAAAATCAAAAAATTTATCTCACAAGGGATGGGGAAAAAATCGCCAAAAAATTAATTTCCATCCACAGGTTATGGGAGCAGTTCTTAGAAAAAGTCCTAGACTTTGACGAAGATGAAATCCACGACCAGGCTGACCTCTTAGAGCATGCAACAGGAGATAAGTTAATGGAAAGTTTAAATAAACATTTGGACTATCCAAAAATATGTCCCCATGGGCAAAAAGTGTATATAAATTTAGAAGATTAAAAAGGGTGCTTAGATTTTTCTAGGCACCTTTAATTATTTTTGTTTTACCATAAGGGGCAGGGCCTAGAAGAAAACTTTTTGGTTTCTTAGCATAGGCCTTGCATTTGATTTGACAATTGGTCTTTGGAAAAATTATTGAAGTTGCGAACAAAGTTTGGTACTATAAATGTAACCAAATACACCAGGTGATTTAATGGAAATAGAAAATGTAGTAATAGAAAATAAAATTGCTGAGTACAGAAAAGAGCTAGGACTTTCTCAACACAAGCTAGCCAAGGCTGTGGGACTTAAGAGGAGGTCAATCATGGCCTACGAGAACAACACTATTAGTCCAACTCTTGAAACAGCCTACAAGATCTGCAAGGTCTTGGGCAAGGACATCAAAGAAGTTTTTATATTTAAGTGAGGTTTTTTATGGGATTATTATTTAATGACAAGAAGGAATTTAGTGACAAGGTTGAAAAAATTTTTGGAGACAGGGACAACTACCTAGTAGCCTTTAAGGCCAATGACATCAAAACAGGACTGGGCAAGTTGCTCCTAAGTAATCTCTACTACACTATGGATTCATCTAGGACTTTTATTCTCTACTTTAGCCCTAAGGGTCTTTATGAAAGTGAAATTTCTAACTCAACAAAGAGGGACTTCTACCTCATGCCTTGGAATGAAATCGAAGACTTTGAAGTTGATGAGAAAAATAATAAGGCCATCATAAGTCTAAGGCACTTGGGCAAGAAGGTAATGTATGAAGTTGACTTCAAGGGCAAAATTTTTGAAGGCAATGAAGAGAGATATAAGGAATTAAAATCAAAGGATTGGAATAGGATTTAAAAATATGGAGACAGAAAGACTTATTATTAGAAGATGGACACTTGAAGATGCTGAGTCCTTGTTTGACTATGCCAAGGACCCTGAGGTTGGACCAGTTGCAGGTTGGCCTGCCCACAAGACTATTGAGGATAGCCTTAGGACAATAAAAAATGTTTTTAATGGAAAAGAAGCCTATGCCCTTGCTCTCAAAGAAAGCAATGAGGCAATAGGGGCAATTGAATTGAAGTTAAGGGGCAATACCAAGCTCACAGATAGGGATGATGAGTGCGAGCTTGGTTATTGGCTAGGCAAAAAATTTTGGGGAAGAGGACTTATGCCTGAAGCTGCAAGAGAAATCTTGAGACATGCTTTTTGCGACTTGGGCATGACTAAGGTTTGGTGTGGCTACTACACAGGAAATGAAAAATCGAAGAGAGTCCAAGAAAAGTGTGGCTTTATTCCTCAAAAAGTAATAAGAGACGAATACCTTCCTCTCATGGATGAGAAGCGAGATGTAAATGTCAACTTGCTTACGAGAGAAGAATTTTTAAAGAAAGAAGGATAAGATGGGAATTATTTTTGGACTTATTGCAATATTTTTTGCAACTAAGAATGTCTTGGCTTGGTCAAGGGGCCTGGACTCCTCTAAGGATTGCTTCCTCAGCATGGCCTTTACCTGCCTCGCTATTTTTTCTTTCTATAACATGGGAGCAAACTTTTTAATTAAGGAAGATATTGCTGGTGCCCTTGATGTAATACCCACAATAAGAGGGACCTTGCTTGCATGCACTCTTGGGTCAATATTAATTAATGGTGTGACTATTTTTAAGAAGAAGTAATTTTATTATAAGTAATTTTTGGAGTGGAGAAGATGAAGGAAAAAAGATTTTCAAGGGCAATGACCTTTATAATTTTATTTGGAATTGTAAGCCTCTTTTCAGACATGACCCATGAAGGGGCATCAAGCATTAGGGGAGCCTACCTTGCCCTACTTGGTGCATCAGCAGGCACAATTGGATTTATATCAGGTCTTGGAGAACTCATTGGCTACTCCATGAGGTATGTCTTTGGAAAAATAACTGACAGGACAAGAAAGTATTGGCCCATGGTAATCTTTGGCTACATATTAGACATCTTAGCAGTCCCTGCCCTTGCCCTTGTGGGCGAAGGAGGTTGGATTGCCGCTGCGGCACTACTTGTAATCCAAAGAATGGGTAAGGCAATCAAGAAGCCTGCCAAGGATACTATCATGTCCTTTGCTGCTAGCCAAGAGGGAGTAGGCAAGTCCTTTGGAATCCAAGAGATGTTAGATCAAATTGGAGCTTTCTTGGGGCCAGTATTTCTTTATCTCGTCATGCTTTTTAAGACTAAGGGGACAACTTTTGAAATTTATAGGACTGCCTTTGCCTTCTTGGCAATCCCAGGTCTTATTACAATCCTACTTTTATTTGTAACTAAGAGGGAGTTTCCAAACCCAGAGTCCTTTGAACCAGAAACAAAAAAGGAAGAGACCTTTGTCATGAAGAAGTCCTTTATTTATTATATTTTTGGGATTTCACTTTTTGCCTTTGGCTTCATGGACTACGCCTTAGTAATAATGCATATATCCAAAAATCTTGTGGGACTTGGTGGAAGCTATGAAAATTTTAAATTTATAAGCCAAGAGACCCTACCACTTTTATACGCAGGTGCCATGTTAGTGGATGCCCTAGCTGCCCTTGTCTTTGGTCACATCTACGACAAGAAAGGTGTGAGGGCCCTTGTTATATCTACAATAATTTCTGCCCCCTTCTCCTTCTTTATCTTTGGATTTAAAAGTGAACTTGCAATTTTATTTGGCCTAGTCCTTTGGGGCATAGGGATGGGGGCCCAAGAGTCAATCTTAAAGGCTGCTGTCACTTCCATGGTTCCAAAGAAGAACAGGGCCACAGGCTATGGGATCTTTGAATGCTCCTTTGGAATTTTTTGGTTCTTGGGGTCCTGGCTCCTTGGTCTAATCTATTCAGCCTCACTTCCACTTATGATTGGCCTTTCAATCCTTGCCCAATTAATGGCAATACCCTTTTACCTAAGGGCCTCAAGGGCAAATTAAAAATTGAGAATTATAAAAACAATTAAAGAAGAAAATAATTTTCGACGGCTTAGCCGTCTTTTTTCTTTTAGCAATTTCTTTACAAAATCTTTACTTTGTCTTTAAAAATTGGGAATTATATTGTAAGATGAAATTGAAAAAAGATTTGGGAGGACTTATGTCAATTAATTATTTTATTGAACTATTAGGAGGACTTGCTCTTTTCCTCTATGGAATGGAAATGATGAGCTCGGGTCTCGAATTAGTCGCAGGTGATAAGCTCCGAGTTGTCATTGAAAAGATGACTTCGAACTTTTTTAAATCCATACTTGTTGGTGCACTTGTAACAGCAGTAATCCAATCATCTTCTGCGACTACAGTAATGGTTGTGGGTTTTGTAAACGCAGGTCTCATGACTATCTATCAGTCTGTAGGGATTATTATGGGGGCCAATATTGGTACAACAATCACTGGTCAATTAGTAGCCCTAAATATTTCAACCCTAGCACCTATAATTGCCTTTGTAGGTTTCTTATTGAACACCTTCTCCAAGAGTAAGAAGAAAAAATATATAGGCCAATCAATTATCGGTCTTGGATTCTTATTCATGGGTATGCAATTTATGAGTGACTCTATGGCACCACTAAGGGACTATCCTGGATTCGCTAGCTTGATGACGAAGTTTGACAATCCAATCTTGGGAGTCTTGGCAGGTACAGGTGTAACAGCCTTACTCCAATCATCATCAGCATCCCTTGGTATCTTGCAAGCCGTTGCCAACCAAGGTGTAATATCACTCCACTCTGCCATGTATATAATCCTAGGATTTAACATTGGTACTTGTGTGACTTCAGTTTTATCTTCAGTTGGATCTTCTAAGAATGCAAGAAGGACTGCCCTAGTCCACGTTCTATTTAACATTATTGGTACAATAATTTTCGTGCTTGCATCCTTTGTCATTCCAATAGACAAGATAGTTATAAGCTTCTCAAGGAACTTGCCGGCAGCAGAAATTGCCAACCTTCACACATTATTTAACATTGTAACAACAATTTTATTAATTCCTTTCTCCAAGAAACTTGCAGACCTATCCTTTAAGATTATTCCTGGTATTGATAAGGAACAAGAAGAGATGTCTTTAAAGTACATCAACTTAAATGTTGTAAAGGATGCACCAGCAACCTTTACTGACGTCAAGGCAGAGGTGAGAAGGCTACTTGATGTAGTTACTATGAACTACGAACACTCTGTGGAACTTTTAAAAGAATTTGACGAAGAAAAATACGAAGAAGTTTTTAGGAGAGAGAAAGTTATCAACTACCTCAACAAACAAATTTCAGCCTTTATAATTGATTCCTTGGGTCTATCTATGAACGAGCAGACTTCTGCCAACTTCGCAAACTACCTTAGAATATCAAGGGACATGGAAAGAATTGGGGACCACTCCAAGAACATTGCCGAAGTTGCCAAGTTAAAAAATGACGAAGGTCTTTTGTTCACAGATGTAACCTTTGACGAATTGAGAGAAATAAACGCAATTATTGACAAGATGTTCCACTCCTATGACGGAGACATGGAAAAAGACGAGAGAGTTCTCTTCATGCGTCAATCTAACGAGCTTGTTCAAAAAGAGGCATCAGCCTTTAGAAACAACCACATGATTAGGATGAGGGAAAAAATTTGTAATCCTGAGTCAGGACTTCTTTATGAAAAGACTCTTGCAGCAATGGAAAGAATTTCATCTTATATATCCAACGCTGGCAAGCTTTCAATGTGATAATTTAATTGGAAATAAGAAATATTAATCTGCCTTAGGGCAGATTTTTTTGTGGAATTAATTAGCTTATGGGGAGTCATTAGGTCATAAAAACTTGTGATTTCATGGACTCTTATGAGTTTGTACAAGTTTATAAAGTTGTGAGCACTTGGAGACTCATAGAAGTTTATAAAGTCACAAAGGTCTATAAGAACATAAAAAATCACAAAGAAATTAGTAAAAGAAAATATGTTTACAAACAGAAGTTTCAATGTTAAAATGACCTTGTAGAAAGATTTAAGCTATTATTTTAGATAAGTCTTATTTTAATTTATAAAGAGAGGAGAGAAGGACTTAGTATGATTTACTTATACGACGGGACAATTGAGGGACTCTTCACAGTGATCTTCAACGCCTACAAGGTCTTAGAAGAAGTGGACTCAATTTCAAAAAGAGTAAGCCAGGTTAATTCCAAAGAAGAAAGGATCAAGTGCCCCACAGAAGAGGACAAGGCCCTTAGGGTTAGGAAGTCTATAATAAAAAACTTCTCCTATTCCTTTTACGACTCAATCTTAAAGGTCTTCGCTGTGCCCAGTGAGAAGAAGGAGCTTGCCATAGCCAGAACTCTGAAGAAGCTCTACCTTCATGGCTTTTATTATCTTGAAAGTGATGATAAGGATGTAAAAGACTTTAAGAATTTATTAGATAGGGTCTCAGGAGAAATTAACTCCTACAAGAACATCCCTTTTGAAGAAAAGAAGGGCCTCCTCTTTGCCAAGTTCCAACCGCAAAATGACATCCTATATTTTGTTTATAGGCATTTTAAGAGTAAGCTTGCCAACAAAAGTTTTGTCATTGCAGATTTTAGGAGGAATAAGGCAGTGATCTATAATGGAGAAGAGGGCAAGTTTTTTGAATTTGAAATGTCAGAGGACATGAAGTCCACTGATGCCTTCTTTGACCTCTGGCTTTCCTTTTATGATGAAGTTGCTCCTGACAAACGAAAAAGAGATATAGACAGGATGGGAGATATGCAAAGAAGTTATTGGAGTCACATGGCTAATATGCCTGGACCAAGGAGAAGCCAAGGCAAATAAAAATTTCTTTCAAGGGTATAAATAAATTGGGAGGAAAAAATGGAAAAAAATAGAATTGCAAACTTAGATACTTATGTAGAAAAGACTTATCCTGGGGCAAGATTTATTGAGTCCAGCGACTTGGACCTGCCAGACTTCTTGCAAAAAGATTTTCAGGACAGCCACAACAACTGCACCATAGCAAGCCTCACTAGGATTATAAATTATTACTTCAAGGACAAGGACAAATTTGAAATTTACGATGAAGTCTTTGGCATTGCCAAGAAAAATGGTTACTTCAAAAGCATTGGCACCCTTCCTCTTTTAATCTCCCACATTGCCAACTCCTACTTCAAGAAAAATAAAATTGGCATAAGGGCAAGGGGAATTTATCTCGGCAACTTTTACTCCCACGTAAAGGGAGAGATTGATAACTTTAAGCCCATTCTCATGAACTTGGGGTCAGGCTATTATAAGAACCACTCCTTGGTTGTTTCAGGCTACTCAATTCACAAGTTCAGGGGAATGAAGTTAAAGTTCTTGCACGTTTACGATGGATGGAACAAGGACAAGTCCTACATTGACTACAACGACCTAAGGGGATTTATGAAGTTGCCAGTTTTTTCTTACAATGTCTTTAGCGTTGACATATTAGAAGACTTGTAATAAAGTTTAAGACCAGACAGGTGATTAAATGGAAAGAAGCTATTTGAAATTTTTGGTGTCGGAACTTATCTTTGTAAGGGAAGACACACTTATAAACTTGATCCCCAAGACTGAAGACAAGTACAGGGAAATCTTTGGTGAACTAGAAAATTATGTAGATACCCTAAATTTAAATATTAGAAAGCTTAGAAGAAACATAAAACTTTTGGATAAACTTTCTCCAGACCTTGCCAAGAAGAAGGTAGATGAAGAATTCGAGAGAGACTTTGAAGAGCTTAGAGAAGAGGAGAACTTTGTAGGCAGGTCTAGACTCCTAGATGATGACAAGCTGAGAGAAGGTGAAGACCTCTTTAGACAGGCAATCTTTTATTACAGCCCCAAGCTCTATGACTTTTCTCTTGAAGACTTTGACCAGGCGAGAGATGCCTTTAAAAATGCTGACAAGAAAGGGCTTGAAGAATTTTTAAAGAAGGACAAGCCAAGGGAACTTGAGATGACAAACGAAGATCTTGAGAAGATGAGGGAGGATCTTGAGATAGAAATTTCTATTTTGTTTGAAAGATTTCCCCTCAATCAGTTGGACATGCTTGAGGACAAGGAAGCCATTGACTTCAACTTAAATAGACTTAAAAATGTCTACGAAGAATACCAAGAAATTTATGGAAGTCTTGGAGAAGAATTAAATATTAAAATCGCAAAAAAAGAAACTACCTCTTAAAAAATTTTATGAGGTAGTTTTTTTATACTTCTTGTTTATTATTTTTGTAGCCACTAGACTTGATAGACCTCCCAGGACAAAGCCTGCTAAGACATCTGTGGGATAGTGGACTGATAAATACATACGTGAAAATCCTATTAAGGCAGCTAAGATGAGGGCGAGTATGCCTTCTTTTTTATTGTAATAATAAAGAGCAAAGGCTGCGGCAAAGGATGATCCTGTGTGACCTGATGGGAAGGAATAACCCATAGGAGGCTTAATCAAAAGATTAAAAGACTCAACCATAAAGGGTCTTGGTCTTCCAATGAGGGGTTTCAAAATCAAAAGTCCCGCAATAGAAAAAATAATTAAACTAAGGAATAGACCAAGGGCCTTCTTTTTTGAGGTCCTATTATTTTGTAATAAGAAAAAAAGACCAAGGCCAATCCAAAAGATTCCCCCATTGCCAAGACTTGTTATAAAAACCATAAGCTTGTCTAGGATGGGGGAGTGGATTGATTCTAAAAATTTTAAGAATTGTAATTCCATCTTAATTTTTTTCTTTGAACTTATTCTTGATAAACTGAACAAAGTCCTTTAGGTTTTTCTTTAGGTAAGTTTCCTTGTGGTAAACCAAGTTGTAGTCTCTAGAAATGTCTAAATCCTTAACCCTGTGCATGATGATATCGTCATCGTTAAAGGAAGACTTGGCACCAAAAGATATTGCGTCAGAAGACTTAACAATATTTAGGACCATGTCCTTGTTCTTGCAGATATACTTAATATCAATTGGGATGTTAGTATCTCTCAAGTAAGAATGAAGATTTTTCATTGATTGCTCACCAAGATAACCTAAAACAAACTTCTTGCCCTTTAGGTCGTCGTGATCTAGGACAGGCTTGTCTTTTAAATCAGAATGATTAGATGAAATAACATAAATTTCATCCTTGTAGAAAGGAACAGAAACAATTTTATCAAGGTCTGCTTCTCCGTCTATAATTGCTATGTTAATTATACCAGCATCTAATTTTTTAAGTAATTCTTCACGTAAGTCAACATAAACTCTAATCTTTACATCTTCGTGTAATTTTTCATATTCATTTATAATTTCTAATAGAAATTGTGAGCTAAAGTATGAACTAACTCCAAGGTTGATACTGTGTCCAGCTGATGAACCTTGTAGGTAAATAACAGTATTTTGAAATTGTTCCAAAATATTTTTGGCATAATCAAATAATCTTAGGCCAACGTCTGTTATGTATAATTTTTTTGAAATCCTATCGAATAGTTGGACATTGTATTCATTTTCAATTTGTGAAATTGCATGAGAAACAGTTGGCTGAGAAATTTTTAAATTTTCGGCAGCCTTGGACATATTTTTTGTCTTACATACTTCGATAAATATTTCCAAATCTCTAATTGTCATAAAAACCTCCTTTAAACATATTCTATTATCATATTTAATAAAAATCAAGAAATTATAGAGGAAAGCTTATAATTTTATTTTCGTATTTATTTTAAAAAGCTTCAACTTATGAATATTATCCCATTAAAGTGTAATAAATAAAAAAATGGACTAAGTCTAATTGACTTAGTCTATCAAGATTTATTTATATTGTAAGTTTTTAAGTCTTCAAGCCATGACTTGTCCTTGGCAAGATTTTCTTGGAAGACTCCTTCCCTCTTCATGTAGTCGATGAAGAAGTCATTAAATTTTTCAGCGCCAGAGACGTTAAGGTGATGGGGGTCGTAGAAGTCATCTTTAGAGAGTCCCATCTCGTGATAAAATTTGTTAAAGTCAATAAACTTTGCCCCACGATCTTCTAGGTATTTACTAAAGACTTTTATGTTGTCTGCATAGTAAGAGTAAGAATAAATTGGTGTCTTCACAAAGTAGACTTGGGCTCCATTTTTTTGACAAGTTTCTATTATTTCGTCAATGGCCTTTAAGTTTTCTTTTAAATAGGCTTTCTCGTCAAAGGATGTTACAGACTTTAAAAAGTCTTCTTTATCCTTAATTATATCTTTTTTAAAGTCTTGGCTTTGATCCTTTAAGAGGACATAACCCTTGAGGTAATCCTCATAAGTTTTCTTATCAAAGTGGTAGTCCTCATCCTTTAGGTCCTCCCACCTTGAATGGTAGGCGACGAGGGGGAAGAGGGCAGTGGCCTTAAAGCCTCTTGGGACTTTAGTTCCTACCATCTTGATCTTGTTGATTGACATGGGAAGGTAATCGGAATAAGAATTTACAACTCCCAGGTCCTCTGTAATTTTAAAAATTCCTCCGTAGATGTCGACGAAGATGACTTCGGGATTCTTTCTCTTAAGGGCCTCCTTCACATAAGTTGCTGTAATCTTTAGGGGCTGCTTTTGCGAACTCAAGACGTAGGACTTCATGCCAGTCTTTTCGTAAATATAAAGTGGCTCAAAGGAACAGTAGGCATGACTTGTCCCAAAGAACATGGCCTTGTAGTCTTCGCTTTCGTTAAAGAAGCCGCCAATTTTATTTCCCATGTCCCAAGGCTTTGAAAGGGACTTTCTTATAAATAAATTATTAAGTTGTAGGCAGGCAAAAATTAAGATGCCAAGAAAAATTATGGATTTTAAAATTCTTAAAAATTTTTTCATTAAACCACCTAAAACTGAAAATAAATAAAGGCTGACTCAGAAAAGTCTGGACCATAAATTCCAAAAATTATTATGGCAAGGATGAATACAAAATAAACTATCCACCTTATTGGTAAGAAGAGTTTGAATATCTTTTCTGAAAGGTCTATCTTATTGTACTTTATGATGTCAAAGACAAGTAAGATAAAAATTCCCACTCCAAGGGGATATAGGTTTGCGAGACCAAACTTTGAGTTTGTAATTTCCTCCAAGAGATTGTGACTTGATGGGTTCTTAAGAATTCCCCAGATATAAGCATTGCCTTGGTGGATGTTCTCTGCCCTAAAGTAGATAAAGGCAAAGACAACAATGACCAGGGTCAAGATCCTCCTAAAGAAGTCCAATATAAAATTCGATTTCTTACTTTTGTTTATACCTAGCAGGCTTTCGATTACATTAAATACTCCGTGGATAAGTCCCCAGAGGACAAAGGAAAGTTCTGCCCCATGCCAAAGTCCAGAAACTAAAAAGACAATGATAAGGTTGATGCTCTTTCTTAACTCGCCATGTCTGTTGCCACCAAGAGGGATGTAGAGATAGTCCTTAAACCAAGTGGAAAGAGAAATGTGCCAGCGTCTCCAAAATTCTGTAATGGATTTTGAAAGGAGGGGTTCCTTAAAGTTATCCATGAGGTCAATGCCGAGAATTTTTGCAGACCCCTTTGCCATAATTGAATAGGAATAAAAGTCGCAATAAATTTGTAGGGTAAACAAGAAGCCACCAATTAACAAGAATTCTTTAGAATAAGTTTGGTAATGACCAAAGGCATCGTTGACAAAAATTGCTGCCCTGTCGGCAAGGATTAACTTCAAAAACATTCCATAAAAAAATAGTTGCAAGCCCCTCACAAGATTTTCATAAGAAAACTTCTTGGGATTTTTTATTTGTGGAAGAAGATTTCTACTTCTCTCAATGGGACCTGCCACAAGTTGGGGGAAGAAGCAAACAAAAAGGGCGTAATCAATAAGTGACCTTTCAGCTTCAAGGTCCTTCCTGTAGACGTCAATGGTATAACCAAGAGCCTGGAAGGTATAAAAGGAAATTCCAACAGGAAGGAGAAGGTCAAGGGCTATGTTAAAGTTGCCACCAGAGATCTTACTTGCCAAGTCCATAAAAAAGTTAAAATACTTGAAGATAAATAGGATGCCTAAATTTATAAAAAAGCACAAAAAGACAGCAAGCTTCATCCTAGTCTTGGAGTCACGATTGTTTTCAATAAAAATCCCCGTCATGTAGGTGATGAGAATTGAAAGAACCATGAGGAAGGTGTACTTCACATTCCAAAAGCTATAAAATGTAAGGCTTGCTAAGAGCAAAAATATATTTTTAAATTTTCCCCCAAGCAAGTTGTAAAAAATTACAACTAGGGGGAGAAATATTAGGTATTCAAAAGAATTAAAAAGCATAAAATCCTCCAATTACTACATAATATAGTAAAAATTGGAGGATTTCAATAAATTATTATCCAGCTAGTAGGCTCATCTTGTACTCCTTAGGAGTCTTACCTGTGTACTTTTTAAAAGTCATTGTGAAATGAGGTTGTGAAGAAAATCCACACTCATAAGAAATGTACTCAAGAGTCTTCTTGTCTTCTAAGAGAAGCTTCTTTGCCTTGTTTGTCTTTAAAGTGTTTAGGTACTGGCAGAAAGTAAAACCAGTTTCTTCTTTAAAAAGTGAACAAAGATAATTTTTTGAAAGATGAAGTTTGTTTGCTAGGTCTTCAAGCCCAAGACCTTTGCTAAACTCTTCGTTGATAATCTTTAAAGCCTTGTCGATGATTTCGTTCTTAGAAAAACTTAGGGCATCAAGAAGAGAATTTGAATAAGCTTCGATTAAGTCGTGGCCAATGATTTTAACATCTGCCTCTGTAAGTGAACCTTCAAGTCTGTTTGAAAACTCTGTATGTAGGTAAGTAAGGTCCTTGTTGTATGTAATTAAAAAGTATGTATAGAGAAAGGTGTTCAAGTTTTCTACTTGTCTTTTAATCTCATCAAGAGAAGAAGTTTTACCACAACAAGAAATTTTTTCAAAGATTTCTGTAGCACAACCAAGTAACTCGGGTCTTGTCATTTGTGCAAGATCAAGATAATTTGTCATAATATCCTCCTATGTAAATTTGTAAATTTTATTTATTTAATTTTTTTTAATTTCTTAACCTGAGTTAATTATAAGCCAAATGATACTTAATATCAATAGCTAAATACAATTATTTTTAAAAATTGTTAATTAAGAGTTAAGAACTTGGTCATCAAGCTATCAAAAATTTAAATTTTAAGGGCCACTAAATATATTAATGAATTAAAAAATTGATTTACTTAGAAGAAATAAAGCCTATAAGGTTTTAATTTTTAGTAAATAGCATATAATAGGATAGAGGAGGGATTACTGTGACAATTTCAAAAAATAAAATGATAGAACTAGAAAAGAGAACCATAGATGAATACAAAATTGATTCTCTTATTTTAATGGAAAACGCAGGAATGGGAATTTATCGCGAAATTAATCAGTATAATTCCTACACAATAATTTGCGGTAAGGGAAACAACGGTGGCGATGGACTTGTCATCGCAAGGCACTTGATCTTAAATGGCAAGCTCGTTGAAGTCTTTGTTGTTGGAGACAAGATGACAAAAGAATTTGCTAAGAACCTTGAGATCTTAGAAAAACTTACTGAAATAAATTATATTGAAGATGAAAATGATTTTGATGGTCTAGTTGAATCCATGGAAGTCAATGAAGTTACTCTTGACGCAATCTTTGGCATTGGACTAAATAGGCCCCTCAATGATTTTTATAAGAAACTAATTAATCTTATTAATGCCCACGGCAACTATATTATTGCAGTTGACATACCATCAGGTATGGACGCAGATACAGGTGACGAGTATGGAGCTTGCCTTGGTGCTAACATTACTTATGCTATATCTGATATAAAAGATGGTCAGCTACTAAACAGCAAGGTTGGAGAACTTAAGAAAATTTATATAGGGATTGTGAGGTATCTGGATGAGTAGAAAAAGAAGACCAAATAGAAATATAAACTTAACAGAGGGCTCAATTGTCCAAGGGATAATTATGTTTGCCATCCCTCTACTTCTCACAAACTTTTTGCAACAGCTTTACAACACAGCTGACCTTATGATAGTGGGAAGATTCGCTGGCAAGAACCCCATGGCAGCAGTTGGTGCAACAGGACCAGTTTCCAACTTATTAATCGGACTCTTCTTGGGGCTAACAACTGGTGCCTCTGTAATAATTTCACTTTATTACGGATCCAATGACAGGGAAGCCTTAAAGAGGTCTGTAGGTTGTTCCTACTTCCTTGGACTTGTGTCAGGACTTTTGATAACAGCCTTTGGATATTTTACAACGCCTTTCTTCTTAAGGATAATGGACACGCCCCCAGAAATTTTACAAGACGCAACAACTTACATGAGAGTTTTCTTCTTGGGCACAGTTCCCATACTTATTTACAACATGGGCGCTTCCATCTTGAGGGCAACTGGTGACTCCAAGAGACCCTTTAACTTCTTATGTGTTTCTGCGCTAGTAAATGTTGTTCTGGACTTAATCTTAGTTGGCTACTTACAAATGTCAGTCCTAGGTGCGGGGTTAGCAACTCTTGCTTCCCAAGTTACCTCAGCAATACTTGTAACTTATTCACTCTTAAAGACTGACTCATCCTATAAACTTAGGAAGAGTGAAATCAAACTTCACAAGCATGAAGCTAAGAGGATTTTTGAAGTTGGAATACCAACAGGAGTTCAAACAGCGCTTCTTTCTTTAACCAACGTAATCTTCCAAGCAAAGATAAACTCCTTTGGGCCCGATGCCATAGCCGGTGTTGCTGCTGAGGGAAGGATTGACGGTTTCCTCTTTATGGCCCTACAAGCCATTGCCCTTGCGGCAACAACTTTCTCGGGACAAAACTTTGGAGCTAAGAAGTTTGACAGACTTCGTGAAGGTATGAAGGTCTCCCTAATAATTGTATTTGGCATTTCCTTTGTCTTATCACTTATTGCCTACTTCCTAGCAAGTCCACTAATAGCAATCTTTAACCCAGACCCAGATGTTGTTGCTTATGGTGCCGACTTCCTAAAGATTTTAAGTCTTGGCATTTGGTCCTTTGGACTTTCGGAAACAATCTCTGGCTTTATAAGAGGAAGTGGACACGCAATGGGACCAATGATTATTTCCCTTCTTACAATTTGCATCTTAAGGCTTGTGGTAGTTTACTTCGCAATGCCAATATTCAATTCAATAAGAGTAATCTCAATTATTTATCCAGTTTCATATTTTGCTAACTTGGTCATCATGGCTCTTTACTTTAAATTTGGAAGCTGGCGAAAAGATTTTGAGATGTAAATAAAAATTAATAAATCACCACAAATTGGCACCTAATTGGTGCCTTTTTTAATTGCAATGAAGTCAAGCTTTATTGTAAACTATAATTAATAAATAAGAAGCAGTGATACTATGAAGAAAAAAACTTTAATCTTAATAAGTCTCCTTGGCTTGGGAATTTTTTTTGCCCTCTACAACTTTAATCGTTATCCAAAAAAAGTTGTTGCAGAAATTCTCTACACTGTTGACGACAGAATCTTTGCCTATGTAGATAAAAATATCCAAGACTTTGGCTTCTCTGATATCTTTAGGAAGGTCAAAGACAGTGGCGACTACGGAATTAGGTTGAGCCTTGAAGATAATAAAAATGATAAATTAAATATAATCAGCTATCAATGTCCTAATAAGAAAGAAAGATACTACCACGAGAGAAGAGAAGTGGATCATGAGATAAAAACCTATGGAGAAAAAATTGTAAATAGCGACGTCTATCTCTACAGAGACGACATATCAGACTTGCCACTTTACATTGACAGGAACACCATGGTCAACCTATCACGTGACTCCAAGGTCATGTCCGACCTTGGCTACGACATATCCAACAAAAAATTATTTCTCCCACCAGTTTCACTTTCTGAGAAAAACACAGAACTTAAAAAGTACGTGAAGAAGGAATGGGCAGAGACAATAAGAAGGACCAAGGTAAAAAAACTTTCGGGCAGGTCCTACGAGGTGAAGGTCAGGTCTAAAGATTTAAAAGACCTCTTTGCGAAGATAGAGGATTTTTATTATGAAGAAAATAGCTTTCCTTACTCTTATCTTGCAGGACTTCTGAGTAGGGAATTTGCAAAAATTTCAAGAGACTTAGACAAGAGAGACCAAATAATTTTCTACATCTACACAGATGAAGACCTAAACCTCTTGAAACTAAAGTCCGACGACAACAAGTATGCCCTAGCTATAAAAGACTACATGGAGTTAAAACTTCCAGACGCTAGGATCTATATCGAGCCAGAGGAAAATGGAAATTTAAGAACCCTAAGGGGAAAGATAAACGAGAGGTCCTTTAGGATGTCCTACTATCCCGACTCCAAGAAACTTATCTACCACGATGGGAAGGTATTAGTAAATGCCAGATTTTATAATTTTGTAAGATCCAAGAAGTTTAAACTTATTGCAGATATAGAAGGAGCAAAAATAAAAAAATTAAATTTAAACTTCTATACAATCCCAGAGAAAATTGAAAGAGAGAAAAATTATATAGAAATTTTGAAATTAAAAAAAGAAGATTGGCAAAAGCTAATGTGGGGTGAAAAAGATGAAAAATGATATAAGTAACAAGGACAAGTTGATATTTAGTATGCTAATAGACTCCCTGATGGTGGGAGCCTTGGCAGGATTATTCTCTGTCCTCTACAGGTTTGTGATAATGAAGATGGACCTCTACAGGTCCTTCCTCTACAAGGAATTTAACCTAAGGTCCCTAATAGTTTTAATAGTCTTGGGAGCTATAGTTTCCTTTGTAATTTATAAATTATTAAAGTGGGCGCCCCTATCAGGAGGCAGTGGAATACCACAAATTCGTGGCGAAATCTTGGGTAAGTTTAGGATGGAAGAAGTTCCAACTCTAGTTTCTAAAATTCTTGGAGGAGGTCTGGGAAATCTCATGGGATTTTCTCTAGGAAGAGAGGGTCCATCAATTCAAATGGGTGGAGCAGCAGCCAAGTCACTTGGCAAAATTTTAAAGAGGCCACCAGATGAACTCAAGTACATGATAACAGCAGGGGCAGCAGCAGGACTTGCAGCGGCCTTTAACGCACCCATGGCTGGTTGCATCTTTGCCATAGAAGAACTCCACAAGTCCTACTCAAAGTTTGTCCTCTTGCCAGCCCTTATTGCATCAATAACTGCAAACTACATTTCCTTTGTGATAATGGGTGAAGAAACATCCTTCTCCTTCTTTGTAACAGAGTCCCTACCCATGAAACTAATTTGGGTTGCCATCCTAATAGGAATCTTGACAGGCCTAGTGGGGGGAGTTTACAACTACTTAATAACAAAATTTCAAGACCTCTTCAAAAAAACAAATTCAAAAATTTTAAAATACGCCCTACTAATGGGAGTTACAATTCTTGTTGGATTTATGTTTTTTGAAGGAACAGGTGGAGGACACGGTCTCTTAGAAAAAATGGCGAGAGAAAGATTTGCCGTAAAATATATACTTGCAATCCTCTTTGTAAAATTATTTTACACAAGCTTTTGCTACGGATCAGGAGTCCAAGGCGGGATTTTTTTGCCAGTACTTGTAATAGGAGGATCATGTGGAGCCCTAGTCTTTGCCTTCCTAGACAAGAGCTTTGGAGTAGATGCCTTCTACATCAACTTTATAATCCTGGGCATGAGCGGAATCCTTGCATCGGTTGTAAGAAGTCCAATCCTATCAATAATATTGGTATCAGAAATGACATCCACCTTTGAGCACTTGATAGCCCTATCCATTGTAGTCATGGTTTCATACTACGTGGCAGAAGCCCTAAGAGTTGCACCAATTTACGACACACTATTTGAAAGACAACTAAAGGATAAAAACTTACTAAGTCCCAAGGAAAGAGAACTTGGCGACTACTCAGTTTTTGAATACACAATCACAGATGGCTTTAAGTACATGGGCAAGAACCTAAGAGAAATAAACTTTCCAAAACATCTAATAATAATGTCCATCGAAAGAGATGGCAGCGAATTTGTCCCAACAGCCGACGACTTGATCCTACTTGGCGACGAAGTAACAGTCCTAATAAGCGCAGAAGACGCATTAGCTATAGACGAATTTTTTAAGGGCGAATAAAAATTTTTGCCAGGGTTTAATGACCCTGGTTTTTTCTTGGCAATTTTAAAATTTATAAAAACAAAAAGTGCAAGATTATTTTTCTTGCACTTCTTTTCTTTTGAATTTAATTTTACAGACTTTCTAAATATTTTTTAACTTGTGTGCCTACGTAGGCCTTGCCGTCTTTTAAGAGGATTGGTCTCTTAACTAGCATGCCGTCAGTGGATAGGAGTTCGAAGATTTCTTCTTCTGTCATGTCATTCTTCTTGTCCTTTAGGTTTAGCTCTCTATACCTAACTCCTGATGTGTTAAATAGTTTGAAGATGTCAACTCCTGCTTGGTCCTTAATTTTTTTAAGTTCATCAACACTTAAGAGGTCCTTGTCGATCTCTCTGTAGTCGTAGGAAATGTTTTTTTCTTGCAAAAGTTTTTCTATGTTTTTGCAAGTGCTGCATTTTTTGTATCCGATTAATGTGTTCATAATAGCCTCCTTCTATGTCAAATTATACTATAAAAAATTATAAAATAATTTTAAAAATTTTTACAAAAAGTGTTTACATCTTTCTTTTGTGTGGTATAATAATAGTACCAAATAAGATTAACATAATAAAGCGATAAAAAGCTTAAAGATTTTTCTTATTTGTGAACAATGACAATTCCATCCAATAAAAAAGTAAAACGTATTTGATTTTATTTAAATTTATTAGCCTCTTATAAAAAGGCTTTTATATAAATTGAAATTGAAGATGTAATTAAAGTACGATGGTAAATAGTTTAGAAAGTAATTGTTATTTACTCTTAGTTTTTATATAAATGGCAGAAAGTCCTAGAGTAGGGAGCTTTCAAAAATGTTAATTTATATAGGGCTTTGGTAAAATGAAGAATATAGGTGATAGATGTGATTGAACCAAAAAGTTTAAATTGGATGGAATTAAATATCTGAAAAGAATGTCTTTTAATTAAATGATTAAGGACATTCTTTTTTTATTTAATTTTTTAATAGGGCCTAGGAAATTTAAAAACTTTATGAAGTATTAGCGAGATCATTTTGTCTTAACAGAAAAATTCGATAATTTAATAGTTTACTTATTTATAAGAACTAAGAAGAGGGAAGTAAGCTAACAAATAATTGAGAGGAAAGAGGCTTAAAGAATTATAAGAGATTCAAAAAATTATAAGTTAACAAAATTAAAATAGCCAAAAAATAAAAATCCCAACTAATCTAAAAATAAAAATCTACATAAAAAAACTCCACCTATTTCACATAAGTGGAGTTTTTTTTATTTATTTAACTTTTATTAATCTTCTTTTGCTAGGATCTTTGCAGCCATTTCCTTACCGAAGTCGATAAGTTGTTGTAATTCTTCCTTTGTTGCTGCACCTTGGATTTCAAGTTGAGTGTCAAGCACATCGTACTTGCCATCTTCCATGTATTTCTTTAGAGTTTTTAGAGCTCCGCCTGACCATGAGTAGGAACCGAAGATTCCCCAGTAATTGTTTTTCATTCTTTGGTGAGAAGCTTCTGTCATTAGGTAGTTCATTGGAGGGAAGAGGTTATTGTCGTAAGAACATGAACCAATGATAACTCCCTTGTATCTCCAGATGTCAGAAAGTAAATAAGAGTTGGAAGTCTTTGTGATGTCACGAACCTTTACATCAGTAAGTCCGCCTTCAGAAAGTCCTCTTGCAACTGCTTCTGCCATTGTTTCTGTGTTACCATACATTGAACCGTAGATTACTACACAGCCATCAATTGTTTCTTGCTTTGCAAGTGATGTGTAGATGTCGATGATCTTTTGTGGATTTTTTCTCCAGATTGGTCCATGGTCTGGACAAATAAGTTCAATATCAAGACCTTCTAGCTTCTTTAGAGCTTTTAGGGCTTGTGTTGCATACTTACCAACTATGTTGATGAAGTATCTTGTAGTTTCTTCTAGATACTGTGAATTGTATTCAATTTGGTCGTCAAAGATTCCACCATCAAGTGTACCAAAACCACCGAAGATGTCTTGTGAGAATAGGGTCTTAGTTGCTTCTTCGTAGGCAACCATAGATTCTGGCCAGTGAACCATTGGAGTCATGTAGAAAGTTAACTTTCTACTACCAAGTTCTACAGTTTCTCCTTCTTTAACTTCGATGATGTTGTCTGTAACTTCGTAGAAGTTCTTTAACATGGCAACAGCCTTTTTGTTTGTAACAAGTTTTGCATCTGGATAGATGTCCAAGATTGTCTTAATTGAAGATGTGTGGTCTGGTTCCATGTGATTGATTACTATGTAATCAATTTTTTCATTTTCTCCAATAATTTCATTGATTTTTTGAATGTAATCGTCAATAGTGTTAACTCTTACTAAGTCAAAAAGTATATTTTTTTCACCCTTTAGTACAAAAGAGTTGTAAGCAACACCTTTTGGTAGTGGCCACATTCCTTCAAATAGTTCAGTCTTTCTATCATTTGTACCTATAAAATATATATCGTCTTTAATAGGTACTGACAATAAGTTTTCCATAAATCCTCCTTATATTTTATAAAGTAAAGACTTAATTAAGTCCTTCTCTTCAATCATTTAACAAACTTAAATTACCTTAACTTACATACCCCATAATCCCGATAAAAAACAAGATTTTATTTTTTTAGTAAAATTCTAAAAAGTTATGTCTTTCGCCCTTTTCCTTGTAGCCAAGAATTTGATCCATGTTGACATTTTCTGTAGCGCGCAAGATGTTTATGTCAACATTTTTGTTTTCCTTCTTGAGCTCTTCAATGAGGTCCTTGATAAAAAACCTCTTGTTGCCAGACTGTTTTTGGGTAACAGTGCAGGCACAGTCAAGAGCAGAAAGACCAGTGGACTTCATAAACCTAATAATGGCTTCTTCTCTTACAAGATACATGGGCCTAATGAGTTCTAAGCCTTCAAAGTTTTGGGATTTCAACTTTGGCATCATTGTCTTGAAGTCGCCAGCGTAGATTATGTTTAAAAGAACTGTCTGGATGACATCGTCAAAGTGATGGCCTAGGGCAAGCTTATTGCAGCCAAGCTCTTGGGCTCTGTTGTATAAATTGCCTCGACGCATCCTTGCGCACATGTAACAAGTTGATCCACCTGATGACAATTTTTCTGCAACCGAAAAGACATCAGAGTCGTGGACCTTGACAGGGATTCCAAGTTTCTCACAGTTGTACTCAAGTCTCTCTCTGTTCTCAGGAAGGTAGCCTGGGTCCATAGCAATGAATTCTAATTCAAAGGGAACCTTGTTGTGCTTCTTGAGTTCTTGCAAGAGCTTGGCAAGAGTTAGCGAGTCCTTGCCACCTGATATTGCAACTGCAATCTTGTCGCCAGGGCTAATCATTTCATAATTGTTGATTCCCTTGACGAATTTTTTATAAATGTCTCTCCTGTAAGTTTTTATTAGGGACCTCTCTATGTCCACAATGCTTTTAACTTTTTCCAAAAAATTTCACCTTTACCAATCTATTGTTATTATAGCATAGTTATTTACTAATTAATAAGAATTTGAAAATCTTTAAGAGCCTCTTCATAGAAAAGAAGCTCGCAAGAATTTTTTCTTAAAAATTATAACACAAGTAAACTTTTATAAAAATATTTTTGGACATATATAAGGTTGAGAGCCATTAAATTATTAAAAAAATCTCCTTTGTGATATAATTTAGGTAATTAACTAAGGGAATCTAGGGAGCCTAGATAAAAGAAAAGGAAGTATAAAATGGTAAATTATAATGTGAAGAAAAATTACACCTTGCTTGTGGATTTCTATGAACTCACAATGGCCAATGGTTTTTTTAAGGAAGGACTAAGAGACAAGACTGTCATCTTTGATATGTTCTTCAGAGAAGTGCCTGACAACGGAGAGTACACAATTGTTGCTGGCCTTGAACAACTTATTGAGTACATGGAGAACCTCCACTTCTCAGAAGAAGACATAGACTTCTTAAGAGACAAGGGAATTTTTGACGAAGAATTTTTATCTTATCTAAAAGATTTTGAATTTAAATGTGACGTGTGGGCAATGCCAGAAGGAACTCTAGCCTTCCCTGGTGAACCACTTTTAACAGTAAGAGGTCCAGCTATTCAAGCTCAAATGCTTGAGACTATGGTTCTACTTACAATAAATCACCAATCTATGATTGCAACTAAGGCATCAAGAATTGTTAAGCAAGCTAAGGGCAGACCAGTTGTTGAATTTGGATCAAGAAGAGCCCAAGGATATTCTGCAGCAAATCTTGGAGCAAGGGCAGCATACATAGGTGGTTGTGCAGGAACAGCTAACACTTTGACAGACAAGATGTTTGGAGTGCCAGCTCTTGGAACTATGGCTCACTCTTGGGTTCAAATGTTTGACACAGAACTAGAAGCCTTTAGGGCCTTTGCAAGAGTTTATCCAGACAACTGTCTACTTCTTGTTGACACTTACGACACTCTTAAGGAAGGTGTCCCTAATGCTATCAAGGTCTTTGACGAAGAAGTTGTTCCTCGTGGATTTAGACCTAAGGGCATAAGAATTGACTCTGGAGATATAACTTACATTTCCAACAAGGCGAGAAAGATGCTAGATGATGCAGGATATGAAGATGTTAAGATCATGGCATCCAACTCCTTAGATGAGTACACAATTAGGACAATCCTCCACCAAGGGGCAAAGCTTGATTCCTTTGGAGTTGGGGAAAGACTTATTACATCAAAGTCATCTCCAGTTTTTGGTGGAGTTTATAAACTAGTTGCCACAGAAGATGAAGAGGGAAAAATCACTCCAAAGATTAAAATTTCTGAAAACGTGGCAAAAATTACTACACCTGGCTTTAAGGAACTTTACAGATTTTATGAAAATGAAACTGGCAAGGCCATGGGTGATGTCATAGCCCTAAGAGATGAAGAAATCCCTAAGGACAATTACGAAGTATTCCACCCAATTTACACTTGGAAGAGAAAGACTCTTACAGACTACACAGCTAAGAAGGTCCTTGTGCAAATTTATGACAAGGGAGAACTTGTTTACAAGATGCCAAGTCTTGATGAAATAAGAGCAAGAGCTGAGGCAGAACTTGATACTCTTTGGGAAGAAACTAAGAGACTTGACAATCCAAATGAGTACATTGTCGACTTGTCAGAAAAACTTTGGAAGCTAAAGGACGACTTATTAAAGAAGCACGGAAAAAATTAAAATAAAGAGAATAAAAAAGAGAGGGAAGTTATATGCAGTATTACGGAAATGTTTTTAGACCGCCAAGTGAGGCTAGGTCACTAATAATTCAAGCTACAGTGGGTTGTTCTCACAACAACTGTACTTTTTGCTACATGTACAAGGATGATGATTTTAGGATAAGACCCCTTGAAGATATAAAGAAGGACCTAATAGAAATGAGCTCCTATGGAGATTATTTTGAGAGGATCTTCTTGGCAGATGGAGACGCTCTTGTATTAAAGACAGAGGACCTTGTGGAAATCCTAAGGACCATAAAAAAATATTATCCCAATGTCAAAAGAGTTTCATCCTATGCAACTGCCCAAGATATAAATAGAAAGTCCCTAGAAGAACTAAAGGAACTTAGGGCTGAAGGACTTGAGATGCTCTACATTGGTTTCGAGACAGGAGACGAAGAACTCCTAAAGGAAATCAAAAAAGGGGTAACTTATGAAGAATATGTAACTGCCATGAAGAAGGCAAAGGAAGCAGGATTTACAACTTCCATCACAATCATAGCAGGCCTTGGTGGAGTAGAGGGCATGGAAAGAAATGCAATAGGAACTGCCAAATTAATTTCAGAAACCAAGCCAGACTTCTTGGGTTATCTCACAATGAGAATTTACAAGAACACACCTCTTTATGAAGACTATGTAAGTGGCAAGTTTAAGATGCCAGATGCAGGTCAAATTCTTGAAGAGATGAAAATATTCTTGGAGCACGTGGACTCTGAAGGCACAGTGTTTAGGTCCAACCACGCATCCAACTACGTTCTCCTTGCAGGAACTTTAAACGAGGACAAGGAAGGCCTAATAAGTGCAATAGAAAAAACTTTAAAGAAAAAGTCTTTTAGACCTGATGTATTGAGAGGATTTTAAAATTGAAAGACAAAAATTTTGAAAGTATGGATGAAAGGCAAAAATTAAAAAATTTGAAAAGAGAATTGGACTCTGGAGTTATTTCCTTTGAAGAAAAAACTGAGGATACATCCCTTGCCCTAAATCCTGTTAGGTATCTTATGCCTCTTGAGTCAAAGCCTAATAAGAAAGAAAAACTCGACATTGACTACAAGAAGAAGGACCAACCTAGTGACAAAAATTTCGAAATTATTATAGAAGTAAATCCCAAGGGTTATGAAGAAAATAAAAAGAGAAGGAGGGAGTCAAAGCTCCCTGCCCCTCACAAGTCTTACCCTCTTGAAAGGGTGAAGAGAGATCAGCAAAAGATAAACAAGGGGTCCCTATTCTACGACTACCTAGAGATTTACTTAAACAGGACAAAGAACATAGAGAGACAGTTCTTTGAAGACTACTTTGGTTTGTAGTATAAAGAAAAGAGGAAGAAATGGAAGATAAAAGAGAAAGAGAAGAAAAGAAAATCCCGTCAAGCTTATCCTTTAAGACCGACGTCTACAAAAAGATATTTTTGACAGGGCTTGCCCTTTTATTTGTGGCATACTTATTTGTAAATTCCAAGACAATATTTTCAGGTCTTGGAGTCTTACTTGGCGTTATTGCTCCCTTTATCCTAGGGGGAGTTATCGCCTTTATAATGAAAATACCTCTAAACTTTTTCGAGAGAAAAATTTTAGACAAGATAAAAAATGAAAAATTTCAAAATCACAAGAGGACAATTTCCATTGCTATATCCTTTATAGTGATAATCCCCGCCATATTTATAATTACGGCGATAATTGTCCCACAACTTATCAATTCCTTTAACGAACTTAGGAAGTCCCTTCCAAGTTTCTTGCAAATGGCAATTGATAAGACAAGAGAGATACCTTATTTAAGCAATTACTCTGACAAGCTTCAAGCTGAGTACGACAACTTGTCTTGGAATGAAATTTTTAATAGGGTAAGGAGCTTTGTCAAGTCTGACGAACAGTCATCCTATATACTAAACTCTGCCCTATCGACAGCGTCCAGTATCTTGGGTGGCTTGGTCTCCTTCTTCCTTGCCCTTATTACATCAATCTACATCCTTGCAGACAAGGAAAGACTTGGCTATCAAGCAACTAGAATTTGCTACTCATGCTTTAATAACAAGGTCGCAAATAAAATCTTGCACGTTGCCCACCTCTTACATGAAAACTTCTTTGGTTTCATAAGGGGACAGCTAACAGTGTCATCCTTTATAGGTATAGCGACTTTTGTGTGCTGCTTGCTTTTAAGAATTCCCAACGCAGCCACAATTGGTGTAATAGTTGGCGTGACAGACCTTGTGCCAATCATCGGCCCCTTCCTTGGTGGTGCCATGGCCTTTGTCATGATTGTAATTGAAGACCCAACTAAGGGACTTATGTTTATAGTATTGATTTTGATTTTGCAACAAATTGAATCAAACTTAGTTTATCCAAAACTTGTTGGCAACAAAGTTGGACTTCCATCCTTATGGACTCTTGTGGCAATCACAATAGGTGGATCTCTCTTTGGAGTAGTGGGAATGTGGGCCTTTATACCACTTGCATCAACTCTCTACGCTCTTATTAAAGAGTACACAGAGTACAAGATCAATGAAAAGAACCTAGACCTAAGAATGAAAAAAATATAAATCAAAAAAGACTTCTCATGTAATAGTGAGAAGTCTTTTTTTATGCAAGTTTATCTGACTTGCAAGTTAATAAAAAATTATAAGTTAATAAGAGCTTGCGACTTTACAAAAAATTATAAGTTTATAAATTACTGCTAAGTCATAAGAAGATATAAAGGCATAAAGATTTACAAAGTCACAAACAATTGCAAAGTCACAAATAATTACAAAGTCACAAATAATTGCAAAGTCACAAACAATTGTAAAGTCTCAAGTAATAAAAATTTATATAAAACCCACAAGATTAATCTGACCATTTTGCAAATTATTGAAAGTTCCCTATTATGGGTATAATAGAAAAGAACAAAAAATGCTTAAAGATATTAAAATATTTAAGAATGGAAGCTAAGGTCTTCGAAATAATGAAGACCAATTGATTTAAGGAGAGATTATAATGATTGAATTTAAAAAAGTCAGCAAGATCTATCCCGGTAATCAGGTTGCAGCGGAAAATATAAATTTAAAATTCAAAGATGGCGAATTTATATGTTTTATTGGAGCCAGTGGATCGGGCAAGACTACATGCATGAGGATGATAAATAGGATGAACGAAATCACATCAGGGGATATCCTCATCAACGGAGTCAGCATCAAGGAAATGGATCCAGTTGATCTAAGGAGACAAATTGGATATGTAATCCAACAAATTGGACTCCTGCCACATATGACAGTTTATGACAACATAGTTTTGGTCCCAAGACTTTTGAAGTGGGACGAAGAAAAGTTAAGGCCCATTGCCGAGAACCTAATCGAAAAAGTGGATCTACCTCTTTCCTACTTAGACAAATACCCATCAGAATTATCTGGAGGGCAACAACAGAGGATTGGAGTTATAAGGGCTCTGGCAGCAGACCAAGACATAATCCTAATGGACGAACCCTTTGGTGCCCTTGACCCCATAACGAGAGATGCCCTTCAAAAACTTGTGAAGAGACTTCAAAGAGAAATGGGTAAGACAATAGTCTTTGTGTCCCACGACATGGATGAGGCTCTTTCACTTGCAGACAGGATTGTTATCATGAAGAAGGGTCACGTTGAACAATTTGATACGCCAGAAAATATACTTAAAAATCCAAAGTCAAAATACGTAGAAGAAATGCTGGGCCAAGAAAAGATGAACGAGGCCAAGACTTCTTACAGGACTGTGGAAACAATTATGCTTAAGAACCCAGTTTCATTAACAAGTGATAGGTCAACCTACGATGCCCTTGCCCTTATGAGAAACAAGAGAGTTGATACTATTTTCGTAACCGACGAGGAAGGTCACCTACTTGGAGCTGTGGGCATGTTTGACATAGGAAGATATGGTAAGCACATAAAAGCTCTTTACGAAGTCATGGACAAGGTCTACGCCATAGGAGAGGACACAGTAATTATGAATGCCATTCGTGACATTTATAATCTAGACATAAAGAACCTGCCAGTTGTAGATGAGGAAAACAAACTTGTTGGCCTTGTTACCAGGGCTTCAGTAGTAGATACAATTTATACAAACCTCTGGGAAAATGAAGAAGAGGAAAATCTTGAAGAAGTCTATGAAGAGGACAACTTATCTGAACTTATGAAGGATGCATCAGGTGAGGCACCTAAGAAAATAGGTGATGATAATGATTAATTTTTTACTAGAAAATAGTGGAGAAATATTGTCAAAGTCTATGGAACACCTTTTGATTGCGACAATTTCTCTTGCCCTTGGAATACTTGTGGCAGTTCCTCTTGGAATCTTACTTAATAGGTCCAAGCGGGTAGCAAAAATTGTCATGGCAATAGCATCAGTCCTTCAAACAGTTCCATCCTTTGCCCTCTTGGCACTAATGATTCCACTTTTTGGAGTTGGGAAAAAGCCAGCCATAGTTGCACTTTTTATCTACTCCTTGCTTCCAATTATGAGGAACACCTATCTTGGTATAGCAGGAGTAAATGAAAACCTAATAGATGCAGCCAAGGGAATGGGGATGACAAGGTCTCAAATACTTTTCAAGGTCCAGATCCCTATGGCTATGCCAGTTATCATGGGTGGCATAAGACTTTCAGGAGTTTACGTCCTTGCATGGACAACCCTTGCAGCCTATGTGGGAGCAGGTGGACTTGGGGACTTTATCTTCAACGGACTTACTAACGCCATAATGCCAATGGTAGTTTGGGGGACAATCCCAGTTACCCTTATGGCAATAATAGTGGACTTCCTCTTTGGAATCCTAGAAGAAAAACTATCACCTAACAAGAAAAGTGAGGTGGCATAATGAAAAAAATTAAAAAATTACTTTTAATCTTTCTTATCCTGCCCATATTTTTAACATCATGTAGCCTGCCAGGTCTTGGCGGTAATACCAAGACTAGCGTAGTTGTGGCAACGGGATCCAACACAGAAAGGCAGATCCTTGGGGAAATTGTTAAGCAAATGATAGAACACCATAGCGACATAGATGTTTCACTCATAACCAATTTGTCCTCATCTGTCCTAAACCACATAGCCATGTTAAAGGGAGATGTAAACATAGTTGGAGCCATGTACACTGGTACTGCACTTAGTGGAGAACTTGGCATGGACCCCATTAAGGACCCAAAAGAGGCAGAGAAAGTTGTAATGGAAGAATACTACAAGAGGTGGGAGAGATACTGGTACCCATCCTTTGGATTTGACAACACCTATGCCTTTATGGTTACAAAAAAATTTGCAGAAGAAAATAAACTTAAAAAAGTTTCTGACCTTGAGAAAATAAAAGACAAACTTGAAGTTGGAGTAGACACAGCCTGGATAAAGAGAGAGGGCGACGGTTACAAGGCCTTCAAAGAAATCTACGGATTTGACTTTAAGACAATTTATCCCATGGATATTGGTCTAGTTTATACAGCCCTTGCTAGTGGAGAGATGGATCTAGTCCTTGGATATTCCACAGATGGAAAGATTTCATCCTATGACCTAGTTGTATTAGAAGATGACAAGAGACTATTCCCACCTTACGACTGCTCACCAGTCTTGTCAAAGGCAATCGTGGAAAAATATCCAGAGCTTGAGACAATAATGATGAAGCTTGTGGGACAAATATCGTCAGAAGACATGCAAGAGCTAAACCGTCAAGCAGACGAAGACCTTGAGATGCCAAAAATAGTTGCAGAAAACTTTTTAAAGAAGCACAAGTATTTTGAAGACGTAAAAGTTGACGAAAACAAGATAAAAGACTACAAGGAACTTGTGGAAGGAGGAAAAAATGTCTGATGTAATAATTTACTATATGGAGAACGCATCCTATGTCTTTGAACAATTTATTAGACACTTTTTAATTTCCATCTACGGAGTTCTCTTTGCCGCAATAGTGGCAATACCACTGGGCTTTGCAGTAGCGAGAAAGAGAAAATTATCAAGACTTACAATAAGTATCGCCAATGTAATGCAGACCATACCATCCCTTGCCATGTTGGCCATCCTCATGTTTTTAATAGGAACGGGACCAGACACAGTTGTCTTTGCAGTATTTTTATACGCAATCCTTCCAATATTAAAAAACACAGTGGGAGGAATCAACTCAGTAACACCAGAGCTTGTTGATGCAGCTAAGGGAATGGGGATGACAAAATATCAAATAATGAGAAAGGTAGAACTTCCCCTTGCCATTTCAATTATCATGGGTGGCATAAGAAATGCCCTAGTCCTCGCCATAGGAGTAACAGCAGTGGGAACCTTCATTGGAGCAGGAGGCCTTGGAGACATAATCACAAGGGGGATCACAGTAGCCAATGGAAGCCCTATAATAATAGCAGGAGCAATCCCAACAGCCCTCATGGCAGTCTTGGCAGACTTCGCCCTTGGAGCCATAGAAAATAAATTAAAGCCAAGAACATTTACAAAGATATAAAAAAATAAAGAATCAAGCTGACCTTTAATTATAAAACAAGATTAAGGGTCAGTTTTTTATTTAGAAATTAAGTTAAGCAAATTTAAAAAAATAATAAAACTTCATAAGTTCGCTTTAATAATAAAAATTTAAAGTGAAGATGTAATCTAAAATAAAAAGATTTTGGAAAAGTAATAGTAAGTAAAAGTAGGAGTAATTAAATAAGTTGTAAAACAAAAATACTCAGGTTTTAAAAGGCCTGAGTATTTTCTTGCAAATTTTTATAAAGTTTTTAGAATTTATTTTCAAAAGTTCTTAAGTCCTGCTACTTCTTAGTCCTATAGAAGTCCACCACAGAGAATATTGTGTTCACTAAGATGATGTAGTGGTGGTAAAAGGAGAAGTAAAGGGACATTAGAGGTGCGCCCACCATTTCCAGTGGCGTCCTTCCTGCTATGTTCCAAGGGATGTAGGATGGTGTCATGACTGCCGAATTCTCCATATCAAGGGCTAGGTCGTATTGGTCCTTATAATTTTCCCTTGCCATCTCATAGGTTAGCATTATTGTAAGAGTTTGGTTGGAAGAAAAAACTGAAATCATTGCAGACATTAGGGACATGACCAGCATCTGAGGTAACTTACTAAACATCCTATTTACAAATTTCTTCACGCCGACTAAGAGGTCAGTCTCCTTGAAGAAACCAAAGTAACCAGAAGAAGTTCCAACTATTAAGAGCATCTTAAACATGGAGAAAAATCCTCCACCGTTAATCAACTTGCCTGCAGGAGAATCCAAGTGAAAACCAAAAATCAAGGCATGAAAAACTTCTGCCAAAGACCTGCCTTGTAAGACCATGGCAAAGACTATAGAGATCACAATGGAAATAAGCATGTTGATCTTTAAATCAATTTTTAAAATTGCAAGGATGATAATAGAAAGAGTTGGAATGATGAGGAGGAAGTTAAAATTAAAAATCTCCCTAATCATCTCGATGCTTTCCTTGTCCACTCTTGCTTCAATCCCCAAATTAAAAATTTGATAAGTTGCAATAGTTAGCATAAGAGGAAGGATACAAGTCCTAAACATATTCTTGAGGTTTACATAGAGGTCTGTCTTGGTAAGAGTTGCCACCAAGAGGGCTGATGTGGACATTGGCGATGACCTATCTCCAAAGAAACAGCCAGATAAAATTGCCCCACCACAAACCACTGGATTAAAATTCATGGCGTTGGAAATTGACATGGAGATAATCCCTGCCGTAGATGCAGTCCCAAAGCTCGTACCAGTCAAGAAGGAGATGGCTGAGTTAAAGATAAAGACTCCCACATAAAAAAATTTTGGCGAGATGAAAGAAGTCCCATGATAAATTATGTAGGCAATGGTACCCGAAAGTCGCCAGATTCCTGTTATCATACCAATGAGGGAAAAGACAAGAAGGATGGTCTTGGTGTCCCTTATACCTGTGTAGGCCATGGACCAAATTTCTCTTGGGCTAAACTTTCTCATGTAAGCATAAAGAGATAAGAGAATTAAATTCAAAAAGAGGGTAAGGACAATAGAAATGTCAAAAATTATTGCCACAAAGAGATTTACCATAAATAAAAATAAAATTAAAATTTCTAGCATCTTTAACTCCCTCTACTTTCTTAACTCTAGCTTTACTCCCTCTATTTTATAATTAAGCTAAGTCTTCTTTCAAGGAAATTTAGATAATTCTTAATAATTTTGAAAGATTTTGCAGTTCTTTACTATTGTAATTATTGAAAAGCTTACTATATAATTAAGCTTGGAGGTAGAGATGAAAAAATTTTACACAAAAGCGAAAAATACCATATTTAAAAATAGAAGAAATAAAATTATAGCGGGAGGAGGACTTGCCCTAGTCCTTGCTCTTGTCCTAGTGCCAAAAATTGCTGGACTTGATGGAGGAAAGGCAGAAACAATTTCTGAAAACCAAATTGTCACATTGAGGAAGGGCAGCCTCACAAACTCTGTAAGCGAAAAGGGAAAGGTAGTTCCATCAAACTCCGTGGAAGTATTTTCTGAAAAGGCCCTGCCAGTCACTGAAATAAATGTAAAAGTTGGCGACCAGGTGAAGAAGGGCGACATAATTGCCAAGCTTGACTCATCAAGTATAGAGCAACAGTTGAGGTCAAGGAAGGCACAAAAGGCAGCTACAGACAAAAATCTGTCGGCACAAATTTCTTCTGCCAAGAAGAGACTTACTGAAGCAGTGACTGGTCAAAAGTCTGGCAAGAGTCCTGCTCTTGTTGCAGCTGAAACATCTTTGACCCAAGCCATGGACCAATACCTTGCTGCAGATAAGTCCTACAACGACTTCAAGAGGAGCATCGACGAGAGGTACAACCAAGGCCTTGTGGCAGAGAAGGGATCAAGGGAAAGTCTTGCCTACCAAGAGGAAGCCACAGACCTAAGGTACAAGCAATTGGTTGACGACTTAAACAAGAATAGGGACAAGATATCCGAAAACAAGTCCCTTGCCTCAGGAGCATCCAGGTCCAAGGACTATCTTCAAGCTGATTTAGACAATGCCAAGAGAAGACTTACAGAAATTGGAATTGAAATTTCTGAAAAACAGGCAGAATTAACTGAAAAACAAGGAGAGCTTGTTGGTGGCGGAAAGCAAAATATCCAAAACCTTCCTAAAAATAATAATTCAAATTCAGAAAAAAAGAGCATAAACGCAGGCACTCTTGAAAGTAAAATTGTAGAGAACACTACAGCGGGAAAAAATTCTGACACAAAAAATATCCAAAATGAAATAGAAAACCTAAAAAATAAAATCAAGAGCCTGACAAGAGAACAAGCCGAAACAGAAATCCTAATTGGAAAAATTTCTGAAGATCTAGCCACTGCCAAGGCTGACGAACAAAAATACCAAGCCGAAGCCGAAGCTCTTGAAAAGGAAGTTGAAGGCCAAGCAAAGCAAGTGGAATCAACAAGCCTTGAAGTTAGAAAGGCAAAAGAAGACCTCTACGCTGATGCCGACAAGGCCTTAAAGGCGAGAAAATCTCGTGATGACGAATTAAAAACTCTGGCACAAAATCTTGAAACAGCAAAGAACAACTACGAAAGTGCCAAGAAAAATCTTGAATCAACAAAGGTCCAAGTTGCCAATGAAATATCTGGCCTAAGAGACAACCTAAAGACAACTCAGGCAGGAGCCAACAATCTTGACAATGTAGAAATCGAAAACCTAAGCGAGGAACTTGAAAAAGTTATGATAAAGGCACCGGCAGATGGAACTGTGACAGAAGTCCCAGCCAAGGAAGGCCAAGTGCCGGCAGGCTACCTTGCCAAGATCGAAACCATTGACAAGCTTAGGATAGAATCCCAAATAAAGGAATACGACAAGAATTCAATAAGTGTGGGAACACAAGTGGAAATCACATCAGACTCCCTTATGGGAGAAAGCTACAAGGGCAAGGTCATCTCCATTGATCCAGCTCCAATGCCAGTTTCTGAAGACAACAAGTCTGGCGAAGTCCTCTACAAGACTGTAATAGAAATAGATGAAGGCCAAGAAGGAAAATTTGCCCCAGGCATGACACTTAGGGTTAAGTACATCATTAGCCAAGAAGAAAACACCTTCAAGGTCCCAAGTGATGCCATCTTCGAAAGAGACAACAAGTCCTATGTCCTTGCCCTAAAAGACCAAGGCAAAGACAAGTACCAAATCGAAAAAGTTGAAGTGACAAGGGGACTAGAAAATGATGCAGAAACTGCCATCAAGTCCAAAGACCTCAAGGAAGGCGACAAGGTCCTTGCCACATCAGGAGGCTATGGAGAAGGCAGCCAGGTAAAACTTATGAGGGATCCAAACTCCAAAGAAAGTGATGGAGACGAAAAAAGTGTAGATGCCAGCACCGCAGAAGCCGGGGGAGTTATCATAAAATGACAGGCAAGCTTATAAAGATGGAGGACATAAAAAAGTCCTTTAACATTGGAAAAGAAAATGAATTAGAAATCCTCCACGGCATAAACTTTGAGGTAAATGATGGCGACTTCGTGTCAGTTGTAGGTCAGTCAGGTTCAGGCAAGTCTACCCTCATGAACATCATTGGACTCCTAGACAGGCAGACATCAGGCTACTACGAACTCAATGGAGTTGACATCTCCACCCTAAAGGACAGCGACCTATCAGCCTACAGGTCCAAAAAAATTGGCTTCGTCTTCCAAAACTTCAACCTCATACCCAGGTCCAATGCCCTAAAAAATGTTGAACTCCCCATGACCTACGCAGGTCTAGGCAAAAAGGAAAGAGCTGAAAGGGCAGAAAGGCTACTTGAAATAGTAGAGATGAAGGACAGGATGGACCACCTACCCAACGAGCTATCAGGTGGGCAAAAACAAAGAGTTGCCATAGCCAGGTCCATGGCCAATAACCCCGACATTATCTTGGCAGACGAGCCAACGGGGGCCTTGGACTCCAAAACTGGAAGGAATGTAATGGACCTCTTCCACAAACTCAACAAAGAGGACAAGAGGACCATAATCATCATCACCCACAACATGGAACTCGCCAAGGAAGCTGGCAGAATCTACAAGATGACTGACGGACTTTTGGAGGAGATTTAATGGAAATACTAGAAACAATAAAACTCTCCCTAGAGGGACTGAGGTCCAACAAGCTCAGGTCCTTCCTCACCATGCTGGGGATAATAATTGGCATCGGGTCAGTAATCGGCATCACTACAATAGGCGATGCCCTCACCAAGTCAGTCAACAAGGCCTTTGACTCCATAGCCAACACAGCAGTCCAAATTTATGTAAAGCCAAAAAACGCCGACTACGACGGGGGAGAACTTACGGACTCCGACTACTTCTCAGAAAATATAATTAACTATTTAGAAGCTCAAAAGGGTAGGACCATTGAAGACTTAGTCTACCAGGGAGCCAGTGGCCGAGGTTTCGTCAAAGAAGGGAGAAACAAGGAGCCGGTGTCCATAGTTTCCACATCAGAGGGTGAAAAAAATATTTTCAAACTCAAAATGGTTGCCGGCAGATTTTTAAATGAAGAAGACGTGGCAAGGGGCAAGTCTGTTGCAGTAATATCAGACAAGGTCCTTGAAAAAATCTACAAGGTCCCAGCACCAGAAGCCCTGGGCCAAGAGGTGAAAATTGACGTCAATGGCAAACTCATGGTAGCCACAATAATAGGAGTCTACCAGTACGAAGAGATGAAGGTCATGGGTCAATCACTTAATGGAGCTAGCTCATCCATTTACATTCCAAGGACAACGGGGGATAGAGAACTTTTGACAGAGCCAAGGACATCTTACTACGACATCTCCATGACTTTAAAAAACCCAGACACCATAGAAGAAGATGCCAAAGCTCTAGTAGATGACTTAAATGCCAAGTTCTACAAGAACAACCCACGAGCAGAAGTTGCTCACTACTCAGCCAAGAGTGAAATATCACAAATGAACTCAGCCATGGGGTCCATCCAAGTTGCCATAGGAGCCATTGCAGCCATCTCCCTTTTAGTAGGTGGAATCGGCGTAATGAACATCCTCCTTGTGTCAGTGACAGAGAGGACCAGAGAAATTGGAATAAGAAAGGCCCTTGGAGCAACGAGGGGCGACATAAGGAAGCAATTTATTATCGAGTCCGTCATCATTTGTATCATCGGAGGTTTCTTTGGTATAATCCTGGGAACCATAATAGGACTAATTGGGTCCAAACTTTTGGAATTCCAAACACTTCCATCCCTGGGATCAATAACAGTTGCAGTGGGCTTCTCCATGTTAATAGGAGTCTTCTTCGGCTACTACCCAGCCAACAAGGCAGCCAAGCTAGATCCAATCGAAGCCTTGAGGTATGAATAAGATGTAAGATGTTGGAAAGTTATAAAAAATTAAATAGACTATATAATAGAAGAAAAGCACTGTCGAGAGGCAGTGCTTTTTGCTTGTTTATCTACCTGCAACCATCTTCCAAAAAGAAGGAGTAAAGCGAACTTCGGTTTGGAGCAGATGTCTGCCCTTGTTGGTAGATCAGATGCTTGCTCTTGCTATAATCCAAATTTCTTAGCGAATAATTGCTAAGTCAGTCTTGACTGAATTGTAAAAAAGAGTGAAGTTGTGAATTCTTACGAAGTTAAAAAGTCTTATGGCTCTGTAAAGACTTAGGATTCGATAAAAATTTGTAACTTCGTAAAAGGCTATAAGCTTGAAGAAAAATATAAAGTCCTAAAGTTATATGAATTAAGACTTGCTTGTGACTTCATAATAAATTAAAAAGTCCTGATCAAAGACCGACCAAGAAAAACTTATATAATAGATAGAATTTGAAAATGGGTTTTTAATTTGTACTTAATTTACAAAGGAGCAAGGAAAAGGATTGGTAAAAAATTAAGATCAAAAGAAGTAGGACTTAAAAAAATTAAAATAAGAATACAAATGTTACAGGACATGTAATTTAAAAATATTACTGCCATAGAAATAAATAGAAAATTAAAATAGATGAATTTATATAAAAAAAATTTTTGTATATTACTAGGAAAAAAGATAAGCAAGAAAATAGAAAGAAATTATAAAAATAAAAAAGAAGCCCCATAGATATAGGCTAAGAAATTATAAAATCCACTAGATAGAGGAAAAAAATCGAAAAAATTTAAAATTTTACCCATGGTTAAAATTGTATAAAATAAATACAATAATTCATAACAAGATGGCACATATATTAATATTTAAATATATTTAAAATACAGGGAAAGGCTATAAATAGAGGCTATTACAAATTTATTGCAAGTTATTCATAGCGTTTATACTATTGAAGTGAGGGGGAGTATTAGTGTAAAAGCTCAACAAATGACAGAAATAAGCCTTTTTATGAAATTCTATTGATATGTAATAAGCCTTGTATTGCAATATATATATTATTACTAGAGAATTACATTTTTCCTAGTATAGACTTAAAATGATTGGAGAATAGGAGAAAGAAAATGGACAATATTTTTAAAAGATTTACATGCCTCTTACTGGCATTCTTAATGGTTATGGAGGTCTTTAGCCCAGTAGCAGCTTTAGCGGCAAGCTTAATAGATGAACCTGAAAGCCAGAATTCAACTAGAATAGAGGAAAACATTTCTGGAGAACTATTTAACAAACCAGCCGCAAAAGCAGAAAAGACCGATAATAGGAATAAAGAAGAAGTACATAAAAAAACTTCTAACAAAGCTAAGGATACGGGCAAGGCTCCTGACTTAATACCGGCTAAGAAAACAAAAAATGATCACGAATCAATGAATCCGGCTAAGCAAACTAAAAATGATTATGAAATTTTAGTTCCTGCTAAAGAAAAAGTTAAGCCAGAAGCAAAAGCTGCAGAAGAAGCTAAGGCTAAAGAAGAACAAGCTGCAAAAGAAAAGGAAGATCTTGCAAAGATAGAAAAAGAAAAACAAGAAGCCCTAAGAATCGAAGCAGAAAGACAAGCACAAGCAGCAAGAGCAAACGACGCAGAAGCCGCAGCAGCCGAAGCCGAATACAGAGAAGCACACCAAAAGAGACTAGAGCTTGAACAACTACTAGAAGAAAAATTAAAAGAAAAAGGTCTAAGAGACCAAAAGAAACAATCAGAAAAAAGTCTAAACGCGGAAGAATCAAATAAATTAAAAAATACAAATAAAGAAGAAAACACAGAAGAGGAAGAAGAAAAAGGTCTACTAGAAAAAATCAAAGAAGGTCTTGGACTTACAGACCTACAAAGAGCAGACAAAGAACTTAAAAAAGCACTTAAAAACAAGAAGAACGGCTTAGAAGATATTCAAGCATTACTTAACACTTTCGAAGACAAATACGACTTGTCAAGAGAAGACCAAGCCAAACTAATGGCAGACAACACAGATGCCTTTAGAGAATTCATAGAAAGACATGGCTATGAAAACTTTGATCCCCAAATGTTTATGGTCCTAAACGACGACCAAGCAGAAAATGATGGACTAGAAATAAGTGACCTATACGACGGACTTAAAGAAGATAGGGAACTTACAATTGAAGAACTAGAAGCAGGACTTACAAAAGTAGAACTTCCTACATCAAATGAAGAAGAATCTGGATTTGGATTTTTCAGGTCAGCCTTTAGAGCTGTAGGTGCAGGAAACCAAGATAGACTAGAATTAGATGGAAAAAAGTTTCGTATAATTACTCGATTTGATACATCTAATAGAAATGGCCCAATTCAACCAGGTCAATACTTTAATATTCATTTGGATGAAAAGCTTACAGTTAATAATCCTAACGAATTAAAGTCGATATACGATGGTACTACTGAGATTGCTAAGCCAGAATATGATTTGGCTAATAATACAATAAAATATAAAATTGTAAATGAAATTAATAAGAACTTACAAATTCCATTAAATATACCAGTTGATTACAATACATCTAAAAAAATTACTTTAGACAAAGATGGAGAATTTACAGTAACAAATAAGGTATCAGGATTAGGTGTAACAAATCCTAAGGACCTTATTCCGACAAAAGTAAACAAATATGGAAATGTAGCTAACCAATTAATAGAACCAAACAGAAAAGATGTCACTGAAATCATTGAACAAGATGGACAGAACTATAAAGTGAATATGGATGCTGTGGCAAATCCAGTTATAAAAGATAGAGAACTAGTAGGTTATAACTGGACAATTAAAGTAACATCAGATACTGACTTAAAATCACTAGGTTACAAGGCAAACTTTACAACAGTAAAGGGATCTGGTCTTGGAAAAATTGAGGATAAGAGCAATCTTGCTCTAAAGAGTCAACTCACTGATGCCTTTGGGATCATTGACTCAAAACATCACAGTCCTGATACTGAAGTAAGAGAATTAACATACAACCTATATACTCCAGTAACCAATAAGCAAGCTAACTACATGATGGATATCTCTTTAATCCTTACTAAAAAAACCAAAGATGGAAAGCCTAAAGTTGGTGCAAAAAGAGTTACTGTCAATGAAGCTTATTCTTTAGAAAAGATTGAAGAAGCCACACCATCTCGTGTGGGTATGAACAACAGGACCACAGTTCTTGGTGAGTTTTCATCAGAAAATACTGCTAAATGGACTGTTACAGATGGAGTATCAACAGGAGATGCAGGTGTAACACTTCCTTGGGAAACAAGAGAACTTGGTAATCAAACATTACAACAAAATGGTGGAAAAGTTGCGGTGTATGGACTAAATGCTAATGGCGAAATGGTTCAAATTGGAACTACAACAACAGTTGACTCAGTTCCAGCCCAAGGAACAAACCCAGATACTGACCAAGCAGTTGGAAACATTGCAATTTACGAATACAAAACAGATATAAATAACAATAATAAAAATCCACAAACCCTTGGTGGAGTTGCAATTTCCAAATATCAAGATGTAAATGTAGAGCAAAATTGGAATCTTGACAAAGGTTTAAAAATGCCAGAAATGACATTTAAGGCAGTGAACGGATCAGGCGCTGAAATCGGAACAACTAGAGTTGGAGAATCAGAAGAAGCTAATCCAGACCCAGCTACTAGAAATATAATAATTCCAGATGTAAAAGTATGGAATATTGACAATTCTGGTAATTTTTCTAAAAATGATGTAAAAATCAAACAAGAATTTCCTACAGGAAACACTTATAATGGCGAACCGATTAACTATTATGAAAATAACAACTGGTATGACCTTAACAAAAAAGGATATTACATCCACAACAAAGCAACAGTCCAAAAAATACCAAAATTTGCAAGCTTCGCCCTTATTAAAAAAGACGAAAAAGGAAATCTTCTACCAGGAGCAACATTTAAACTCCTAGGATCAGGAGAAGCAGAAGTACCCACAGACAAAGATGGTAAGATTCAATTTTCCAATATAAGCCCAGGAACCTACACGCTTTTTGAAACCAAGGCTCCTACAGGTTACAAGTTAAGTCAAGAAAAAACAACTGTAGATGTAGATAATGAAGGAAGAATATCTATAAGCGGTAGCAATGCCAAATTATCAGTAGGAACCAATCCGACAGTCACAGTAGCAGATCCAACTTATCCCGACTATATGAATGCGATGCAATATGCAACAAAAGATGACCAGGGTAATGTTACAACTTACATCTTCCTAAAAGCTAATTCAGCAAAACAAGGTGGGTCTACAAATAGGAACACCAGAATTAGCCTGAGGGTAAATGGTGGTTTAATAGAAAACCTAGATGATGTAAAGGTCTATGACGTAAATCCGGATACTCAAAGAGGTATTGTAAAAAACGCCATGACCCAACAGACTGTTGATCAAAAGCTTATAGATCAGCTAGGAGACAGCGTCGTAAATAAACCTAATAATAATAATTGGGTAATCAGGGGAACCCCAAACCATACAGATCCTTATACCAATAAACCTGGTTTCGAAATCACCTTCCCTAAGGAAAGATTTGGAAGAGATTGGGGATTCTTGCTTGTAGCAAAATCAAAACCGCTAAATGGTGGCGTAAACAATCTAAGCTATGACTGGCTAACTAGCCAAGATACTGGAAGCAATGCTAAATTACAAAACCAAACTGTTATTCCAACATCAACTGCAGAAGCATCAAAGGGAACAACAATTACAGTAACCAACGAAAAATTTGAAACACGTCCAGTCGAAATCAGAAAAATTGACAAAGGTGAAAAACCTGTTGTCGGAGCGACATTTGAAATAAGGGATGCAAACGGAGATGTAATTTCTACAGTAATGTCACAACCTGCTGACAAGGATGGCAAAAACGCTGGACTTGCATCTTTTGGAAACCTACCAGAAGGTAAGTATACAATAGAAGAAATTGCTGCACCAGAAGGCTATGTAAAATCAGATGTAATCTTCGAAGTTACAGTAGATGATTCAAAGCAAGTAACCTACAAACCAAAATACAAGAACGGATCAGGTAGTCCAATAAATGGTGAAGACTACTTGATAACAGATGAAGAGCAAGCACAAGAAGAAGCAACTGCTAAGATAAGTGTTGTAAGTCAATCTTTAGTTATCAACGAAGGGGATTCAGGAGATATTGGTACAAGACCACAAGTTTGGGAAGCATACATGCTTGAATCCTTGAAGTATAACGCGACTATTGACCTTGAACAATCTTCACCAGGTCAAAGATTCTCCATCCAATTTGATAAAAACTTAGACTTCACCCAATACTTTGGAGAATTTCCAAAACTAAATATAGGTGGAGTAGATGTAGCAGACCCATATTTTGACTACACAACTAACAAGTTGACTTATGTATTTAACGATAATTCAATAGGTGGAAAAACACAGGCAAAAATTGAACTTAAGGGTATTATCCCTTCCAAGTACTTTGCCCAAAATGACGGAACATATCCATTTACAGTAACAGTAGCGCCAGGTCAAAAAATTGCCAAAGGTAAACAAACTATTACAACAGATGTACCGGCAGACTACGGTCAATACGACTACGATGGTAAAAATGTCCAAGTACCACAGTCCTACTATTTTAGGGACGTCTACCAAGATGATAAGGGAGACTGGTATGTAGCAGCTATTGCCTACTACAACCCAGTTCACCTCAGAGCAACAGGCCAAAAAGAGCTTAAATTTAACTGGCTATCAACTAATTATCAAGGGGCTAACAAAAACTTCTTCACTTGGGAAGGTAATGGAAACAAACCAGCCTTCTCCCTAAGAGATGTTAAGATTTATCGTACATCACCCAAAATGGGCACGATAAAAGCAGGAAACTTTGAGAAAAAAGTCAACTACAACATGCCCCAATCCTACGGTGTAAGACCGGAACAAGATCCTGCAACCTACAACTTGGTATATTCAAGAGCTATTAATCCAAATTCTCCTGTTAACAATGACAGACAAGGTTCAATTACTCTTAATTACGACCCTGGTCAAATCCAAGAATTTGGAGTAATCACAAAAAATTCTCCACTAAAAATCAAGATGCCAGCAATTGACGATAGGAGCAAGGATGGCTATATCATAGAGCAAACCTTCAAGATTGATGACCTTTATAAGTTCAACAACCTATGGAGAGTCTTCTGTATGACAAACAATGACTTCAAATCATCATTTATCACAAGAGCCAACTACAACAAGGCTACAGGTGACCAAGCAGGTGGTAAAATACCTAAATTCTACAGCCAAAAGGTAGCCCTATTAAATAAAAAATACGTGCCAGGCTCATTTAAAATCAAAAAACTTGATGAGTCCAACAGAAGTAAAACTCTACAAGGTGCATCCTTTAGATTGACAGATGAAAATAACAATGTTATTTATAGGACATCTGGTAGTGATGGTATAGTAGAATTTTCTAAATTAAAACCAGGTATCTATACTCTTGAGGAAGAAAAAGCTCCAGCTGAGCATATAAAGTCCGACAAGACATGGAGAGTAAACGTCGGTATAGATGGTTTCGTAACAATAATTGAAATTGGTCTTGGATCAACAGGAGAAACCCTGGTTGGAAAAGATACTATAGTATTAGACGTTACAAACAAACCAGTCGCTACTGAATTTAAAGTTTACAAGAAAGACAATGAAAATGTCCCACTCCAAGGAGCCAAGTTCAAGATTACCACAACTGATGGAACAGAAGTGACAACAGGAACATCTGATAAAAACGGTCTAGTTTCATTTGGTAAAAAACTTGAAAAAGGAACTTATTTATTAGAAGAAGAATCTGCACCATCAGGTTTCAAGAAACTTGACAAGAAGTGGGTAATAGAAATAGGCTCTGATAACAAAGCAAGAGTCTACAACTACATCCAAGGTCCTTCAACAGGAACTGACACTAATGTAAACAAGTCAATTCTTGGAGTAGAAGGAACTAAATGGGTAGAAGTAGCAAAAAGACCACTTACAGGTTGGGTACTAGGAGATAACAGACAAACAGGTTACTACAACAACTGGCCACAACCCTTCAAACTTGGTACAAGAATTGTTGGTAAGAATACTAAAGACCCTAACAATAAATATGTTATCCAAAGATATGTAATCAACCCAGAAGCTGATACAGTAACACTTAACAATGCATCCATCCACAGAGAAAAACCATGGTTTAGCAACATGAATTGGTACAAGGGAGATGAATCTTACAAGATTTTCGAACTTGATAAGGCAGTTGATGGAAATGTAGAAGATATCAGACTTGAAAACTACAATTTAACAGATATTACAAAGGATACAAGTAAAGTCAGCGTAAAAAGCCAAATTATTACTGGTCAACCAAGACTCTACTTGGACTTTAAAAACAGACAAATTACAAATCCTATAGTAATAGATGTAAAAATACCTTACACATCAGAAGACGGTGGAGTAGGTACAGGAATGGACCTATACACCAATAAGGGATCTTACTGGAAATCTGACTACTACGACATGGCAAGCCAAATCGTAGAAGGAGATCCTGTAGTAACTAAGAGTGAAGGGGGAAACATCAAGGGAGCCTATATATCAGAAGGATCACTTGATGTTAACAACGAAAAGATAGTCCAAGAATTCTCCTTCAAAAAGGTAGACGATGGTGGCAACCAAACTGATGCAATTACAGGAGCAACCTTTAAACTTCAAGGACCAAAGGTAACAAACGATTATCTAGGTAAAGAAGTTTGGAAGAGATCTGGAAAAGATGGTATGGTCAAATTCGACAACCTAGTTCCAGGTATCTACAAACTAACTGAGTCAGGAGCCCCACAAGGTTACGAAAAATCTAATACAGACTGGACAGTAACAGTTACTAAGGATGGAAAGATTTATATAAGAGATAACAAGCCTGGAGATCAAGTTCCAGATCAAGGAGCCCAATGGCAAAAGGTAGATACAAGTCAGCCTAATCCTAATAAACACACACAAAGCTACACTAGCAATGGAAGTAAAGGTAGAATTGCAACAAAGATTACTGAAGTAAACACAAAGGAAAATAAATTCAGACAAGTTTACATTATAAATGGAAGCCCTGATGATTTATTAAACCCATATTTCGAAATTCATGCACAAAAAGAAACCAGAGGATTAACTTTAAATAACACATCTATAGTTTCAATGAATCTAGTTGATAGAACATCAACTCCTGAAAAACTTGTAAATGTAGGAGAAAAAGTTGATTACACTACAGATGTATATGTTAAGAATAATGGCCAAAATAGGATAAAGATAACACCAAAGAATCTTGCAGGTACTAAGACTATAGCCTTAACTATAGAATCTGAAATACCAAATTCGGGTACTATTGGAACAGGGCTTGACTTTATAAACCCTGGCTACAGAAACAATTACTGGTTTGCAGAATGGTATGATAGCTTCAATGACATAAGATTAGAACCAGCTCAAAATGCAACAGGAGATAGAAGTGCAAATACTGACAATTCTAATACAACAATAGAGCCAAACTCAAAACTAATAATTACTAATCTTCCAAAGTCTCAATTATTTAGGGCAGCATCTTCTTCTGAAGAAGCATTAGAAATTAGTCCTGCAGAAGAGGCAAAAAAAGTACTAGCTTATAACAAGGACAGCAACAATGACTTCTATACAAAAAATGTGTTACAAGATATAAAACCTCTAGCACTAAATAGTGACTTTAAAGTTGGAGATAACCTTGTTGGACAACCAGTCGGTACAGGAAATGGTTGGGAAGCTGTTGATCCAAGTAAGTCTGAGGGAAGAACTACAAAAGCTCATAGTGATGATTATATGGAAACAAAAGTCACAGAGATAAACAAGCAAGAAGACAAGTTCAAACAAACATTCTTGTTTAAGCCGGCAAGTTCTAATTTTACTGGAAAGATTGAAATTCATAGAGAACCAGAGACAAATGATGGCCAATTAAATGATCTTTATATAAAAGATGGTAATAGGATAATATCTACAGTTAAATTCTATGAGGTTGATGCAAATTCAACAATAGATAATGTTACTGGTAGAAAAGAAATTACAATAAATGCCAATAATAATAGAAACAACAGCCCATCTGTGAGGATTAAGGCAGACCTTCCAAAAGGTAAGACAATATTGGTAGAAGTTGAAACTCCTTATGCGAAGGATAAGACTAAGACTCTAGGTCTAGGAGCAGATTATCAATATGCTAAAAAACCAGGCTTATACGATGATACGAAGTATAAATCATGGGCATGTGACTCTTATTCAAACGAAGCAGGAGTAAATAAAAACACAAGCCAAGAACCAGTAATCACTTATCAAAATAGGACAGAAGAAACAACATTACCATTCAGCAAACAAACAGTCTACTCTGACCAATACCCAGAAGGTTCAAGTCAAGTTACTCAACAAGGTGTAAATGGGAAGGAAATAAAAACCTATAAGCAAAAATTTGTGAATGGCCAGTTTGATAGTGAAGAGCTAATCGACACTCAAAGAACTGAACCTATTCCAGAAATAACAACTATAGGTACAAAGAAACCACAACCAACTTATTCAGTATCTGTTAATAGTACAAAGATAAGTGCAAGTCCAAGCCAAGGTGTAGCAGAAGGTAAAGAAGTCACAGTTACTGTAAGACCAGGAGCAAATGAAGAGCTAGATACCCTAACTTACACTTATGGAACAACCACTGTTAATATTGATAAAAATACAAAGAAATTCAATATGCCAGCAGCAAATGTAACCGTAAATGCTACATTTAAACCTATAGTAAAAACTTACACTGTAAACAGGGAGACAGAGTCCTACGGTTATGTCAAACTTGGACCAGAAAATCCTTTCAGTGTAAATGCAAAAGCAGGCGAGACATTTAACTTTGAAGTAATTGCCTACCAAGGTAACAGAGTTTTAAATGCAACGGTTACAAAAGCCCCTTATGGAGGATCTGTTGAAAACTTTGTTTTCGATCCAACTACAGGCAAGGGTTCATTCACTATGCCAGAGTCAAACGTAACTGTTCGTGGTGTATATGAAAAAATTCCGGAAGACGAAAGAACTGCCTTCGAAGAAAGAACCGAAGTCTTAAAACACGAAACTAAAGTAACTGTTGATGAAAGTCTAAATCCAGGCGACAGAGTTGTAGACACACCAGGTGCAGATGGAGAAGTAAAAACAAAATACACTGCAACTTATAATATTAAAAAAGCTGGTCTACAAGAAGCAGCAGCTCCAGCAGATTGGCCAACAGAAGTAGTTCAAGCTTTACAAAATGGCAAGAAAGATAATGAAATAATTACTGCTTACAATAAAGTAGAATTATCAAAAAAAGACCCAGTTGCAGAAGAGGTTCGTGTAGGTAAGTCTGACGACCCAATTGATACTTGGACACCAGGAGCTGATGACAAACTAATCAAAGACACCGATAAACCTCAAGAACTTGTTAAGATTACCAACAAAAAAGCTGGTATTACTCCTAAGATTCTAAAGAGATCTCCAGGTGGTGAAATTCTTCCAGGTGCGACATTCACACTTAACAAGATGACTGACAACACTTACTCAAATATCGACACGGAATTTGGAACCCTAACAGCAACTTCTGATGAAAAGGGTGATGTAATCTTTAAGAATGGAGCAGGAAATGTTGTTAAACTTCAAAAAGGTTACTATGTCCTAAGAGAAACAAAAGCCCCAACAGGTTACAAGAAAAGTACAGCTGATTGGAAGATTGAGGTCAAGGATGATGGAGGTAGAATGTATGCCGAATACCAAGGACCAGAATCAACACCTCCAAACTTTATAAACGATAATAAGAAGTCCAACGCAGGATATTCAGCTGATAATGCTGGTATCAAATATAAATCAAGGCTCACTTATATTGATACAGAATCCAAGACTTATATCCAAAGAATCTATATAGATACAAGGGCTTACGATGGAACAAGTCCTCTAAACCTTCAAATCACACCGAAGTATAAGAGAGAAGAAAAAGATGCTGCAGGACAACACCCAGAAACTATAAAAGATGGTGTAAAGACTGCTTATTTCACAGCGTATAAGTTATCAAATCCAAGTGATTTCAGTAATATGAATGACCCTGCTCTTGATAAGATTTTAAGAACTTACGACTTGTCAAATGATAACCTATCTATGATAAAGACAGCTAGATGGAGACCTTTCGACTGGGGCTTTGATGAAGACCAACTAAATCTAGATAAGGGTGTCTATATAGTAGACGTGGAAGGTTTCTATGATGATGTTATAATCACAGGCAAGTCTGACAAGGCTGATAAGTATAATATCCCGCAAGAAGACTTAGGTAAGATTGATCTTCACGTAGACTTCTACAAGGGAGCAAGACACTTCAAGCAACTTAAGTTAGATAAGAATGGCAATGTAACTTACGAAGCCTTCAAAGGAGCATCCTACCAAGGTGGTGCTAGCCAAGTTGCAGAATATGTTAAATCACAAGAAGGCGAAGCAGCAGCCAAGGTATGGTCAGGCAAGAAAGATTCGGGAGCGAAATACGCAAACTTTGTAGGTAAAGAAGTCACATATAATGGCAAGACTTACAAGACTGGTATTATAGACCCACCAATTGGAAATCCAGAAGTTCATGCCGACACAAGTGTTAACTTGAATCCACTTTACAACTCAAAGAGCCACCAAGAAATACCAAAAGAAGGCCTTGAAGTTATAAACGAAGAAGAAACCTTCAACATTACCTTCTCTAAACACGGTCGTAAGGATTCAAAAGACGACATCAACAGCGAAAAGGTAACAAACAACAGACTAGAAGGTGCAGTATTTAAACTACAAGTTCGTGGACCAGGTGGACAATACGAAGACATACCGGGCACAACAGTAGCATCAGCCTTCAACGGTTACTTCGGTTTCAGAGGATTGAAGCCAGGGCGTTACAGACTAATGGAAGTTAAAGCTCCAGAAGGATACAAACCAATCAAAGACCCTGTACTTCACTTCACAGTTGCCTACCAAGGTGAAATTGTTGATGGCCAAACAGGTGAAATCACACCAGGTAGAGGTGTTGTAACCCTTGAGTATAACGAAGGTAATGGTATTTTCCAATACGCACCTGATAAAAAAGGTCCTGATGGAAAACCAATTACCCCAGAAGATGGTAAGCTAGTGGACTATGTAACAAGTGCCACTGCCAAGAACATGGGTAAGATTATCAACGAAGTTCCTGGTAAGGGTAAGGTAACTCTTACTAAGTACGATGATAATAACAACCTACTTCCAGGGGCAGAATTCAAGTTAACTAGAATTAGTAGAGATATTAAAAAAGACGAAAATCCAAATCAAAATGACGGAGTTTATACAAAAACTGTAGGTCAAGATGGAAAAATAGTCTTTGATGAACTACCAATCGGTCAATACGAATTAAAAGAAACCAAGGCTCCAAAAGGTTACCAAAACAAGGGTAAGATATGGAGATTCACAGTTGGTGGTGTGGGACTAGACCCATACATCAATGACAGTGATGTCGGAGACAGAGACATTTCTAAGAGTATTGAAATGACATCAGTTATGTCAGTTCTAAGACCAGATGGAAATGATGGAACAGAAACTGAAGGTAATTCAAGGATTCACCCACACAAGGGTCATGCACTATCCTTCAAGAATACTTTCAAGATAAAAGATTCCACAGCAATAAAAGCTGGCGACTTCTTTACAATTAAGTTGACTGACAACATCGACCTTGAAGGTATATTGAAAGAAAAATCACAAAACCTTGACTTGTTCGCAGATGGAGTGGGAACAATAGCCAAGGCCAAGTATGATAAAGAAGCAGGGACACTAACCTATGTCTTCACATCCTACGCTGACCAATACAACAAGACAGATTTTGCAAATACAATCACAGCCCATATCAACCGCTTTAAGGTTCCTAACTCAAGTACAAATGAGCAAGTTGGAATGGGAATTCAAGGTACAGACTTTACAAAAAATAATATTGATGTAGTTTATGACCTTGATATGGCAAAAAATCCGTATAACAATGCGAATATGACATCTAAGATAGTAAGCTTTGATATTGAAACTGGAGAATTCGTCCAATACTTCTATATCAATAGAGATAGGCTAGATAATCAAGGAGCTCTAACATTTAAGTACAAGCCAAGCGAGGCTGTAAGCGACTTGAGATTTGATTTTATAAGGCTAGACCAAAATGGCGCATATGTTTACGATTATAATAGAGGTCAATATTATAGGACGGATGATTATGTAAATAGAGATATGCCTGAGTCCTTTGGTGTAAACGAAAGATCTAATAATCTAACTAAGTATGGTCAACGTGGTCCTTATGAACTAAAAGCTAATGGAAGTGCAAATATTTCAATGGGTAATATAGGAGTACAAAACTCCGTGATCTTAAAGGTTACAGGTAAAGTTAAAGGAGATAATATTTCATCCTTCGACACCTATGCACAACTCTATAATAAAATTCCAGTTAAAGACTATTATGGAAACACCATAGGTTATAACGTAGGATATTATGTAGAGAGAACAAATGGCATTCGCATGTTTGAAAACAAAACGACAGCCAGTGCTAAGCTTGAAATAGATGCTATTAACCCTAAGAATGAAATCATCTTCAAGAAGATTGACCAAGAAGGTAAGATCCTTCCAAAAGCTGAGTTCAAACTTGAAAAGTACTACAAAGACCAAGATAAATGGATAGTAGTGACAGGTTCAGAAAAAACAGCTGACAAAGATGGCTTAGTCAAGTATGAAAAACTAGAACCAGGTAGATATGCCCTAATAGAAACTAAAGCCCCAGATGGCTACGCTAAGATAGAAGGACATATCCAAGAATTTACTGTAGGCGAAGATGGTGTAATCACAAGACAAGTTGTCAAGGAAAAACCATCAGAAAAGCCACAATCATTAATAGCATCAATGGGAGTAATGCTAGGCTCAGTAGCAAGTTCTATGACAGGAGATGCGAATACTGAAACAGTGACAGAACCTGTAAGTAAAGAGCCAATAAATGTAATAAACTACAAGGAAGTTGAATTCGAAAAAGTTGATGGTAATGACCATGATACAAAACTTAAAGGTGCTGAATTTGAAGTTCATTACAAGGAAAAGGATACTGATAAAGATTACTCACCTCTTAAAGTTAAGAAGACTGTAGATGGTAAAGAGAAAGAAGTAACCATGACAGTAACTTCTGGCGAAGATGGTAAGTTCAAGTTGCCAATAACAAAGGATGGTTACTATGCTCTAGTGGAAACTAAGGCACCAAGTGGTTATTCTAAGATTCCTGGTAACATTAGAGAATTCAAGCTAGAAAATGGTAAGGTTCAAACTCTTGAAAAGGATCCATTGAAGGCTAGTCACAAGACATCTACTAAGGGTAAATTTACAAGTGAAATCTTATCAGTGGATATGAAGAATAAGACATTCAAACAAAGAATTGTTATTAACCCTAACCACAAAGAAATGACAATACCATCTAACCAATCATATATCCGTATCAAGGAAACTGACTGGAAGATAACACCTAAATACAAGGAAGCTCTTAAACAAGAACATGGTATAGGTGGATTGGTCAATGTAGCAATCCTTAAGAAAGATGGCGGCAAAACTCTTGCAAACTTAGAAGAAAAAGACTTCAAGAAATTTGACGCAATTAGCTTTGGTACAGCTGGAAATCTTACTGGTTCAAGATATGGACTAAAGGAAATGCTTGAAAAAGAAGATGTAGCTAATAGTTCAATCACAACAACAGATTCAATAGTAATGGAATTTACTGGTAAGCTTGAAGACAATAACACAAGTGGCAAAGCAGATCAACTATTTGAATTAGTCTTTGACTCATCCATAGATGATGAAGTTAGAGATAAGATAGATGTAAAAACTATAGCAGAAAATAAGCCTGCCTATGCAGACCATGACCAAAAAGATCCAATACAAATTGAAAACCGTAAGGCGGAATATCCGCACACTGGTGGTATGGGTACGTTGATCTTTACTCTTGTTGGGCTTATGCTTATGAGTGCGGCGGCTTATGTTTACAGCAGGAAGAGGGGTGTGCCTTATGATGATTAAGATTACGGACAAGAAGAGGCACCCTCCGTAGTGTGCTTGTTGTGCAAGTCAAAATCAATTTTAAATGAATAGGGAGTGTGGAGGGAAGCCGAGTTGGCTCGCCCCTTGGGATGGGCCACTCACATCACTCTCTCATTCATACATTTAGTCTGGCGATGCCAGAGACCTAGTTGATTCTCATTGAAGGACAAATGAGGTTGACGGGGAAGGAGCCGAGGGGCAAGCTTTTATAAGGAAGCAAGTGCCAAGGGCGAGTCTTCCAAGAGGAAGGCTACAAATAATAAGGATGAAGTGCAGACATGACGCAGGCTCAAGGGGCAGGTGGATGGAAGGCTTCAAGGCTTATTAGATAACCTGAAAGGGTTTATGTTTTAGGGGTTTGGTCCTCATGGACTGGGCTAGTCTAAGACAAAAATAATTGCTCAAGGGCAAGTAAGTTATGGTAATAATTTACTGTTGAACTATGCAGTAAATTCTTATAAAAAATTTAAAACAAGGAGTTATATTATGAACAAGAAAAAAATTATGTCACTAATCATGGCATTAGTGATGCTAGTGGGAGTATTTTCTCCACTATCAGCACTAGCGGTTGGCGAAGAAAACGCACAAGCTAGTGATCCGAAAGAAATTAAGGTAAATGTACACAAAGTATTAATTAGTGAAGATGCTTTAAGTAAACATAATGCACAAAAGAAGTATGATCCTACTAAAGCAATGACACAAGAAGAATTGAAGACATTTTTTGGCGACAAAGATGTTAAGACAATTGATAATGTATATTTCATAGCTATTAAAGAAAATGAAACTGGATATAATGACTTCGACTCCAAAACCAAAGAAGAACAAAAAAATATAATAGAATCTTTAGATGCAGGAAGAAAAGGAAAGACAGAAAATGGTGGAATTAAGACATTTAAGCTTGCAAGTCCTGGAAACTACAAAATTTATGAAGTTAAATTTATGTCTGAGTATAAGGGTCCAAAAGGAGAAGTTTTAACAGGTGTTAAAGCAATTCCAGTTGATTTAAAACTTCCTGAACATGCTAGAAATGAAAATGGTATACAAAATGAAATTCACGTATATCCAAAGAACTCTGAAAAGAAAGTACAATTTGACAAGAATTTTGCTAAAGAAAATGGTTTAGAAGCAATTACTGACCCTAACACTTTAAAAGATGTTGGAGCAGTTTTTGATAATTATAAAAAAGAAAAAGCTAATGCAAAAGCTGAAGTAGGAAAAACAATTCATTATGAAACAAAAGCTTTTCTTCCAAAGGATTCAGTTTATACAAATCTTGATTTAAAAGACTCTATGGACAAAGGCCTTTTATATGATAGTGTAACAGGAGTAAAAGCAACAGTTGATCCTACAAGTGTAACATTAGACGCTAAAGATTATACAGTTACAAATCAAGCAAATGGATTCTCACTTACTTTTACAGAATCAGGATTAAAGAAAATAAATGATGCAGCTAAAACACAAGATGTTACAGTTACATTCACATATGATGCTAAAGTAACAGCTGATGCAGTAGTTGATAATCCAATGGATAACCATGCATCATTTATTTACAATCACAAACCATCTAATCCTACAAGTGAAAAAGTTAAACCGAAGAATAATGAAATCACAGTTACAAAAACATGGGGATCAGATGGTAAAGGAACTGCACCATCAGAAGTATGGGTTAAATACCAACTTTTAGATGAAAATGATAATCCTGTTGCTGATGTAACATTCAAAGATAAAGATAATGTTGATAGAACAAATCTTGGAAATGGAATAACATTTGAAAAAACAGGAGAATTTTCAGGTAAATTTAAAGGACTCAAGGCAGATAAAGAGTATAAAATTAAAGAAATTGTTAATGGTTATGAACCAGAATTTACTGTAAATAATACTGATGGAACAGTTACAATAAAGAATAAAGTAGTACCAAATATAATCACACCTACACCTCCTAAGGTAACTGTTGGTGGAAAGAGATTTGTAAAGACTAATCAAGATGGATCAAAAAGATTAGCTGGTGCTGAGTTTAAGATTAAAAACTTAAACAATGGAACAGATAATGGTAAATTCCTAAAAATTACAGGAACAGATAATAACAATGCTTATATAACAGCAGAAAAAGCTTACAATGATGCTATACAAGCAGTTAATGATGCATTGAAAAAGGGCGAAATTTCAGCAACAAATAAAGTAACAATTGACAGTCAAGATTATGATAATAAAGAAGCAGCTATGAATAAAGTAAAAGAATTAGAAGATGCTAGAAATAAAGCTTTTGTAGGTGCAAATCTAAAATATGAATGGGTAGAAGAAAGTAAAGCTACAACATTTAATACCAATGCTGATGGACAATTTGAAGTTAAAGGACTTGCTTATGGTAAATATCAAGCAGTCGAAACAAAAGCTCCGGCTGGATTTGCACTTCCAACAAACGGTGGTACATTTGAATTTACAGTTATGGAAGGTTCTTACGATGGAAAACCAACTGGTGTAGAGGCTGATCATATAGGTTATGCAGATAATCAAGATACTATTCAAGGCCAAAAGATTGTTAACAATGACGTAACTATCCCACAAACTGGTGGTATGGGTACTGTTCTATTCACTGTTGTTGGTATTTCTCTAATGGCTGGCGCTGTTGTTGCTATGAAGAGAAACAGAGAAGAAGCTTAATCTTATTAAGTAAATTATTTTGAGATTCCAATCTCAAGTTAAGGTTTAATTATTTAAATCTATGGGGGGGAGAGATCCCTTCCTCTACATATTATGATAGAGGGGTAGAGATGAAGAAGAGAATTAAAGATTTGATAATTTTATACATGATGGTAACTATGGTCTTCCTACCTCTTAATGTTTTGGGAGCATCATCTGTTACCATCGAAATTCACACCAGAGAGGACCTGACTCGTGAAGACTTGGAGGGTAGGACTCTGGGCATATGGAAGATTAATGAGAATTTTATTGACACTAAGATGGATAAGACCAATCTTGTGGCAATACTTGATAAGCTTAGTGAGGATGAACTGGATAGGCAACTTGCTAACAAGGCTGACAAGTGGATTTTAAATCCCAAGGAAGCTAATGATTATAAGTCTGTCTTAAGTCTTGAGCCTGGCACTTATTATATGAGGGAGCTAGGGGGCAAGGACAGGAAGAAGTTCATTGAGTCTGCTGTTTTTAATCCAGCTGAGACTAATATTGTGAAGGTCAAGTGGGGCGAAAGAAAGACTCCGCCACCTCCACCACCTCCACCACCAGAGTTTCCACCTCCAGAAAAGCCACCTCATGAGCCACCGACTCCACCTAATTCTGTTCGTCTCTTTAAGTACAGTGACGAGGGAAGGGGTCTTGTTGGTGCTAAGTTCCAACTTCTTGATGAGGATGGGAATGTGGTGAAGACAAGGGCCTTTACTATGGACCCTAAGGGGACTGAGGAGGTCTTTGAGACTGACAAGAATGGTTTTATTGTCATAAGGGATCTTGAGCCTGGGGTTTACTTCTTCAAGGAAGTGGAAGCACCTAAGGGTTATGAGATTGTTAGTGAGAAGAGTCAGTTTGTTATTTTTGAGGGCCAAGCTGCTAAGCTAAGTGTCCTTAACAAGAAGAAGCTTGGGTCTTATAATTTCTACAAGACTAATGAGAAGAGAGATGTGGGCCTTAGTGGTGCTGAGTTTGTCATCACGCAAAGGGTCAATGGTAAGGACCAAAGGGTTCAAAGAGATGGCAAGGACCTTGTTTTGAAGTCTGGTCCTGATGGCAAGTTCTTTGTGAGGGACCTTCCTTATGGGACTTATGAAATTTGGGAGACTAAGGCTCCCGAAGGCTACACTCTATTGCAGGGTTCTTTAAAATTTGAGATTAATGACAATTCTTTTGAAAAAGTCCTAATTATTGAGAATACTACTAAGCCACCTATTCCAAAGACTGGGGATATTACCCTTATTGTGCTTGTTGTTGCAGGGGCAATTATGATTGGGTTAGGTAGGTTTATGATCAAGGACAAGAATTAAGAGGGGCTCCTTGGGAGCCTCTTTTTTATGGGTGAATAGATGAGTAAGAAAAAGAAAAAATCTAATAAGTTATTTATTTTTATTTTTATTTTGGGGCTGGGGATCCTTTCTTATCCCCTGATATCTAATTGGTATTATAGGATTGAGGCCAACAACCAAGTTGCCGACTATAAGGAAGCAAGAGACCTCTTGAGTGAAGAGGAAATCCAAAGAAGGTTAAGGCTGGCTCAGATTTATAATGACAATCTGGGTAATGTGGTTCCTAAGGACCCTTACAGTGAAGAGGAGAAGAAGAGGGCCTTTGACAATTATGCTCAGATGCTAGAGCTTAGGACCAAGATTGGTACTATTGAGGTGCCTTCTATTGATGTGGACCTGCCTATTTATGCTGGGACTAATGAGGAAATCTTGCAAAAGGGCTGCGGCCACTTGGAGGGGACTTCACTTCCTATTGGGGGTGAGTCTTCTCACACTGTTATCACTGCCCACTCTGGTCTACCTTCTGCTAGGCTCTTTACAGATTTGCAAAAGGTGGAGATGGGGGACAAGTTTTACATCAACTACATTGGTGGTGTCTTGGCCTATCAAGTTGACCACATCGATGTCATTGATCCATCTGACTTTTCACAACTTCTCGTGGTGCCAGGCAAGGACTATGCAACGCTTCTTACTTGTACGCCAATTATGATCAACACTCACAGGCTTATTGTCCGTGGTCACAGGGTTCCTTATGTGCCTGAAGAGGACGACAAGGAAAGAGAAGATGTTGGCAAGAACTTGGATATTGATAAAAGACTTATCATTCTTCTTATTTTTGCTATAATTATCTTATTGAGGTTTATTCTTGATAGGAGAAGGAAGAAGAAGGCTGCCAAGAGGGAAGCCGACAGATTAAAAAATATTGAGCTGGCAAAGATGAAGGCTCAAGAAAATGTGAATGAGAATTTGATTAATAATTCAAGTGATAAAGCAAGTGACAAGGAGAGGGGCAAGGGCCATGATGAAGAAGTTTAAAAGGAATTGGAAGATTATTCTTTTATTTATTGTTGGCTTTTTGATTGCAACTTATCCTATTATCTCCAACTGGTATTACACTGTTGATAACAACAACCAAATCGTGGACTTCAAGGAAGCTGTTGATGAGATGAGTCAGGCTGAGATAGACGAGAGGATTGACCTGGCTCGTGCTTACAATGAAACTCTTGACCCTTCAAAGCTGGCTGACCCCTACACTGAAAGGGAGAAGAAGGGTGTTGAAAATTATGCCCGTATGCTTGAGGCTAGGGAGAAGATTGGTTACATTGACATACCAAAAATCAACCAACAAATTCCAGTTTATGCTGGTACTTCTGAAGATGTTTTGCAACATGCTTGTGGTCACTTGGAGGGGACTTCACTTCCTATTGGGGGCAAGTCTACCCACTCTGTTATCACTGCCCACAGGGGTCTTCCACAGGTCAAGCTCTTTAGGGACCTTGACAAGATGGAAGTGGGGGATGTTTTCTACTATACTAACGTTAAGGAAACTCTTGCCTATCAGGTGGACCAAATCCTCGTTATTGAGCCATGGAATTTTGATCCTGTCCTAGTTGTTGAGGGGAAGGATTATATGACTTTATTAACTTGTACGCCTTATATGATTAATTCTCACAGGCTACTAGTGCGAGGTCACAGGATTCCTTATGTGCCAGAGGACAAGGATGAGGCTGAAAAGAAGGCTAAGTTTAACTACAAGGACTTTATTGTTCCTGGTTTTGTTTTACTTCTTCTTATTCTTATTTTGTTAATTTACCTAAGAAGACGCAGGAGGAGACGTTATGAAGGCTAAGACAAGGGTCATAATTGGATATTTATTTATCTTGTTGGGGATTTTTATGCCCCTACTTGCCTTTACTTCTATGTCTTATAGGGAGCTAATGGCCAATAAGAATTATGATTCTTTTAAGGCTAGGGACAGTCAAGTTACTGATGACTTGATTGACTACAACAAGAAGGTTATCAAGGGCGATAGCAATATTATCGACCCCTTTGACAATGAGGACTATGTTGGTGCTTATGACATCAAGGGGATTGACAAAGACGAGGTCTTTGCCTATCTTATTATCCCCAAGCTTGATATGAAGAAGCCGATTTATCTTGATGCAACTTTTGATCATCTCGACTGGGGTGTCGCCCAAGTTGAGGGGACAAGTCTTCCCCTAGGTGGAATGTCAACTAGGTCTGTCATAGCCGGCCACAGGGGCTGGTGGGGGGACCTCATGTTTTACAATGTTGACAAGCTAGAGGTTGGCGATGAGATCTTTATTGACGGTCGCACAGGTCTTCTTGAGTACAGGGTTACTGGGACTGATATTATTTCTCCTTCTGATTGGGAGTCTATCCTTCCGGTGGCAGGAAAGGACATGGTAACACTTTTAACATGTCATCCAAAGAGGCCGCCAAGACCTAAGAGGCTACTGATTAATGCCGAGAGGGTTGAGGAAAAGAAGGCTGACGTCAAGCCTGTGGTGGAAGATAAGACAGAAGTTTCTTATTTAAAATATGTGATTTATCTAGTTACAATTATTGGGTGGCTTGCCATGGTCCTAGTTTTTATTAGGATGGTGGGCTATATTAGGTCTTCAAAGAGAAGGTCTAGGAGAAGATAAGAGTAGTTAGGTTAAGAGAGTCTGGTTGTGGTAACATGGCCAGGCTCTTTTTTAATGATAGGAAAAACAGAGACGAGTCTATGTTTTTCTGGTTTTGTGGTGAGAATAAAGGAACACAGATTTTTGACAAGCAAAAATCTGCGGGCAGACTTATCAAAATTTCTTGCAGAAATTTGATCAAGTCTCAGCCAATGCGAGCGTAAGCGACGCATGAGCTGATGAAAAATCTTATCCAGCGAAGGAAGACGGTGCGACCGAATAGGGAGCATTGTCGAGTGAGTCGGATATCTTGAAATAAAAAAACGTGCAAGTTTAATGTGGTTAACACATTAGTTGCACGTTTTATTTTTAAATATTTTCAAAGGTTCCTAGGACTTCTGGTTTTTTGTTTCTCACCATGACCTTGCCCAGGGCGAGGACTGTTTCTATTTCTAGGCTTTTTTCATCTAGAAGGTTGATGTCTGCGTCGCATCCAACTTTGATTGACCCCTTAGTCTTTAGGGACAATATTTTGGCTGGGTTTGTTGTCAGACCTCTTAGGGCGATCTCAAGTGGGATTTCTTCTTTAAAGACACATTCTCTTATGGCTTCTATTAGGCAAGATGATTTGCCAATACCTAGTCCCACGTATTCGTTCTTTTCGTTGAACATTGGGAAGCTGCCTTGTCCGTCTGATGTGAAGGTGAAGTTGTCTAGGCAGATTTTTTCATCGATGATGCGTTTTAGGGCCTTGGAGATTCTCACTTCGCCATATTCTTTTTCCCAGAGGTCGGGGTCGTCGGCACCTGTGAAGTCGCAGTAGCCACCACGTTTTAAATATTTGATACTTTCTTCAAAGAGTTCTGGATTTCTGCCACAGTGGGTTGGCAAAAATTGTGAAATTGGTATTTCTGTTTCGTCTACTGCTCTGTTAAGGTAGGCTAGGTTTGACTTGCCGTCGCCCATGTGGATGTTTATTATGCCAGCCTTGCCAGATAGCATGCCAGCAACTCTTACATTGGCAGCAAGTCTTATAAATTCTTCGAAGGTCGGTTGTGAAGACCTGTGGTCGGAGAGGGCAATCTCTCCTGCACCGATGATCTTATCTATTGACATGATGTCCTTCATGACGTCGCCTGTTAGGGTTGGGGTTGGAACTTGGTAGGCACCTGTGTAGATGTAGGAAGTTATTCCTTCTTCTTCAAGGCCTCTTGCCTTGGCAAGGAGGGCTGAGGTATCTCTTGCCAGTCCATCTGTGCCAAGGGTTCCAACTACTGTTGTGACACCAGCCTTTGTTAAGGTTGTAAGTGTGATTTCAGGTGTTCTTGTCTTGAAGCCACCTTCTCCACCGCCACCAAGTATGTGGACGTGGGAGTCTATGAAGCCAGGTGTTAAAATTTTTCCAGTCCCGTCAATTTCTTCCACTTCCATGCAGGACACATTTAATTTGATTTCATTTTCTATGCCTGCAAGCTTGTCGCCAAGTATTAGGACGTCCTTTGTCCCTAAGAAGTCTGGGCTATAAACTTTTACATTTTTAATAAGTTTAATCATCTTCATCACTTCCTATTGGAAATTAATCATTACTGCAATAATTAGGATTATTGAGCCAAGTAGGAAGAAGAAGGCTTGCATCTTGATTTGGAATTTTGCCCACTTGGACCAGTCGATACCTGCAACACCAAGGACACCAATTAAACTTGCTGAAACTGGTGTAAAGGCATCCATGAAGCCTGCACCCATTTGGTAGGCGAGGACTGCGATTTGTCTTGATAGACCAACGAGGTCAGCAAGGGGTGCCATGATAGGCATTGTCAAGGCAGCTTGTCCTGAGTTGGATGTAACTACTAGGTTGAATAATGATTGGAAGAGGTACATGCCAATTGCTGCTATGGCCTTTGGAACTCCTGCGAAGGCATTGCCCATGGAGTAAAGGATTGTGTTTAAGGCTGAGAAGGAATTTGCATCACTGCCACCAAGTACAATTAGAATACCCTTTGCCATACCTACAACAACTGCTGTGCCTGCTAGGTCTGCGGCACCTGATTGGAAGCAAGAAGCCATATCGTTAATTGTCATATTGTTTAGCTTGAAGATTACTGCTGTAAGACCTGCCACTAGACCCATTACAAAGAATTGAGATGCGATTTCTGGGATGTAGTAACCTTGTTTCATAACTCCCCAAACAATCCAAATTAATACTGCTAGCATTTCAAGTAGGATGATCTTGTGGCCAAGTTTAAATTCTTGGGCTGAGTCGTCTTCTGCCAATTTTTCTCTAAATTTATTATCTGTTTCATATACCACTGAGTGACTTGGGTTCTTGCGAATTCTCTCTGCATAAATCATTGTGTAGGCTGCACCAAGTCCTGTTACGATTACCCAGCAGGCAAGTCTAAAGCCTGCACCAGATAAAACTGGGATGCCAGCTATACCTTGGGCTATGGCAACTGAGAAGGGACTCATCCATGAAACTGCGTTGCCTAGTTGTGATGCAACGAAGGTAACTGTAACTGCAACAATGGAGTCGTAGCCAAGGGCAATTACAAAGGGAACCATGACCATGGAGAAGGGGATAACTTCTTCACTCATGCCAAAGGTAGCTCCACCTAGTGAGAAGAGGTAGAATAAAATTGGAATTGCAAATTTTTCAAGACCCTTTGTCTTGTTGATTACGGCATAGATACCTGCATCAATGGCACCAGTTGACATGATGATACCAAAGGCTCCACCAACAACTAAAAGAAGAGCAACAATACCAACTGCTGATCCGTATTTGTCCCCTGATACAAGACCTTCGAAGAGGTAGTTGAGGAAACCAAAGCCATTAAAGTCATCTGTTCCCCAAATTTTTGCCGTTTTGTTGAGGTTGACAGAATTATCATAAAATTTGTCTCCATAAAGTCCGTAGAGGACATCATCTGTCAAGCCGACCTTGTCAAGAGCTCCTTGGTCCCAAGTGTCTGCTGGAGTCTTTAAAAGTTCTCCAAAGGCTTCTTGGTCTACGCCATTTTCTTCCATAAGAGGTTTCTCTTGATATAATTTGTCAAGATTTCCTGCTAAGAAGTCCTTGTTTAGTGGGTGCATGTACCTAAAGGTTTCAGTTTGCAAGACTGTTCTCTTGTCAATTTCTCCAGAGGCATTTTCGTATTCAACTTCGTGAGTTGAGAATTTACCAGCTGGGATTAAAAAGGTTAGGCCCCAACATATAAGAACTACAACAAAAATAATTGCATAAGTGTGTGGCGTTTTGAATTTTGTTAAATCTTTTTTGCTCATAATTTTCTCCTTTCGAGTTTAAATTTTATAACGATAAGTTAAAGATATAATTTTTGCTTTACTAAGCTAGCCACAAAAGTTTATATCTTTGTTAAATAGTATATATCAAAAGGTTTTCACTTTGTAGTAATAAAGATGTAAAAATAAAATTTTTTCAAGTCTTTATACTTATTAAGAAGTTGATAATTTTTGATTTTTAGATTTTTTACTAATTTTATTTTGTTTGGCAAGTCTCTTGAAGGTTTTATAAATTTTCTTGCAGAAATTTGATTAAGTGATAATAGAGGAACACAGATTTTTGACAAGCAAAAATCTGCGGGCAGACTTATCAAAATTTCTTACAGAAATTTGATCAAGTCTTAGCCAAGAAAAAAAGCTATGAGTTTTCATAGCCTTTTTTAGTATGTTTTCGATTTGCTTAGTTAATTTTTATCTCTTTAAAGATTTATCTATTGTTTTTATTTTGTTTTTAAATATAGTCTAGTTTTATATAAATTACGATAAAATCCTGAAAAAGAATAACAAATTTAAAAGGAGTTAGATTGCCCTATTTCAGCCATTTACATAAGAAAAAAGCCAGTAATATTTTTAATTTTTCTGATCGTGATATCAATTGAAAAATTATTGTATTTTGGTATATAAATTCAAAAGATAATTTGTTAAAATATAAAAGCTTGTCATTAATGATAAGCGTTATTGTTAAAATATTTGGAGGTAATATGAATAAAAATTTAAAAAGATATTCTTCGTTAGGTTTATCTTTAATTTTTGTAATGAGTTCTTTTAATGGCGTTTTTGCTGAAGGCAATAATATTAATAAGCCTTTAAGTGAGACTGAAAGAATTGTAAGAAGTCAAAAGGAAATGAATTTCAAGAAAAGTAAAATTCTTGAAGAATTTGAAAATGATGAAGCTTGCCTAAAGGTTAAGAGGGAAAAGGTAGTTTACTTTGTAGAGTTTGATGATAAAGCAAATAAGGATCAAGTTATACAGAGTTTAAAAGAAATTAAGGATGTAAAAGTTCTTTATGAATATAATATTTTGTTCCAGGCTGTTTCTGTTGAAGCTTATCCTGAAGTGCTTGACAAGTTAAAAAGTATAAAGGGTGTAAAAGATGTTGAGAGGGCTGGCAAGTTAGTTCCTCTTATGGAAAATGCAAGAAAACTTGTTGGTGTCGACAAGGCTAGCGATTATCTAAAAAGTTTAAATGCCATTAATGCAAATCTTGGCAAGAACTATGATGGTAGAGGGATGATTATTGCCAACATTGATACTGGTATGGATGCAAGTCATAAGGCTATGCGTATTGATGATGATGCTAAAAATTCTCTAAAGTTAAAAAAGAAAGATCTAAAGGGTTCTGATAAGGAGTTTTGGCTTTCTGATAAGGTACCACATTCTTTTAATTACTTAAACGGTGGCAAGATAACAACAGAGAAGTATGATGATGGTTCAGATTATCATGACCCACATGGCATGCACATTGCTGGGATTTTGGCTGCTAATGATACTGATGAAGATATTAAGGCCCACAAGGGAATAAGGGGTATTGCTCCTAATGCTCAACTTTTTTCTTACAAGATGTATTCAGATGCAAGCGATGGATTTGCTGGTGATGAGACTATGTTCCACGCTTTTGAAGACTGTATAAAACATGATGTTGATGTTATTTCTGTTTCTTCTGGATTCACAGGAACGGGTTTGGCTGGAGAAAAGTACTGGCAAGCTATTAGGTCTTTGAGGAAGGCTGGAATTCCTATATGTGTAGCAACAGGTAATTATGCAACTTCATCTTCTAGTTCGTCATGGGACAGGTATGCGAATAATTCCCTTAAGATGACTGATACTGGTAATGTCACTAGGACTGCGGCACATGAAGATGCTATTGCTGTTGCTTCTTCTAGAAATACAAAAATCGAATATGAAGGCGTAAATATTGGAGGCAAGGATTTTAGGTATTCACAAATTGGTGCTTTCTTCGATAAGGGAACTTTCAAACAAGATAAGTACAAGTTCATATATTTGGGACAATGCCAAGATGAAGATATTGCTGGTAAGGATCTAAAAGATAAGATTGTTGTAATGGATAGGATCTATACCAAGGACTTAAAATACTCTTTTAAAAAGGTATTTGATAAGGGAGCAAGGGGCGTAGTTGTAGTTAATACAGTTTCCTATTACAACAGAGATGATTGGGAAAATATTCCTGCAATGGGATATGAAGAAGATGAAAATACAAGAGTTCCCGTTTTCTCTGTATCAGGTATGGATGGAAAGTTAATCTGGGATATGATTTGCGGCAGAACTCCTGATGAAAAAGAAGATTTCAAGGCAAAGAACTCTGACTATAGAATTGATATGGAGAAGTATAATTCTAAAAAACCTAAGGTTGGAGAGGAAAAAGAGCTTAGTATAAAATTCTTGGATCATAAGATTGCATGGGAAGATACTAATGTGCCAGCTGGTTCTACTTCTTGGGGTCCTAGAATAGATTTGATGTTAAAGCCAGATGTATCTGCTCCAGGTAAGAATATTTATTCAACTTTGAATAAGATAAATGGTGTTGATACTTATCAATATATGTCGGGAACATCTATGGCGACTCCTGTTGTTTCTGCTTCTACTGTCTTGATTAGGCCAAGGGTGAAGGAGCTTGTCAAGGAACCGGTTATTAAGGCCAGGGGAATTGATATAACTTCTCTTACTAAAATAATGCTTCAGAATACTTCTAGACCAATGATTGATCCAACAACCGATGACGGCAAGGGCAATTATCTATTTGCATCTCCAAGACAACAGGGATCGGGTCTTATTAATGTTGAGAGGGCATTGAAAAATAATTTAATTGTGTCATATAAGGTGGAAGATTCACTTGGAGAAATGAACTCCTATGGAGCAGTTTCTCTTAAAGAAATAAAGTCTGACAAAAAAGACTTTACTATAAATATAGACAATCCTTCTGACAGGGATATTACTGTTAAAGTTTCTTCATCAAAGGTAACTACTGATGGAGAAGTTAATAAGAAAAAATTAGATGAGCAATATAAGGATGAAAAAAGTAAGGATGGTATCCAAAATATTGCAGAGATCCACCCTACAGAAGTTAAGGGAGCAAGTATAAGTTTTGCACAAGATGAAATTACAATTCCTGCAAGGGGTTCTTTTAACTTAGGTGCTACTCTTAATGTTGGAGAGGCAAAGGATAAGGATAAGTTTGTTGAAGCCTTTATTAATTTTGAATCTAAGGAAGAAAAGGAGAATGTAAAAGATCCACAACCTTCACTTTCAATGCCTGTGATGGGTTTTGCTGGAGATTGGAATAAGGAGCCTATTGTAGACAAGTGGGCTTGGGAAGAAGGTTCTAGATCTAAGGGGATTGTAGGTTATGATGATGAAGGAAATCCTAAAATTCCAGGTACATTAAATAAGGGCCGTGGAGGAGAGCATGGTATAGATTTATTTAAGCCAGCTGGTGTAATTCAAAATAGGGAAACTGAAAATAAAACTTTAGACCAAGACCCTGAATTATTTGCTTTTAACAATTCTCAAGATTTTACAATGAGTTCCACAGGTGATAGTAAAATTATTTCTAAAAATGAAATTGACAGGGGACTTACTCCTAGTCCTTTGATATTAAGATCAGCTTCTGATTGCAAAATTTCCATTGTAAATACTAATGATGAAAAGAAGAATCAAAAAGACCTTAAGGTAATTACAGTGGATCATTTTATAAAGGGGATTTTAAATTCTAAGAGAAGTGATGCTAAGGGTATTAAGTCGTCAAAATTAAAAGTCTATGGAGATTTGAGATGGGACGGATTGATTTATAATCCTCATGCAGAAGATAAAACTGATCCAAATTATGTTGAAGGAAAATTCGATCCAATTGCAGAAGGTCAATATTATTACAAATTCCAATATAGGCTTTCTCCAAAATATCCTTATCAAGTTTCTTATATTCCTGTAAAAATTGATAGGACTCCACCTCAAATTATTAGCTTGAATGCAGAAAATCCTGATGAAATGATCTTAAAGGTTAAGGATACCTACCATGTTCAAAATGATCACAGTAAGACTTTATTCCAAAGGGATCAAGAAAAGACGCCAGCTGAATTTAATGAAGTAAATAATAAAGTTTGGTTTGCAGGAGCAGCCTTTGTCGATGAATACGGAGAAATCCAAGAGAATTTAAAGGTGGTAAATACTGGAAAAGTTGACAAGTATGGAAGTTTTGAAATAGACGAGAAAGGAAATTCTGTTTACAAGATTCTTGGAGCAAATAAAAATCTTCCTGGTAAAACTTTAGAGGTGGCTGCACTTGATGGAGCGTCAAACTTCACTAATCTTTATAGGGTTAAGTTTGATAAGGAAGTTAAGGATGGAAAACTTGCCTACTACTTGGAAGACGATAAAAATACTAAGCTTGGAGAAATTGATGCATCTAAACTTAAAAATGTAGAAGTTAAAGATGACAAAGAAGATAAGAATGAGAAGGAACTAGAAAAGAATAATAGAGAAAACATTAGTGAAAAGCCTCTAGTAGGTCTTGACGATAACTCTTATGTAAAGCCACTTTCTGAAGAGGATACAAAGAGAATTATAAAACCAAGGGAAGAGAAGGTTGTTAATCAATTTACTGGTCTCGAAAGCACTGACTACGATTATGGTGATATAAATTCAGTAGATGACTATGGTATTCCTCGTAAATATTCTAATGGCGATCCAATGGAGTTTAAGGATAAGGATCTTGCAGCATTAAAAGCTATGGGTTATGTTGGAAAGATTGTACCTGACGAAAGGGGAGGCTTTGACTTAAGTGGATATGTAAAAAATGTATCTCCTGATGCAAAAATTTATTTTAGATCTACAAGAATGAAAAAGACTAATAAGAGAGAAGAACTAAAGAAGGTTCCTGGTTCTTATGATGAAAAAACTCACTCTTTCAAGTTCAATCTATGGGGCAATAAGGATGATGTTGACAACAATAAGGGAACTGACTACAAGGGTGACATTGAATTATATGTAAAAGATGGAAATGAGATAAGCGAGAGTATTTTCCTCAGAATGCCAAAGGAAATAAATGATAGTGTAGAGAAAAAGCAAAAGGCAAAACTTTTAACTTCACAAAAAAGTATTATTGAACTTGGAAAAGCTGAACTAGGTGGCGAGCTTAAAGAGAAAAAGGATGAAAATGGAAAAACTTACTATGAAGTAAAAGATGAACTTAAAATTAGCAAGGGCTATGGAGTAAGGATTATATCCAGAAATCCAGGTAAGACAGGCTTAGACGCTAACTATAGGAAAGATTTCATAAATAATGATGAAGATGTAATGCCTATTGATGCAAATATCAAGGGTCTTGATGGATTTAATGTAGTTAGATATGAAATTTACAAGTTAGATGACAGTGGAAAGCTTAAAGAAGAAAATTTAGTTGAAGAAATGGGCAAGTGTCTTTACATCGATAGGGATGGAGTTCAATTAGACATGGACCAAGATACATTTAATCCTTACAGTGATGGAGAAAAAGGGGAACTTTATGTTAGGAAGAGTCCACATACCCTAAGAGGAAGGATTGGAGATAAGGGTGGATTCAACTGGCATCTTAGAATAAATGAATCAATGGTAGACCAATATTTAATTTATGGTGATTTGAAATCTGATAACTCAAAGGATTTTGAAGTTACATTTGATGTAAGGGACAATGATGTAATGGATTGGTCTGCTAAGGACTATAAATTAAATGGTCCACAAAAAGGAATCTTATCACAATATAGGATTTATTTAGACAGCGTTAAACCAGATATAAAATTGTCTAACGATGGAATTAGTGGAAATGACATTTTATTAAAGGCTAAGGACAAAACTTATTATCTAAATATCTCTGACAAGAGAGATGGCGACAAAGCAGGACGTATAGAAAGCAGTAAAATTTATGTAAATGGAAGGGAATTTAATCCTAATGAGTCACTTGAAGCTTATGCTAAAGATGGAAAAGTTGAAGTAAAAGTAAGTGCAAGTGACTATGCAAAGAATACAAGTGTAAAAATTTATTCTATAGACCTTAATTCAGATACAATTACTGACGTAGAAAACAAAGATATAAAGGTAAAGGTTAATGGAATAGAATCACATGTAAAAGAAGGCGAAGATTTTGTACTTCCAGAATTTACTGGACCTGAAGAAAAGGGTAAAAAATTCATAGGATGGAATGTCAGAGGGGTAAATCAAAAACCAGGACATATCTTTATAAGTCAAGAGGACATTGAAATCACTCCAAACTTTGAAGAAGTTAGACAAACTACACACAGGGTTGAATTTGAAAACAATGGTGGAAGTGGAAGGATAGAAGGTATTAATGTTGGAGATAAGAAAGAAATAATCTTGCCAGAAAACACCTTCACTTCACCTGAAGGAAAAGTTTTTGATGGTTGGATAGTATCTGGCAATAAGGATAAGAAGAAGCCAGGAGATAAAATTGAAGTTGCTTCAGGTATAACTATTACAGCTTCTTGGAAAGACGAGGACAAGAAAGGACCACAAGAAGATAATAAACCATCTAATGAAACTAGACCATCAGATAATAAACCATCTAATGAAACTAGACCATCAGATAATAAACCATCTGATAGTTCTTCTGAAAGTGGAAACAACTGGAATACTGGTATTCTTAGAAGGAGAAGTCATGAAAAGGCAAGTAAGGTTGTTACAGGATCTAATGACAAAAACAAAAGTAGAAGTATTTTAGCATCTTATAATTCAAATCCAAGTTCTATTGAAAATCACTGGGCAAAGAAGGCTATTATGTATGCAGTGGATAAAAATTATTTCAAAGATATAGCTGACTTAAATAACTTTATGCCAGATAAGAGTCTAACAAGAGCTGAATTTGTAACTATACTTGGCAGAATTGCAAATGTAGATGAAAGTAAGTATAAGGACAAGGTCTTTAATGATATTGATGCAAACAAGTATTATGCACCATACATTGATTGGGCTTATAAGAATAAAATAGCAAGTGGATTTGGCGATGGTAAATTTATGCCGGACAAGGAACTATCAAGAGAAGAAATGTGTGCCTTTTTATCGAGATTTAACAAGGTGCATAAGATAAATAATAAAGAAGAAAATATTAATATTAGCTTCAAAGATGAAAAGAATATTTCAAATTGGTCTAAGGAATCTGTAAAAGAAATGGTTAGACTAGGTCTAATCAAGGGAATGGATGATGGAAACTTCATGCCAAAAGAAAAATTAACAAGGGCACAAATTGCTCAAGTAGTATTTGGGATTAAGTAGCAGATCAAAATAAAAAAAATAAGAGGCTCGAGAAATCGAGTCTCTTATTTTATTACTTAATAGGAATAAAATAAGTTAAAAAAATATGATTATTTCGGATTTGGGAATAAGAAATTTGATCAAGTCTTAGCCAAGAAAAAAGACTATGAGTTTTCATAGCCTTTCTTAGTATGTTTTCGATTTGGTTAGTTAATTTTGGTAAATTTTATAGAGTGTTTTTGATTTTTTAATAATTACTTTTTAATTAATTTCTGCCTGCTTATTCTAAATAAATAATTGATAAATTCTTCCCACTGGCCTAGTCCTTGTGGGACATTTTTTTGAATACGTGAACGTATTTATGGAAGAGCTTCTCTAGGTCGTCAACTTGGTACTTCTGACTGAAGTCTGAGCTCATGATTTCTTCCAAGCTGTGGTGAATCTTGTTGTGGATCTTGACGTCGGTCACTATAGATGTGGAAGTGAGGTCGCCATCGCCATTGATCTTCTTGAAGAACATGTTGTTTTCGTTGATGAAGAAGTTGAACTTGTCGAGGCCCATAGCTTGGAGAGGCCTGTTGTCTTTTATAATATAAAAGTTTATGTTTTTGTTTTTCTTCATAACTGAAATGATGTTGTTCAAGTGGGCTTGAATCTCCTCAGTGGAAAGCTTGGCTCTTAGGGAGCAGTAGAAGATTTCTCCTGTCTCAAAGTATTTTAAGAGGCCAGTCCTTGTTGCCAAGAAGTTGATCTCTGCATCTCCAAAGAGTTCTTCCCAAAGGAGTTTGATGCCCTGGACTTCCTTCTTCTTGAAGTCCTTGTCCTTGTCGATTTCGTTTATTATCCTGTCGATTATGGGGTTAGGTAGAAGAAATTCAAAGCCGTAGTTAGATAGGAAGAGGAAGTCGCTATCTGAGTAGAAGTACTTCCTGTAGTTGGACTTTGCCAATTCTTCTGGTTGGGAAAGAGCTATTACCTTGTTGAGACCCTTGAAAAGTTCCATAATATAGGAGGAGATTTCAAAGAGGGTGTCGAGTTCTTCTCCATGGGTTAGGAGGGAGAAGTCTTCTTCTTGCCTAAGGATAAGGTAGGCAGTTTCCCTTACTAAGATAATGTCGTAGTCAATGCCTGGGTCCTCGTAGAGCTCAATGTTGATGCCTGCGTTGTCGGTTATTTTCTTTAGGATGTCCAACTTGTCTAGGTTTTTTTTCTTGCAAAGGAGGTGGAGGTTAAATTCCACGTCCTTATTTAAATTTTTACCTATTTGCATGAGGACTTGGGCGAAGTGACTATTGATGTCAAAAGTTGCCCAGATGTCAACTTTTTTCTTTTTCCCAATTATTTTCTCCAAGGCTTCTCTTAGGTCCTTGTCTATGGAAGAGTTCTTGAAGATGAAATTTGTATTTGAGACTGTCTCCATGGGGAGTTCTTGGTTGGAGTCCATGTAGGCTTCGTTTAAGAGTTTATAGATCAAGACTTCTAGACCCTTTCTTGAATCGTTTTTCAAGACGTCCTTGTTGTTTATCTTGAAGGCAGTGAAGAAGTCGTCCACCTTGTCTTCTTCAATGATGACCTTGGCAAATAGGGAGGAGAGTTTTCTATTTATGGTGTAGATGTTCTTAGATGAGGGTAACTTTCTCCCGCTATTCCACTTGCTTATGTAGGATATGTCATAACCCAAGCTAAAGGCAATGGTGGATAGTTTTGTATTTGTTAGGTCTATTAAAGTTTTAAAAGCTTGCCTGTATTGCCACATAATATCTCCTCAATCTCTCATAAATACAAGATAATTATATTAGTTACTTGAATAAAAGTCAAATAATTGAGGAATAATTCAAGATTTTTCAAGAGGGAAAACAATTTTTTTTATCTGGTCCATTATATAATAAAGACAATAATATTTTTAATGAATTATTGGAGGGAAAAATGGTAAATTATAACGCTGTTACAGACAATGTAATAGAAGAAATTAAAAATGCTGTTTCAGGCAAAGTTTATGTTGGTGAAGAGATTAACATCGACTTCTTCCACGATGAAATGCCTATTTACGGTGAAGGACAACCTGAATTAGTTGTTGATGCAACTAACGCTGAAGAAATTGCTAAGGTTGTAAAAATTTGTAACGACAACAAGATTCCTGTAGTGCCAAGAGGTGCAGGTACTGGTCTTACTGGTGCTGGTGTTTCTAGACACGGTGGAGTTATGATTAACATGCAATCAATGAACAAGATTCTTGATTATGATGAAGAAAACATGGTTGTTAGAGTTCAACCTGGCGTTCTATTAAACGACCTTGCTGAAGATTGTCTATCTAGAGGATACATGTACCCACCTGATCCAGGTGAAAAGTTTGCTACTTTAGGAGGAAACGTAGCAACTAACGCTGGTGGTATGAGAGCTGTTAAGTATGGTACTACTAGAAACTATGTACGTTCTATGGAAGTTGTTACTCCAACTGGTGAAATCACTACTTTTGGTGCAACTGTTTCTAAGACTTCTACTGGTTACTCTCTAAAGGACCTTATGATTGGTTCTGAAGGTACTCTTGGTATTATCACTGAGCTTACTCTTAAGATTATCCCAGCTCCAAAGGAAACTATGTCTTTAATCGTTCCTTACGAAGATCTTGACACTTGTATTTCTACTGTTCCTCAGCTATTTAAGGCTAACTTAAATCCTCAAGCTATTGAGTTCATGGAAAAAGAAATTGTTAATATGTCAGAAATCTACATTGGAAAGTCAACTTTCCCTAAGGAATTAGAAGGAATTGATATTGGTGCTTACCTTCTTATCACTTTTGATGATGAAGATGAAGATGCACTTAACGATATTGTTGAACAAGCTGCTGAAGTTCTTATGGAAGCTGGAGCAATTGACATCCTAGTTGCTGACACTCCAAACAAGATGAAGGAAGCTTGGGCTGCTAGATCTTCTTTCCTAGAAGCTATTGAATCTCAAACTAAGCTTCTTGACGAATGTGACGTTGTAGTTCCAATTAACATGATTGCTAAGTATGTACACTATGTTAACGAAAGAGCTAAGGACTTCCCATTTGAAGTTAAGTCTTTCGGTCACGCTGGTGATGGTAACTTACACATTTACACTTGCTCAAACGATATGGAAAAAGAAGAATTCATTAAGCAAGTTGATGTATTCATGAATGACATCTACAAGAAGGCTTATGAATTTGGTGGACAAATTTCTGGTGAACACGGAATCGGATTTGGTAAAAAGACATTCCTACACGAATTTGAAGGCGCAGTTAACACTGAACTAATGAGAGGAATCAAGAAAGTGTTCGATCCAAACTTAATTCTTAACCCAGATAAAGTTGTTTAATAGAAGGAGATTTTAATTAATGTCATATTTAATTTCAGAAGAAGCACAGGACTTACTTTTAGATATTAGAAATTTTTGTGAAAAAGAAGTTGTAGAAGTTTGTAAAGAAGCAGATAGAACTGGCGAATTCCCAGAAGAACTTTATGAAAAGGCAAAGGAACAAGGTTACTTTGCCCTTGAAGTTCCTGAAGAACTAGGTGGACCTGGTCTTTCTAGGGTTGATGTTGCTGCATTATTTGAAGAAATGGCTAAGGCTGACGCTGGTTTTGCAACTACTATCTCTGCTTCAGGTCTTGGTATGAAACCAGTTCTTATTGCTGGAAATCAAGAACAAAAAGAATATATTGCTGATGTTGCTTTAGAAGGCGGACTTGGTGCTTTCTGTCTAACTGAACCAGGTGCTGGTTCTGATGCTAGTGCAGGAACTACTACTGCTGTAAAAGATGGTGACGAATACGTATTAAACGGAAGAAAATGCTTCATTACTAACGGTGCAGTTGCTTCTTATTACTGTATTACTGCAGCTACAGACAAGTCTCAAGGTGTTAGAGGACTTTCAATGTTCCTAGTACCTGCAGGAACTCCTGGCCTAAGTTCTGGTAAGGAAGAAGACAAGATGGGAATTAGAACTTCAAACACAACTGACGTTGTTCTTGAAGATTGTAGAATTCCTGCTAAGAACCTTATTGGCCAAGAAGGACAAGGCTTCTCTATAGCAATGAAGACTCTTGACCAAGCTAGAGCTTGGATGGGTTGTATTGCTGTTGGTATTGCTCAAAGAGGAATTGACGAAGCTAAAAAATATACAACTGAAAGAATCCAATTTGGTAAACAAATTAACAAGAACCAAGCTATCCAATTTAAATTAGCTGACATGGACATTCAAACAGAAGTTGCAAGACAAATGGTTGCTAACGCTCTTACTAGAATGGACATGGGACTAACTTACAATAGAGAATCTGCAATTGCTAAGTGCTTTGCTTCTGATATAGCTATGAAAGTTGCTGAAGATGCTATCCAATTATTTGGTGGATATGGATACTCAAGAGAATATCCTGTTGAAAAGCTTCTAAGAGATGCTAAAATCTTCCAAATCTTTGAAGGTACTAACGAAGTTTTAAGAATAGTTGTTGCTAATAATTTATTGAGAGGTTAAGGATTAAATAATGAACATTCTAGTATTTATAAAAGAAGTGCCTGATGATTCAGTAGCAGTTTCTGTCCAAGGGGACAGAGCTGCTATCTCTGATATCACGCCTGTTGTTAATGCTTTCGATACTTACTCCCTTGAAATGGCTGTAAGACTTAAGGAAGCCAATGAAGAAAGTCAAGTAGTTGTAGTTTCTATAGGAAATGAAGAGGTTAAGAACTCTCTTAAAAACTGTCTAGCAGTTGGTGCTGACAAGGCTTACTTAGTTAAGAATGATGATTATAGAAAGCTTGATGCTAAAGCTATAACAGAAATTCTTATGGGAGCAAAGGAAAAATTAGAAGCAGAACTTGGTGCTTTTGATGTAATTTGCTTCGGTAAAGAAACTACAGATGCAGAAGCTTCACAAGTTGGAGTTTACTTTGCAAACAAGTCTGATCTTGGTGTTGTTACATCTGTTATCGCAATGGAAAAAGATGGCGACAAGCTTGTTACTAAACAAGAAATCGACGGTGGTTATAGATTAGTTGAAACTATTCTTCCATCTGTTGTAACTATTGCTAAACCAGACTATGAGCCAAGATACCCTACTATAAAATCTAAGATGGCTGCAAGAAGACAAAAGATTGATGACTTTGAAGTAGAAGCAACTTCTAGCCCAATCCTTGAAGAAGTTAAGGACTTCGAACCTAAGAAGAGGGAAGCTGGAGTTAAAATCCAAGAAGAAGAAGTTGAAGATACTGTAGCTAAGGCTATTAGCCTAATGTTAGAACAAAAGGTTTTATAATAGGAGGAAAAGATGAAAAATATATTAACTTATATAGAAATTAAAGACGCTGCTCCTATTAAACTTTCTTTAGAGTCTCTTTCTAAGGCAAGTGAACTTGCTAAGGAAAAGGGCGGCAAGTCTGTTGCTCTTATTGCTTTTGAACTTGCTGATGGAGAATTAGCTAAAATAAAGGCTGCTGGAGCAGAAGAAATTGTACTTGTAAAAAGAGAAGCCTACAACATGGAAGACTTCGCAAACATTATTGTTGAAGTTTCTAAAAAATATGACTGTGAAGACATATTTATCCCAGGAACTCTTGATGGCAAGGACCTAGCTCCATATGCTGCTGCAAGTCTTGACACAGTTTCTATTACTAACGTAATGGACATCAAGTTTGAAGGTGAAGATGTTATTTATGTAACTCCTTCTTACGGTGCAACTGTTTTAACTGAATCAAAAATTGAAAAGGCTCCAAGAATTGCCGTTGTAAGAGCAGGATCCTTTGACAAGAGAGACGACCTTAATGGTGCAGGAAATCTTGTAGAAGAAAACATTGATGAAGTTAAGGACCTAAAGGCTATTATCAAGGATATTGTTACTTCAAATGAAGGACTAATTAACCTTGAAGATGCTCCAATTATTGTTACTTGTGGTAGAGGTGCATCATCTGATGAAATCTTCCCACTTGTTAAAGAACTAGCTGACGTATTTGGCGCACCAATTTCAGGAACAAGACCTGTTATTGATGATGGTGTACTTCCAAAGGCTTCACAAATTGGTCAATCAGGTAAGATTGTTGCTCCAGCTCTATACATCGGTTGTGGTGTAAGTGGTGCTGTTCAACACGTTTCTGGTATTGAAAACTCAAACTTTATCGTAGCTATTAACAAGGACGAAGATGCTCCTATCTTTAACATAGCTGATATTGGAATTGTTGGAGATTGTAAGCAAGTTCTTCCATTATTAATTGAAGAAGTTAAAAAAATAAAAGCTAACGCTTAATAGGTGGTGGCCTGTGAATTATTTAAAGGAATTTGTCATACTCTGTGTCTGTCTAATGCTTGGGGTTGTGACAAGACACTTGATAAACTTCCCAATACCTGAGGCAGTTTATGGGATGATCTATCTCTTCATTGCTTTCTCAGTGGGAATTATAAAGCCAGACGATGTTAAAAAGACATCCAATGGTATCCTTCATAACCTAGCTATTCTTTTTGTGCCAGCTGGCGTTGGTATTATCAATAGCTATGATGAAATCAAGGGCAAGGCAGGCCTACTTGTGGTACTTGTTATTATTGGTACTGCAGTGACTATGGGCCTAACTGGCAAGATTATTGAATTGCTTCAAAGGAGGAAAGATGTTTAGTAATAAATATTTTGGTATCATCCTTACTTTTGCAACTTTTGAAATTGGTAAGATGATCAGTAATAAATTAAAGACTCCTTTGGCAAACCCTCTTTTAATATCCATTGCCCTATGTATATTATTTTTAAAGGTAACTGGTATTCCTTATGAGGATTACAAGCAAGGCGGGGACTTTATTATGTTCTTTATCGCACCTGCTACAGTTGCCATGGTAGTTGATTTGTACGAAAACCTTCCAGAACTTAAGAAAAACTTAATCCCAATCTTATCTGGAACAATTTTAGGTTCTGCTATTGCTGTCTTCTTTGTTATTTTCGCTTCAAGCTTCCTAGGCATTGACGAAAATCTTGTGGTTTCTTCAACTCCACAATCAATTACAACAGCAATTGCAATTTCTCTTTCTGAAGAGTATGGTGGAGCCTCAGCTATAACTGCAGTACTTGTAGTTATTAGAGGAGTTACTGGCGCAGTAATCGCTCCCCTTGTTATGAAACTCTTTAGGATAAAGGACCCAACTGCACAAGGAGTTGCCATTGGTACTTCTTCCCACGCTGTTGGTACTTCTGAAGCGAGAAAGCTTGGAGAAATCCAAGGAGCTATGAGTGGACTTTCTATTGCAGTGGCAGGTCTTGTGACTGTAATCCTAATGCCTGTTGCAATGAAAGTTATAGAGATGTTATTTTGATTTATATAAATATAAGTAAAGAATACGTATATAAAGACCTATTGTCTCCCTCAATAGGTCCTTTTTAATGATAAGAAAAACAGAGACTCGTCTCTGTTTTTCTGGTTTTCACAGCAAATGCGAGCGTTAGCGAAGCATGAGCTGATGAAAAATCTTATCCAGCGATAATAGAGGAACACAGATTTTTGCTTATCAAAAATCTGCGGGCAGACTTATCAAAATTTCTTACAGAAATTTGATTAAGTCTCAGCCATGTGATCGAATAGGGAGCATTGTCGAGTGAGTCGGATATCTTGATATAGACAAAAAAATAAATTTAAGTTTTATGGATTTATAGACGGGTAAAATACATATAAAAGATACTAATGTAAATCACAAGAGTTATATGAGGTGAGATTATGGACAATATGTCGGCAATAATAATTGCAATTTCAATAATAATTGCTAGCATTATTATAGGGCTATGCATATTTAAAGGGTTAGGTTTGGTATCTGGAGCTATTATGGTGTCACAATATTAAGTAATCTTAAAATTAGTCATTAAAAAAGCTTGGTGAGAGTAAAATTTCACCAAGCTTTTTAAGTTAAATTATTTTATCTGTAGTTTTATCTTCTGTTTTTTATTGCTTCGATTAGTCCAGGAACTACGTTAAATAAATCGTCAACAATTCCGTAGTGAGCTGTCTTGAAGATGGCAGCGTCTGGGTCGTTGTTGATGGCTATTATTGTTGTGGAATCTTCCATTCCCTTAGTGTGTTGGATTGCTCCTGATAGTCCAAGGGCAATGTAAAGGTCTGGTCTTACTTGAACTCCAGTTACACCAACTTGTAGGTCCTTGTCACACCAACCAAGGTCTGTTACAGCCTTAGTTGCTCCAACTGCACCGCCAAGTGCTTCTGCAAGTTCTTCTACTAGGTGCCAGTTTTCTGGTCCACCAAGTCCTCTACCACCAGATACAACAACTTTTGCATTCATTAGCTTATCAAGAAGTGGATTGATTTCTTCTTCTTCAAAGCTTATGAATTTTGTCTTGACATCATCAGCTGTGATATTGGCATCTTCTTTTATTACTTCAGCTTCTCTTCCTTCTTCGAAAGGAGCTTCAACGAAGGCGCCTCTACCAATTGTAGCCATCATAGCTTCAGAAAGGATTCTTATGTCACACAATAATTTTCCATCGAAGGATGGTCTGATCCACTTTATGTCTTCCTTGCCTTCAGTTAGTTCAAGGTTAGAACAGTCGGCAACAAGTCCAAGACCTCTATTTGCTGAAACCCTACCTGCAAGGTCACGTCCATCGTGTGATGCTGGAAGCATAACTATTGCTGGATCGTATTTATCCATTAGACCTTCTAGGACTTTGGCATAGGCCATTGTGTTGTAATTTTCTAAAAGTTCATCAGATACTTGGATTACCTTGTCAGCTCCAAGATTGCCTGATAATTTTACCTTGACATCGTTCTTGTAGCCAATTTCTACTGCTACAAGTTCTCTATCTAATTCATCAGAAAGTTCTCTTGCTACAGACATCATTTCTTTAGTTATAAGTGAAAGTGAGCCTTCTGAAGTTTCATTTATTACCCAAATATTTCCTTTTTTCATATTATCACCTACACTAACACTTTTGAGTCTTCGATTATCTTAATAATTGCTTCTATATTCTTGTCAGCAGAACCTTCGTCAATTATCCTGCCTGTTTCATTCTTGTCTGGAGCAGAAAGGTCTTTTACCACTGTAAGGGAACCCTTTTGTCCAATCTTATCAAGGTCAAGGCCAAGTTTTTCTGCAGTTAGGTCGTGAATTTCTTTTTCTTTTGCAATCTTAGATCTCTTTAGGGCAAACTTTGAAGGTTTGTTAACTGAACCCTTTAGGGCAGATGCCACGAAAGGTGTCTTTAAGGAAACTGTTTCAGTTCCATCAGCAGTCTTTCTCTTAACTTCAAATTCGCCATCTTTGTAATTGATGTCGGAGATGTAAGTCACTTGGTTCATGCCAAGTCTTTCCGCAATTTGTGGACCAACTTGTCCAGTGTCTCCGTCCATTGTTTGGTCGCCAGTGAAGATGATGTCATAGTCGCCAATGTGTTTAATAGCTTCTGCTAGGGCATAAGATGTTGCAAAAGTATCTGAACCCTTGAACTCTAGGCCTTCTAATAGGTAGGCTTCTTCTGCTCCCATTTGAATACACTCACGTAGATATTTTTCTGAATCTTGTGGTCCCATAGTTAGGACGTCAATTTGTACATCTTCTTCCACTTGTTCTGTGACATTAAGTGCAAATTTTAAACCGCAAAGGTCTGATGGGTTAATAACGGTTTTGATTCCATCTCTCTTTAGGTTTTTTGTTTCTGGATCGATTTTTGCATTTGTAGTGTCAGGAACAATTTTCATTAGTAATAATATTTTCATAGTTCCTCCTAAAATTTTATTCCATATATCTATATCATACCCCAAAAGGGGGAAAGTATTAATAAAAATTTTAATAATTGATAAAAATAATCAAAAATTTTTAAGACTTATATTTATGGAATTTTGTAGTTTCTAATGGTCTGATATTTTTGTATAAGCTTATTAACTTGCAGGGGATAATAATTTATTTAAACTTCATCAAAGTCTTTAAACTTATAATTTATTATGAGTTTATAAGTATTTATTAACCCACAAATTTTTATAACTTGATTAACTTTTGTTTCTTTATAAATTTTTATGACTTCATTAACTTTTGCATCTTTATAAATTTTATGACTAAATTAAGTTTTACAAGCTCATAAATTTTTACAAGGTAATTATAATCTACAGGCTAATAAAATTTTATGATTTCATTAAACTAATTATCTTAATAAACTTAAAAGAGGATAATTTTTCGGGGTATATTAAATATTGAAAGTTGTTATCAAATAAAAATTTAAATATAAGGAGGACAATATGTCACAAATAGGAAAGAAAATACCTGAGTTTAAAACTATGGGCTATGCGGCTAGCAAGGAAGAGTTTGTAGAAGTTTCTAATAAGGACTTTGAAGGCAAGTGGACAGTTCTAATGTTCTACCCTGCTGACTTCACTTTCGTATGTCCAACTGAACTTGAAGATATGCAAGAGCAATATGGAAAGCTAAAGGAACTTGGGGCAGAAGTTTACTCAATGTCAACTGACACTCACTTCGTTCACAAGGCTTGGCACGATCACTCTGAAGCTATTAGCAAGCTTGAGTTCACAATGCTTGCTGATCCTCACAAGTCTATTGCAAGAGACTTTGATGTTCTTGATGAAGAAGCTGGCCTTGCACAAAGGGCAACTTTTATCATTGATCCAGATGGAGTTATCCAAACTCTAGAAATCAATGCTGATGGAATTGGTCGTGACGCAAGTCAAGTTTACGACAAGATTCGTGCAGGTCAATTTGTAAGAAATAATCCTGGTCAAGTTTGTCCAGCAAAATGGAAACAATCAGGAGAAACTTTGACTCCAGGTCTAGACCTAGTTGGTAAGATTTAATGTTAGACCAAAATTTAAAAAATCAGGTTAAGGGATATTTACAACTTCTCGAGAGAGAGGTTGTAATTTCTATTAGCCTTGATGATTCAGAAAATTCTAAAAAGTTAAGGGACTTTGTTGATGAAGTAGTAAGCCTTACAGACAAGATTAAAGTAGAGGAAGCTGACTTAAAGTTTAAGCCAAGCTTTAGCCTTTCATCTGGGTCTGTAAGTGGGGTTACTTTTGCTGGCCTTCCTCTAGGTCATGAGTTCGAGTCCTTTATCCTTGCCCTCTTGCAAGTTGGAGGTCGTCCTCCAAAGATTGATGACAAGACTAGGAAGAGGATAGAAGCCCTTGATGAGGAAATGGAGTTTGAAACTATGGTGAGTCTATCTTGCCACAATTGTCCTGAAGTTGTTCAGTCCCTAAACATTATGGCAGTCTTAAATCCAAAGATTAGGCACACAATGGTTGATGGGTCTGTTTTCACAGACTATGTAGAGGACCTTGGGGTCTTAGCAGTTCCAACAACTTATCTAAACTCTGAAGTCTTTAACAATGGAAAGGCTTCTTTAGATGAAATCTTAAACAAGCTTAGTCATGAGGAAGTGGACTTAAAGCTAGAAGAAAAACCTGTCTTTGACAGTCTTGTTATTGGCGGCGGGCCTGGTGGGGGGACAGCAGCTATCTCAAAGAGCTC